>Ga0206958_1003_pt2 | contig 82348 bp, 43 predicted proteins | sample Alteio_BWOrgHeat_33_FD_152968 | JGI IMG/M metagenome (GOLD analysis project Ga0206958, IMG submission 152968) | Enriched cells from forest soil in Barre Woods Harvard Forest LTER site, Petersham, Massachusetts, United States -... | ecosystem: Environmental > Terrestrial > Soil > Temperate forest >... | reverse complement strand
GCTTGGTCGATTCATCCACAAAATTAATCGCTAAAAGCTCTTGTTAGACCATCTGCAGATGGTGAGAACGAGGATCTTATGAAGAATTCAGTAGCTCTAGCCTTTATCCTTAGCGCAATGTTAGTTAAGGGCTCAGTTGCCCAGAAACTTCCTTCATCCGTTCTCGACGCCTCCGGAGTTAGCCAGGCTTACGCCTCGAGCGACAAGGTTTCAAAGAGGCCAGTCCTTCGTCCCTCGGAGTCACAGCTGAGTTTCGAACAAAATGTGGGGCAGACTGACAATCGTGTCAAATTTCTTGGTCGGGCTCATGGTTATAGCCTGTTCCTGACAGATCGAGAAGCAGTCTTCGCATTTCAGAACCGGAAATCCCAGGTGGGAGACAGCAAGGGCCGCGTGGAAAACAACTCTTTCAGACTGCGATTTGTCGGCTCAAACCGAAAGCCGGAGATTTCCGGAATTGAAATGCAAACTGGACGAAGTAACTATCTCACCGGCGTCGGTCCGAGCCAGTGGCATACGAATATCCAAAACTATGGAAAGGTGCGTTACAAGGATCTTTATCCTGGTATCGACCTCTTGTACTACGGCAACGATCGCAAGCTGGAATACGACCTTCAAGTTTCGCCCGGAGCAAATCCTGGGCAGATCACGTTAGCACTTGCAGGTGCAAAACATCTCCAGATTGATAGTAAAGGTAATCTCACGCTTCGTTGCGGGCTTCATCAATTCAGCATGGAGAAGCCGCGAATCTATCAGATCTCCTCACAGAAAGAGCGAGAGCTCGTCTCCGGATCGTGGGTGCTCAAAGATGACCATACGTTGGGATTTAATGTCGACCAATATGACCGTACTAAAACTTTGGTTATAGATCCTCAATTTTCCTTTCCCTTCGCCACCTATCTTGGAGGCTCAGGTGACGATTACGGCACTGGGATTGCGGTCGATTCAAATGGATCCGCTTATGTAACAGGTCAAACAAGTTCACCGAATTTTCCGACAACAACAGGAACCTTGCAACCCAATGCTCCAAGTACGGGACTCAATGCATTCGTTGCCAAATATAATCCGGATGGCTCAAGGGCATACGTCACCTATTTGGGAGGTGGTTCCGATGTTCAGAATGTTGAAGGAGTACCAACATCTCAAGGAAAGGCCATTGCGGTAAACAACGCTGGAAATGCGTTTGTTACTGGATACTCGAACGCACATGGTAGTTTTCCGACAAAACCTACTCAGACGGGCTGCGGTTCGCCCGTAACTGCAACGAATTGTTCGAACGTCTTCTTGACTGAATTAACCTCGGACGGCAGTGCGCAGGTGTATGGCGTTTTTATTTATGGCGATATGGGCAGGGGGATCGCGCTGGACTCTAACAACAATGCTTATCTAGCTGGAAGTACCTTTGGCGGTGCCCCGATTTCCGGTTCATTACAAGCGAGTTTCGGAGGAGGAACAACTCTCGGCGATGCCTTTGTGGCAAAAGTAGACCCGACAGGTTTGCTCTCCTGGTGGACTTATTTGGGAGGAAGCGGCGAAGACCAGGCAGAGGGAATCGCGTTGGACGCAATTGGCAACATATACGTTACAGGACAGACATCGAATGTAAATGTCACGATAGGGCCGAGCACATTCCCTATCAAGAACGCGATCCAATCGACATACGGCGGAAACGTGGATGCTTTCGTCGCAGAGATTAACAACGCGGGAACACAACTTATTTACTCCACATTCCTGGGAGGCTCGGCAAAGGATCAAGGTCAGGCGATAGCGGTCGATACAAAAGGAAATGCGTATGTGACGGGATTTACTCTTAGCTCAAATTTTCCTACCCTGAACCCTTTGCAGGGAAAATATGGAGGAGGTCAGGCCTCTGGAGATGCTTTCGTTACTGCGATTTCGCCCGCAGGAGCAGCCATCGTCTACTCGACCTATCTGGGCGGCAACGGGGATGACTCGGGTAATGGAATTGCGGTGGATAGTAACGGAAATGCCTACGTGGCTGGGGCCATCGGCTCTGCAGCCACCCAGGATCCGTTAAATCCATTTGGTCTCAAAACTATCGGCTCGATCGATTCAAATGTCTTGAACCTTGGCCCAAATTCAATCCAGCCACAGTGTGGAGACACAGACGCGACGTGCGCTGATGCATTTATAACTGCGATTAACTCAACGGGAAACCAGTTTCTTTACTTTACCTATTTGGGCGGCAACGGTATTGATTACGCAAATGCGGTTGCCTTAAATAGCTCGGCAAATTGCTCGCAGACCGTTCCGCTTCCGTCCGAGGCAATTCCACCGTGCGCTTATGTGACCGGCAGCACGGCATCGGAAGACTTTCCGATAAGTGACGACACGAGCTTACAGGGAAGTTCTGATGCTTTTGGCGCTTGGGCTCCTTCGCTGACTCTCCCAGTTTGCACCCGGACTCTCACCCAGGTCGGCCTGACTCTGACGGCAGGGGTTAGTTGTACGGCAAATTTTGTAGCTGGTCAGGGAAATATTAATTGGGGTGACGGAACGACTTTTTCGACTGTGTCACTCAATGCGCCGGGTTCGGTCTCAGCGACACACAATTACAGCGCAGCCTATAGCCCCTCGACTGGGCCGATTTCAGTTGTTCCAAGTGCAAGCATGACCAACACCGCAGGTACCGGGACTACCTACGGAACACCGTTCCCGGTTATTCAGCTTGCTCCGATAGCGGTGGGTGTTTCCTCACCCGCCACTACGGTTCAGGCACCTGCCACGTTGCAGTTCTCAGCTGTGGTTCAATATGCGAGCGACACTTCGGTTACCTGGGACGTGAATGGCGTTCCGGGCGGAAACAGCACTTTGGGTCAAATCTCGACCGGGGGTTTGTACACTCCACCAGCGAATCTAACCGGTCCAATCTCGGTTGGTATTACTGCTATCGCGAATGCTGACCATCAAACGTCATCAACCGCGTTCATGGTCCAGGTGATCCCACCGATCTCCGTGACCATCGCGACGACCCCGCCAACCGCCTCTCCCGCCACCCTTCAGATTCCGGCAACACTGCAGTTCACTGCAGCTGTTAACAATGCTTCCAATACTGCAGTTACTTGGTATGTCAACGGTGTAGCGGGAGGCAATAGCACAATCGGAGTAATATCCCCAGCTGGGCTCTACACTCCACCCTCATCGCTAACAACTCCAATTTCAATTCGCATAACCGCGGTCGCCAATGCCGATAACACCACTACGTCGGCACCGTTTACGGTCAATGTAAATCCACCGATCTTTGTCACTTTAACACCGACGAATCCGAGCGTCGTCGCTGGCACGGCGGCTCTCGTCGTTACAGCGGCGCTTCCCTCCTACGCCTCATCACCAAATGTAAATTGGGTATTGACTGGGACAGGTTGTGGCGGCCATCCATGCGGATCAATCAATACTCAGGGACCTGGGACATCCGTTTCATATACGCCACCTGGTTCCTTGCCTGGTTCAAGTTCCATCACCGACACACTCACGGCAACCTCAGTTGCAGATCCTACTAAGACTAGCCAAACGATCATCACCGTTACCGCCGTCCCTGTTGGCGTAACGATTTCACCGACATCAGCAACTGTGACCGCTGGACAGTCGAAGCCAATTCAGTTCACGCCTGTGGTTTCCGGCGCAACGAACACGGCCGTCACATGGAAATTATCTGGGACAGGATGCACCAATGCGCCATGCGGGACGTTGAGTGCGAGCGGACTTTATACTCCACCTGCGAGTGCGATCAGTCAGGCTCCGCAAATAGACACTGTGACCGCAACTTCACAGGCCGACACTACAAAGTCGGCTTCTGCCCAAGTGACAATTACCAACCCAGTGAGTGTTTCAATCTCGCCGAGCGGGAACTTCTCGATTGAGGTGGGCACCAGTGCAGATCTTGTTGCGATAGTGACCGGATCTCAGAACACCGCTGTTATTTGGTCGGTCACCGGCTCAGGGTGCACGGGTAAGCCGTGTGGGACGATCAGCCAGGCAGGTCACTACGTTGCTCCAACGACGTTGGCCGCTTCAGTGACAGATACCATCGTCGCTACGCCTCAGGCTGATCTTACGAAATCAGCTTCGACCCAGGCCGTCATTTTCTTGCCCGCGACAGCTCCGGCACCCGCCTCGGCAACAGTTACGGCTGGACAGCCTGCGCAATATTCCGTCGCTATTGCTCCGGGAACAGGAGACCCAGTCGATCCGCTCATCCTTGGGTGTTCGAATCTACCCAATGGCTCGATTTGCCAGTTTTTCGATCAGAATCAAAATCCGCTTAGCGGCGGCAATCTGCTACCAGTTGGAGCAACTAAATTTGCCGTGACGATCACGACAACCGGACAAACTTCGTCACTACTAAAGGAACGACCTCGAGACCACACTCCGCGTTTGGCCTTCACACCGCTCCTAGGCCTCCTTCTGCTAAGTTTGAGCGCGAGGATCCATCGGAGACTATTTCGGGCTACGCGTCTCGTTCTATTGCTCATGGCAGTTGGATTATTTATTACGGCTTGCGGAACGAATGGAAGTTTTGGCACAAATCAATTGCCAAACCCAACGTCTACGCCTGCCGGAAGTTACTCGGTCAAGGTGACAGGAACGCCGAAAGTCGCCCCAGGACAAATACAACCAAGCATATTCACCGTGACAACGCTACCGTTGACGGTGCATTAGACGTGTTTATTCCTACTCTGGAAGTTTGAGTGTTTCATTCTTGGGAAGTGAGGAGCGGAATGCATAGACGAATATTGATTGTTCTTCTCGCAGCTCTTGGATACTGCTGGAATAGCGCAGCAGGACAGTCAAGCGCCGACTTTTGCGCAGCTCACGTTGGGACGCTGTACTGTCTGACGCCAAACCTCTATGCGAACCCAACTCCTGACCCATTTACGGCAGTCCTATCAACTCTGGGCAGTCAATTAGGAATGGTTCCCTTGGCCTCGCCTGCTTCAGGAATTGTTTATTCAACGGATCCAAGTCTGAAGATACCCGTGGCTACGGGAACGGAAACATTTGGCCCAGTCCTGGTTGAACGTGGAGAGACCTTAGGTGCTCGCAAACTGTTCGTAGCGTTTACGTATCAACATTTCTCATTTTCAAGCAGCGATGGTGTCAATTTGAAGAACATTCCAATTTTGTTCAACGTGTGCGATCCAAACAACGGACAGTGCGCCCCGATCGCAACAATAAACAGAATCGAGCCCACTATCAACCAATTCGCATTTTTCGGTACCTATGGAATTGCCAGTCGTGTTGATGTCTCTATCGCGGTCCCATTAATAAATAGCGGACTGACGGCCGCTGCAACGAGTTGTACCGCGCCGTATTGTCAAACTCCAATCTTCTCCAACCAACAGCAAATAGTTTTTACGCCGACCCAGGTGAGTGGATCAACAACAGGGATCGGAGATGTAGTTCTAAGGGCAAAAGGTCAGGTTTTGCGAGCCGAAAAGATCAGGCTCGCTGCCGGTGTCGATCTTCGCTTTGCGTCGGGTGACGCGTTGAATTTTCACGGTACCGGTGCAACAGGAGTGAGACCTTTTGTGGCGATTTCTCGCACGGGTAAGATCGCGCCGCATGCGAACGTAGCTTATCAGTGGAATGGAGACTCAATAATCGGCAGCGCGGTACCCGGCACGAAAGGAAAGTTGCCGGACAATTTCTTCTACGATGGCGGGGCAGATTGGGCGGTAGCTAAGAAACTGACAATTGCGGGGGATGTCTTCGGCGAATACGTATATCAGGCACTTCGCCTTCAATATGTGCGGGTAACTCCTCAACCTACAATTACCGTTCCCACTCCGGTTCCTGTTACCAGTGTAGCCATCTCTCGCGGATCATTTCCTACTTTGCAAGGTACAATCGGATTTAAGGTTGAGCCATGGAAGCAATTGCTTATCACTGGCAATCTTTTACTGTCGTTTAGTCATAACGGTCTTCGAAATCAGCCCGTTCCTTTGGTGGGTGTCTCTTATACATTTTGAAAACAAAATGCCTGCACTCCGGCGGACTCGAAGTTCCGACGGATTTTACCTAACGGGATTAATTCCGATGAGGCGAACGTCGCCGAGCAATCCTGATTCAGGCAGAGTCTGGGCCTTACTGCCAGGTCTTGCAGGAAGCACACCAGACAGAACTTGTTGATCTTCGGGAAGTGGGCGATCACCGATTAAGCGATTCGTCCACTCATTGGTAACGGCGATCTCGATCCTGTTGGAGCCGGGATGGAGATCAGGAGTGACTTCGAGGCGGTAAGGCGGCGCCCAGCTAACGCCGACCGGCTTTCCGTTGATCTTGACTTCAGCAACATCGCAAACTTTGCCGAGGTCGAGCCAAATACGCTGGCCTGGATGAAACCATGTTGTAGGTGCCTGAATCGTCCTCACATATGTCGCAGTGCCGGAGAAATACTTCACGCCGGAATCGGTGCTATCTGTCCAGGAGATCAGCTTTGGCATTGTGATACTGGGCGGCGCGCCCCAGTGGGCCGGGAAGTTGACCGTCCAGGAATTGTTGAGAGGCATGAGAGTTGTCTCCGTGGTCGCAGGAGCGGTCCGGGATACCTCGGGAGCGGCGTTGCGAAAGACGATGAAGACCGACTCACGTTCGGCCAAGTCGAGCGGAACAGTTGTAACGCCGGATTGCGTGGTGTATGCGGAGGGTTGCAGGCCAGGTTGACGATTCCCGGTGCGATCCTCGATGCGAGCTGCGCTGCTGTAAACCGCCTTATAACCTGGCTTGTTCCCGGCTATTGTCCCATCCATGGGACGCCAGACTTGAATATCTTTCCCTGTAACTCGGAAGCGAGCCTCGAAAGTCTGCGGAATGTCGGACTGGTTGGCAACGAAGTAAATCTCTGCATCGGGCGTGTGGCGATGAACCCAGACTGGTGGATTCTCGAGCGAATTACCTGAAGCAAAGTCGGATGGAACTTTGAGACGATTAAGTATTTCCTCGATCGAAAGACCAGAGTAGGTCATCCCTTTGCCGAAGGCATGCTGATTCAAAGTGACGCCGTCGATGTCTCCCCATAAATCGGTAGCGAGAGAGTGAACCTCGCTGTCTGCGTCTGGATAATGCAGGAGGCTCGGCGAAGCTATGGGACGCGGGCCGGCAATGGTCGCGCCGCCAGCTACGAGTTCATGCAACTTATGTAGAACCTCCGGAGTCATCTGAATAGTGGGTGGGAGAACGAGGAGTCGATAGGTCATGCCTTCAGGAAGATCGTGGCTGCCATCGACATGAATGCCTCCTTCGGGAGTGACATTAGTATGGTGAAGAAGGATGTCGGTATTCAAGAAGTCGTAGTCATAGCCGAGCGGAGATGGCGGCTGCAATCCACTCCCCCAGAAAGGCATTGTGGATGGCGCGCCTTCAGGCAGCAAATAGGCTATGTCTGCAACGGGACTGCCTTGTTGGAGCATGTACGAGACACGAGCCACATAATTCATGAAGGGGCCCGCTTGTTCGGCCCAAGTGATGTTGCGATTGATATGGGTCCCGACCATGGTATTGCCCGGCTTTGTATCGAGTGGCTGATGTGCGGAGGTATGAAAGACGAGGCGATTGACCCCTTGTGCAAACCAGTAGTCCGCTATCTTTTTGAGCGTGTAGGGCGACTCGTAACCGCCACCGGTAAAGGACTCCGTAGCCACGATGGGTTTGCCATAGACGTGAGCAGCAGAGGCCGCACCGCGTACATCGACGTAGTACATCGATTCCGGATGCAGCGCATGGACCCAGAACTCGGCCATGGGAATGTCCACCTTGCTCTTGTTGAGAAGAGTATCTTCGGGAATCTCGAGAGCAACACCGGAGGCCTCCGAGTATGCCTGCATTCCTTTCTTGTGAAGTTCATTGTCCATAGTGCCGTAAAAATCTTCTGCGAACATGTCCGCAAGGGCGCGTCGGAAGTCCCAGAGAAAACGATCGCTGACGTCCGCACTTCCGACAACCCTTCCGGCCAGGATGGGCAGGTAGGGAATTGGGTCATAGCCGCGCCAACGTTGGAATTCACCGATCATCTCGTCGGTCCAATTCTGCATGCCTGCTTCCCAGCTATCCATCGTCATGTAGTGAGCCGTAGAACCAAGCAAATCACCGAGATGTTCTTGCAACGGGTTTACGTAACCTTTGAAATATTCCTGAACATATTTAGAACTGAGCTTATCGACCTCATAACCACTGCCTGCCGGAACCGAGGGCCGATTTTTTGCGCCGGTAAGTGAGTAACCCATGCGCAGAACAGTCCACTTGCCGGGCGGTACATTCCAATGCAGTGTGCCATCTTTACCCATCTTGCCGGTGAGATTGACGACTTCGTCGCGGGATATCTCCGTCGCAGATGACGCGGAGGGCGTCGGTACAACATCGTATACATCCATCAGGCTGCCAAAGGCGCCTTTGTCCTCCCATCGATTAACTCGAGCATCGGAGTAAAGAATAGCTTCGGTGAGTGTGAAAGACGGAGCTGGGACTACTGGAGCTCCATGGATCACAGCTGCAGGAGTGAGGCCCGCGCCATCAAGTTCGATCCGAAAGAACCTTGCCGTGACTGGAGCAAACGCAAAGGTGCGAATGGAAGCGCCATGATAACCCTGGGGGCCGGGCAGATCGACGATAGTGCGGAAGGTAATTCCATCCTCGCCTGAGAGAACACGACCGACTGGAATTCTTCCTACGCTGCCGAATGATAAAGCTCTCGCGGTATATGGCTGTGCGAACTCGAACTGCAGCCATGCGGGAGACCCATCTTTCGGTGCAGGTATCGTGACGGATGTTGTGAGGCTTCCGTCGAGCAATGCTCCTCCGTCAATTGGTCCATTGCTCGTGGTAATCGTGGGACGCATCAAGGCCATCGACACCGCATCAGAGGGAGTGCGATAGGCAACTACGGCGGAGTCGGCATAAAACTTAGGTGCGTCCGGACGTGAACCGGCACGCGAATCACGCACAGGACCTTCGTTCGAGGGCGGTTGGGCAAGTCTCTGCGAATATTGAAGCGGACCGGTAATTTCGGTCTCGCTCCACACTAATTTCTTCATCGCCATCTCAGGAGTGACCCACGGTCCTCCGGCTTCGCTCCATCCGGCACAACTAAAGATAGACATCTCCAAACCAAGCCGCTTGGCTTCGACAGCCGAGTGACGGACAGCCTGATACCACTCTGGCGTCCCAAAGTTGATCTTGGGTTCGACGAGCTGACCGCCACCAGCAGCTACATCAACAAGCTGAAATCCGCCGATGCCGGAGCGCTTCATCCACTCAAGATCTTTGGTGATGCCCGCTTTCGAGACGTTCCCGTTCGTCCAGTGCCACCAGGTCCGAGGCTTTGCGGAGTCGGGAGGATTAATAAATCCTTCGGATAACGAGTTACCTTGACTCTGTCCGAAAGCCATACTTCCAGCTGCTAGGCCAATAGCCAATACCGATACCCTTCGCATGCTTATCGTCACCGCTCCGAATGAAGAGTCTTCTTGAGGAACTCAACGTAGATGCCCCAGTCCGTGGGCACCATACCGTGACCTCCGTCGTGCATGTAGTAGCTGAGGTCGTGAAAGATGGGTTGTTTCGCATCGGGCCAGACATCTGTACCTAAATCTTCTTTGCCGAGCAACCTATAGACCGGACCAGCAGCAACCGCAGCCAGAAATTCACCTTTAGGATCCGACCAGTTGTCCTTACTGCCGGTCTGCAACAGCAAAGGGCGCGGAGCGATCAGTGCTATCAGAAGATTAGCGTCCATAGGAGCTTTATCCGGAAAGCCGCCGAACTTCGCGTAGTTTGCTGCGAACTGGTAGGGATATCGCGTAGGTGCGGTGAGGTGTGCGATCGTCTCGCCGTAGTTACGATGACTGAGAGCAGCACCACCTTCGCCCGAGCAACTTGCGATCACGGCCGCGAACCGCTGATCATGCGCGCCGGCCCACATCACGGTCTTTCCCAGGCGAGAGACCCCGTGAATAGCGACACGCTTTGCATCGATACTCTTGTCAGTTTCGAAATAGTCTTCTACACGACTCATGCCCCAGGCCCAGGCCGCGATTGAACCCCAATCATCCACCGCCCGTTCCGCCTGCCCGGGTTTTAAGTAGCGAGCGCGAATCCCGTTGGCAAACCCTGCAAGATAGTCAGGATCGATATCACCGTAGTAGTAGGTCGCAACACCAAAGCCCGCATCGAGCAGGGCTTCTGCATTGATGCGTCCAAATCCACGGCCTGCCGGCGGTGTTATCCGTGTGTTGGTCTTGGGATCCCAGACCGTCTCGGGCTTGATTCCTGGATCATCCACCGCGCTCTGTACAGCACCAAAATTGATACTAAAAAACATCGGCACCGGCTTGCTTGCGGCAGCGGGCAGATAGATGAGCAGATCAATCGAAGGACCGGATTTGTCTTTAGAGAGATAGATGGTCACCTGTTTCCGAATCGCTTTGCCGCTGAGTGCCGGCGTTCCCTTGTCGACGATTTCGAAGCTCTCATCCGCAGGTCTGCCTGGTGCTCGACCATATTGCTGCGTCTCGAACATCTCGACGATCTCCGGTCGACGTTTGGAATACCAGGTCTGAGCGTTTCGGACAGGCTTTCCGTTATTAAGCTGGAGAGGATCGGGCAAGGTGTAGGTGCCAACCTTCGCCTCGTCATAGTTAACGGGTATTCCAGCGACGACATCAGGAGAAGGTTTCGGCGTCAGGGGCGGCGTCTGAGCCTGAGGTGTCGATAAGCAGCTAGTCAGAAAGAACGCCAAGACCGGTTCTCTGAGGGTCATGCGATACCTCGATAATTATTCGGAGATACGAGTTATTTCACCAGAGAAATAAGTTTACACACGGAACATTAAAGTCGCTCTGGTATCTTGTCAAGTCTTGGTCAAAACCCAGAACAGCACCTTCCGCCGTGACTGATCTTACTAATGGAGAAAAGGGTCACACGAAGGCAAAAACACAAGAACAGCTAAGAGACCAGGAACACCCAAACGGATTTTCGAGGATTGCCAGGCCGTGCAAGGCGTAAGTTAGGTTGGTACGAGCAGAGCTTCTGGATGGAGGCTGCTATGAAAGAAGATGCCGGAGAGGTCACGCAGCTTCTACAGGCGATGCGAACAGGTGACAAACGCGCGGCGGAAAAATTGTTGCCAATGGTCTACCAGGAGTTACACCGGCTGGCGAGAGCTTACATGCGACGAGAGAGAGCTGAACACACACTGCAGCCAACAGCGCTGATCAATGAGGCATACCTCCGACTTGCAAAGGATGACATTGACTGGCAGAACCGCGAGCACTTCATCGGAGTAGCAGCGCAAGTAATGCGGCGAGTACTGGTGGACTATGCTCGGCAGCACAACGCTGAGATGCGAGGCGGAGATCTTAAACGCGTTGAACTGCACGAGGAATTTGCTATTTCTCCGGAGCGGATAGAAGAACTGATATCACTCGATGAGGCTCTGGGCTTGCTGGCGAAGGAAAACCCGCGACAAGCTCGAATCATCGAATTGCGCTACTTCGGTGGACTCTCGGTCGAGCAGACAGCTGCGATACTCGGAATTGCGGAACGATCAGTAAAGCGCGATTGGGCGTTGGCACGAGTCTGGCTCTTTCAAAAACTACGGCCCAGCATAAGTGGCTCTGAAAAAACCGAAATTGATTGAATAGCCTTCGGTGCCCTATAATGCGGCCGGACTCACTACATGACTAGCGACTGCTTGAGGGAGACTGTATCGGACGAATCGCCGACGTAGATGATAAATTCGCCGGGATCCATGCGCCAGTTATTCGCATCTACGTCGTAGTAACTAAAGGCGCGCTTGTTCAGGTGCAGGGTGACGTGTTGCGTCTCGCCAGCCTTAAGGCGGACTTTGCTGAACTGCTTGAGTTCCATTAAGGGACGCTTCAACTTTGCACTCGGGTCTCCAACGTAGACTTGAGCAACCTCCGCGCTATCTCGTGAACCCGTGTTCTGAACGGTGAAAGAGACCTCTACATCATTGTCGGAGTTTTTCTTGATGTTCAGATGCGTAAACGCAAAATTTGTATAGGACATGCCGAAACCGAAAGGAAACAGAGGTTTCTGGTTCATAGACGTGTAGAAGCGATAGCCCAGGAACAAACCCTCGTCATAATGCACGGTACGCTTATCGCCGGATTCTTCCGCATAGTGGGCGCTAGCCGGGTTCTGGTCCAGGGCGCGCTCCCAACTGAAGGGTAGATGGCCTTCAGGGGAATAGTCGCCCAACAAGATCTGCGCAAGTGCTGTCGATCCCTGCTGCCCGGGATACCAGTTATGGAGCAGTGCTGGAACATTCGCGATCCAAGGCGCAGTTTCAACGGAACCTCCAGCGGTGATTGAGACAATTGTCTTCGGGTTGATCGCAGCGACTTGCTGGATAAGTTCGTTCTGCGGCCAGGGCATGGTATACGTCCGGTCGAAGCCTTCACTCTCTGTGGATGCGTCGAAGCCAACAGCAACGAGCACCGCATCCGCATCGCGCAGAATCCTTTGTGCATCGAACGAGAGCATATCCCCTGAGGACACTAGACCAACACCGAGACGAGGCGTTGTACCGTTTGTCTGATAGATCACTTCGACGGTGACGGGCTTGTCCTCGATCAAAGTGACGGAAACATTCCTGACTGCCATGCGATTCGAATCCTTTTGCTGGGAGAGGACCTCCTTACCATCAACAAGCACACGATAGGTGTCCTGCTCAGGGGCCGATGCGATCAGAACATGCTCCCCCTGCGCTGTAGGAAGATACTCGCCTTTGTAGTCATAGATCGTGAGACCGTCGCCGCGCGGGCCACTACCTCCGCCTCCGAGGCCGTTCCAGGTATTGATCCGACTTAGCCCGCGATCAGTATTTTCTGTACGCGGCGGTTCTCCTTTGCCGTTCACACCAACGGTTAGATTGCGAAACGCGGTACGGCCAAAGATGGTTGCGAGCGGTGGAAGGCCCGGAGCATACATCACCTTCATGCGAGCGCCGGCTACCTGCGTGAGACCAGCAACAAAGCCGCTCGCCTGGAATGGAGTCGTTTGGGAGCTCCCTCCACCGCCGACCACGGCGACGGCGGCTTCTGGTCCAATGACGGCGAGAGTCTTGACGCGGGTGGGATCCAAAGGAAGCAATCCGCCTTCGTTCTTCAGAAGGGTGATGCTCTCGAGCGACTCCTGAAGTGCAACTTTATCCGCGTCGGGGTTGTTCAGAGGAATCGAAGAAACCGTCTGCTCGCGCTCGAGCCAACCGAACTGCATTGCAGTACCGAGGATATGACGACATTTTTCGTCGAGCACGGACATTGTAAGTTTGCCGCTTGTAAGGCCTGACTTCAGGGTCTCCGGTGTCATCAGCTTGGCGAAGGGCATCTCGAGGTCCAGTCCGCCGTTTGCGGCCGCGAGCCCATCGTAGGTTGCCGTCCAGTCTGACATCAGCACGCCCTTGAAACCCCAGTCGCGCCGCAGAATGTCCTTATTCAAATGTCCGTTCTGCGTCGAGTGCTCGCCGTTGACCAGGTTATAGCTATCCATGACGGCACCCACGTGGGCCTCGGTCACGGCTGCTTCAAAGACAGGCAGGTAGAGTTCGCGCAAGGTGCGCTCGTCGATGATGCTGTTGATACGGTGACGGTCGTACTCAGAATTGTTGGCAGCGAAATGTTTTACGGTCGCAGAAACTCCCTTGCTTTGGACGCCTTCGATGTATCCGACGGCGATGCGTGAGGCGAGAAACGGATCTTCGCCGAAGTATTCCATGTTGCGTCCGTTCAATGGAGAGCGATAGATGTTCACACCTGGGGCCAGCAGGAAGTTAACCCCACGTGCACGCGCATCGTCACCAAGAGAAGCGCCGACGCGTTCGGCCAATGCCGTGTCCCACGTCGCAGCCAACGCGACTCCCGCGGTGTAGGCAGGCGCGAACCCGAAGGTGCGCACACCGACGGGTCCGTCCGACATCTTCAGCCGTTTCATAGCAATGGAAGGGATTGCGTGTGTATAAAATCCGTCTACGCCTCCGATGAGTTTCAGCTTATCGTCAACTGACATTTTGGCGATCATCGCGTCAACTCGCGCATTGATGGCCGGTGAGACAGGCATGGGAGATTGAGCGGGAAGCAATACAACGGCGCAGAGCAAAGCGGCGGTGGGGAGAAGGCGTGAGAAAAACATAGACGGTCCCTTGAACTGGAGTTGACTGCGGTTCGATGTGCAGACGGCCGAAACCTATGATGCAAACAACCGATTGTCTCACGGCAGACAAAGAGTCGAGCCCATCGGGTTCGTCATCTCCCTCTCTGAAATTCTTCGATCCCATCCGAGACGGAACATCAAAAACGAGGTTGGAAACCAATCGCGACCATATCGTCCTCGTGGAGAATTTCGGCTGGATAGCCTAAAGGGCAAAGAAGAATGGGTTGCCGGCCGCAAAATCGGGGGCGCCAAATCTCTTTCCTTCGCTCCGAGCATTTAATATTTTTCTCAATCAACATCAAAAGAAATCATCTTGTAATCCGATATCCAAAAATAATTAAGGCCTCCCCGGCTGGTTCTGCAGCAACTCTCATAGCTCGCGGGAATTCTGCCGAATCACAAGATTTGTTGTTATTACAAAAAAATGCACGGCTTTTCCTCCTACTTCCAACGTATCCGGAACACCACCTTTCGATTGAAAAACACCTCTTGACAACGTCAGTTACGTCGGAGCATAGTGTCAGCCGCTATTCTGCATGCAAATTAGACAAACGCTTATCTTTCAGATCTAAAGCGTTTTAGTCATTTTCAATGAGTTATGTGAAATAACCGGATTCGACGAAAAGTGGACGAACCAATTTTAGGAGGCAGAGATGAAGCTGAAATGGTTGGTAATGGCGTTTTCGATTCTGCTGTTGATGAGTCTCACGCAAATTGCAACAGCTCAAAGTACCAATTCGGGCGATATCAATGGAGTTGTGACCGACACGACAGGTGCTCCGATTCCTGGAGCTTCTGTAACAGTCACAAACATCGAAACTGGAGTCTCAAAGACTTACGTGACGAATGATTCTGGTGTGTACGACACGTCTTCGATCGTCGCCGGAACCTACAAGCTCACCTTCACAAAAACTGGATTTTCAACCTTTGTGCGATCTTCAATCACCCTCATCGTCGGAGTTACAAAAGTCGACGCGCAGCTAGCAGTTGGGTCGGTAACGCAGGAGGTCGTGGTCAATACGGACGTTCCGCTGTTGAAAACTGAGAACGGCGAACAGAGCACCACGCTTTCCGCAGAGACCCTGCAAGCGCTTCCCGAGGTGGGACAGGACTGGACCCAATTCAGTATTCTCCTTCCAGGAGCCGCTGGGGCCACCGGCGGCGCTCAGGGTGCTCTTGCGGCGGCCGGAAGCACCGCGCCCGGAATTACTGTCGCAATCAATGGAAATCTGCCGTTTAGCACGGTACTGGCAGACGGGGCAGAGACAACTTTGCCAGCCAGTGCAAACTCTGACATCCTCACGCAGGAGACAATCCAGGAACTTCAGTTCAGCACCTCGGCGTTCTCTGCGCAATACGGAGTCGGCGGCATCATGTACAACCAGATCAGTAAAGGCGGCACGAACGGCTTCCACGGATCGTTATACGAGTATTTTCAGAATGAGGCACTGAACGCTCTTCCTTATGCCTTTAGCGGGAAGACAAGCAAGTACTACCGGTATAACAACTTTGGCGGTTCCATTGGCGGCCCGATTCTCAGGGACAAGCTGTTCTTCTACTTCAACTACGATCGCATCATTTCACACGGCAGCACCAGCGCCGCGTCTTTTACTGTTCCAACTGCCGCAGCGCTAGCTGGTGATTTCTCTGGCTTCACCAATCTCATCTACGATCCAGCGACACAGACTACCCAACTTACGGGGACACACCTCTATCCGGGCCAGACAACTCCGACCACATGCCCGTGTGTCATTCGCACCTCGTTTGCTGCTGAATACGGTAATGGCAACAAAATCCCAACCTCCCGCTTCGACCCCGTCGCAGCCGCCACGCAGGCGTATTGGCCAAAACCCAACTCAGCAGGAGTTCTTGCCAGTAGTGGTCTGGTCACCAAAAACTACACTTACACGGCTCCGCAGTCGTCACCTTTCATACGATACTTCGGGCGTCTTGACTACCAAATCCGATCCAATAACCGCATCACCATGTCTATTAGCGACGGCGACAATCCTGGTCAGGGCTTCGGTGCAGGAATCTGTCCGATCAATTGCCAAAGCCAGGACGTTAGCAAGGTCAACTCGCAGATCTCGGATGTATGGTCCATCACTCCGCGAATGACCAACGAGGTCAGAATGGGGTATACCAATCAGCTCAACTTCTTCTCACCGTTGACGGCAGGTCTGGGCTATCCCGGCAAGATCGGATTGAAGTTTGCCAAGGCAGATACTTTTCCGACATTCAACTTTGCCTCCGGTACTTATGACAACATCTTGTCGCCTCAATCCAATGCCGTTTACAAAGAACATGCCTATAATCCTTCCGACGTAGTGACGCTCGTCACCGGAAAGCACATCCTGCACTTCGGCGGGGAGCTGCTTATCTATCAAAACAACTCTACGGCCTGGGGAAATGAGGATGCCGGATCTTTTACCTTCACAGGCTCCTATACAGCCGCAGGCCCCGGAAACTCTGCAAGCGGACTCGCCTATGCTGATTTCCTGCTCGGACAGTCGCAGAAATGGACTGCAAGTGTGACGCCGGAGTATGGCGGCAGACAGAAGCTTCCCCAGCTCTTTGTTCAGGACGACTATAAGGTGAGACCTAACCTTACTTTGAACCTCGGATTGCGTTACCAGATCCAGACTGGCTGGAGTGAGGTCAAAGGAAATGAGCGTTCGTTTGACCCGACCGTTCAGAACCCCGCAACCGGCACGCCTGGCGCCATGTGGTACGGAACAACCCATGCGAACGGTCGCACTAGGATTCAGGACAGCGTCTACAGCACGTTCCTTCCGCGATTTGGCTTTGCCTATCAGCTCGATCCCAATACGGTGATTCGAGGCGGGTTCGGCCTCTATGCTTATAACTGGAGCAATGACACCTACAATGGCGGCGTGATGGGTGCAGCTTTTGGCTCTCAGGGTAATGTGACCGACAGTACGAACGGGACTACCCCTGTCGTAGTTCTTTCGGGAACAGGAGCCAATCTTCCCTATATTGCCACTTCTACCGATCCCTCTGCACTCAACGGCGTGGGAAACAACATAAACTACGCTCAGTTCCACCAACCGGTTGGAGGATCCTATCAGTGGAACCTTCAGGCGCAGCGTCAGATCAATCAGAACCTGGTGGCGTCGCTGGCTTACGTGGGAACTCACGGTCATGACCTTCCCTTCCCAGTCGATATCAACCAGGTTCATCAAGGTCAGCTTGCTGTGATCGATCAGCAGTTCCGGCCTTTCCCGCAATATGGATCGATCAATGTCTCCGGTACGGCACCTAACGAGAATGCAATCTCGAACTACAACTCGTTACAGGCTCTTATCGAGCAGCGTACGAGTCATGGACTCAACTATAGCTTTAGCTACGTCTGGTCCCACTTCCTTGATGATATGGACACGTCGGGCTGGGGAAGCAGAGCTGGTAGTCAGGCTTGGCAAAATGCTTACAACCCACAAGCCAACTACGGCAACTCGAACTTTGATGTCAGAAATGCCTTTAAGGGCTATGCCGTCTATCAGCTGCCCTTTGGGCGGGGCAAGCAGTTCTTAAACGACAGCCGAATTCTCGATACAGTTATCGGTGGTTGGCAGGTCACCACCTCGCTCATTGTCCAAAGCGGTCAACCTTTCACCCCGGTTATGAGCAACAGTCAGCCATCGTATGCCTCCGGCGGCGGCGGCTTCGCTTGGTATCCGAACGTCATAGGCAACCCAAGCCTCGCGAACCGTGGGCCGAAGCAATGGTTCAATGAGTCCGCCTTTGCCGTTCCGACCTCCGGGACATTCGGCAATGAGAGACGCAATCAATTAACCGGTCCTGGGTTGAGCACAGTAGACATGTCACTTGGCAAGACATTTGCCCTCTGGGAGCAGGTTCGCCTGGAGGTCCGTGCTGATGCGGACAATGTATTCAATCATGCGAGCTTCGCATTGCCCAACAATAACCTGAGCCTCACGGGATCAGCAGTTTCGACCGGAACATCGAATATCTCGAACACTTCTGTTCCGATGCGAACTATGCAGCTCAAGGCGCGAATCTCATTCTGATAAACTCCGTGGGGATAGCAGTGCATGTTGCTATCCCCATCTCTTTTTAAGATGAGGGTTCGCTGTTGGGTGATTTGGAATGAGGTTCGTCCTTAATGTCGGGCTATTGGTGCTGGTCAGTGCCGCAACTGTCGTCGCCCAGTCGAACGCCAGTTCTAATTCGCAACAAGTTCAGCTTCACGAACAAAAAGCGCACGAACTGCTGAGCGCGAAGAAACCCGAGCTGGCAGCGAAGGAGTTCGCAGCTATTTTAGCCATCGATCCAAAGAATCTTGATGCCCAAGCTAACTTAGGCGTGCTTCTCTATTTTGAAGGTAAGTATGTCGAAGCAGAACCTCATCTGCGGAACGCCCTGGATCAGCAAGCCGACCTTGTCAAGATTCACATGCTGCTCGCTATTTGCGAACGGCATCTTGGAAAAACCGAAATAGCTCGCACGGAACTTGAATCGGTCTTCACACAGCTCAAGGAACCAAAGATGCAACAGGAAGCAGGACTGGAGTTGATTGAGCTCTACACGGCTACGGGCGACTTAGCGAAAGCAGGAGATGTAATTACGACTCTCCGAGAGAGTGCTCCAACCGATCCCCGGTTTCTCTATGCCGCTTACAGGATTTACTCTGACCTCGCTGCTGAGGCATTACTGGATATCTCTGTCGCTGCTCCAAACTCTGGTCAAATGCACCAGGCCATGGCACATGAACTAGGTCGCATAGGTGATCTTCCGGGCGCAATTGCGAATTATCGCGCAGCGCTCGCGGCTGATTCGCAACTGCCCGGCATTCACTTTGAACTCGCCGAAGCTCTTCATAGTTCACCTGAAACAAAGCTTAAAGAAGAGGCAGAGTCGGAGTATCGTGCCGCCGTCGCCGTCAATCCAATGGATGAAAAAGCTTTGACACGTCTTGGGGATGTGCTGGCTGAAAAGGAGAATCTGAACGAAGCGGAAAAATATTACAAACAGGCACTGGCGATTGTTCCCAAAGATGTTAACGCTGAAGTCGGATTGGCGTTTATTTATTCTCAGAAGAACGATTCGGCAAGCGCGCTGACTCTGCTACAGAGCGCTGTTGCCACGGAGCCGGGTAATATTATGGCGCACTATCGGTTGAGCGCCGTGTACCGCACCTTACATCGTCCCGAGGATGCGAAGCGCGAGCTTGCAGAGTATAAGAAATACAAAGATCTTAAGGAAAAATTACGGACGATCTATAAGGACATGAAAATTGATACGCCACAGATCGAATCGGAGAAGTAAAAGAGTTCGCTCGGTGGACGAATCGCGAGGCAAGTTGACACGTGGAAAAAGATGGCAATCTTTTAGGAGAGTCAGCTGTCTTGTCATCCTTCTTTCCGGCTGCTTCTTCGCGATCAATAAAGTAACAGCGCAGATACCTGCCGCGGGGAAAACCAGGCAAGGGACCGGTTCCGCACAAGCTCCTCTTGAGAAAGCGGCCACTGCAGCGGCGAACGTTCCCCAACTCGTTGATATCACATCTTCCACTGGAATTACATTTCAACATCTCTCGAGCCCAGAGCAGAAATACATCGTGGAATCGATGAGTGGAGGTGTCGCGCTCATCGACTACGATGGCGACGGTTGGTTGGATATCTATTTCACCAATGCTCCAAGCGTCTCAATGACATTGGCAGGCAAAAAAGCAAAGAGCGCGCTCTATCACAACAATCACGACGGGACCTTTACGGACGTGACGGACAAGGCCGGCGTAGGCTACCCCTGCTGGGCCATGGGAGCGGCGGTTGGAGATTACAACAACGATGGAAGGCAGGATCTGATCGTAAGTTGTTTTGGAGGAGTTGTCCTCTATCGCAACAATGGCGACGGGACCTTCACGGATGTTACGAAGGCTGCCGGGCTCGATAAGGACAGCGGATGGGCTACTGGCGTGGCCTTTGGTGACTATGACGATGATGGAAACTCTGATCTGTTTGTAGCGCACTATGTCGATCTCGACCTCAACGATCTCCCAACATTTGGTTCGCGAAAGACCTGTGAGTACCACGATATTGCGGTTCAATGCGGTCCGCGAGGACTTAAGGGGTTTCCGGACACCCTGTACCACAACAATGGCAATGGGACTTTCACTGAAGTTTCGAAACAAGCCGGTGTCAACGACGCCAATCGCTTCTTCGGGTTAGGCGCGGTCTGGTCCTACTTCTCCAAGGATGGGAAGCTCGATTTATTTGTAGCCAATGATGGGGAGCCTAACTATCTTTATCGAAATCTCGGAGACGGACGATTCCAGGACATCGCTTTGGATGCGGGTGTTGCTGTAAGCGAGGAAGGCATCGAACAGGCCAACATGGGAATCGCACTTGGGGACTACCTGCACACTGGATTGATGAGCATCCTAGTTACTCACTTCAGCGATGAATATGCTGCCTTATACCGCAACGACGGAGAGATGAGTTTTACGGACGTCTCTCACGCTGCTGGAATTGCTCGCCCGACAGTTCCTTATGTTGGTTGGGGAGATGCATTTCTTGATCTGGATAACTCAGGCTGGCTGGACATTATTCTCGTCAATGGCCACGTCTATCCGCAGGTTGATAATGCCAAGTTAGGAACATCCTATCGTGAACCCAAACTCGTATTTCGAAATAAACGTGATGGAACTTTCGAAAATATAAGTGCCTCGGCTGGGCCGGCAGTGAGTGTGCCCCAGGTGAGTCGTGGACTTGCTGTTGGAGATCTCTTTAACCGAGGAAGACTCAACGTTGTTGTTGAGAACCTTACCGGAGCGCCCATGATTCTTGAATCGAAGAGTAATCCCGCTCATCATTGGGTAAGCTTCGAACTGGAAGGAAGCCCTGCAAATCGGCTTGCTCTCAATGCGCGTATCCGCGTCACTCTTGGTAAGCAGCAGCAGCTTGGAGAAATACGAAGTGGAGGCAGCTACCTTTCTCAGAGTGATTTGAGGCTCCACTTTGGGCTTGGAGACGCTGTGCGGGTCAACGAAGTTGAGGTCCTCTGGCCCAATGGTAGTTCGCAGGTTTTTCATGACGTAGCTGCCGACCACTTCTATCGCCTGAAGCAGGGTGCGTCATTGGCTCAGATTAAATAGGCTCTGTCCTATCTGTCGCAGGTGGCCCATCATTAAGTAACCGGTGCGGGGTTAAAGAGCGTCAAATCGTTGTGCAAGCCCCAGCGATCTGCTGACGTCTGTTTACGACCGCTGGCCACATCAAGAATCAATTGAAAGAGCTGGCTGCCGAGTTGTTCAATAGTGGCGTCTCCTGTTGCGATAGACCCAGTATCGAAGTCAATGAGGTCCGACCATCGGTGTGCCAAGGCTGACCGCGACGAAACCTTGATCACCGGTGCCATCGCAAGACCGTAGGGAGTGCCGCGTCCTGTAGTGAAGACGTGCATGTTCATGGATGCGGCCAGTTGCAGTGTGCCACAGATGAAGTCGCTGGCCGGAGTCGCCGCAAAGATCAATCCCTTCTTCGTTACGCGTTCCCCTGGACCAGAAACGCCGGCGATAGCGCTGGTTCCGGCCTTTGCGATTGATCCGAGTGCCTTCTCCACGATATTGGCTAAACCACCTGCCTTGTTCCCGGGTGTGGGGTTGGCGCTGCGATCGACTGCACCACGATCCAGATACTTATCAAACCAAGCCATTTCGCGAATGAGATCGCGAGCCACTTGCTCGTCGGCTGCCCTGGCTGTCAGCAGATGAATGGCGTCGCGAACCTCGGTGACTTCAGAGAACATAACCGTAGCACCTGCACGTACCAATAGATCTGCCGCATAACCAACTGTTGGATTTGCGGTCACACCTGAAAAGGCATCGCTTCCACCGCACTGCAACCCGACAACAAGATCAGAAGCCGGTCGAGTGGTACGCCTTCTTTGATTGAGCTGTGCAAGGCGCTTTTCGGCGAGTTCCATGATGGCGGTTACCATATCGCCGAAGCTTTGGTATTCCTCATCCTGCAGGCGAACGACATAAGGAGCGGCAGTAAGAATCGGCAACGTACTGGAAGGAAGCAGCTGAACAGGTTGGAGCTTTTCGCATCCCAGACTAACAACCATTGGCGCACCGCCCAGGTTGGGGTTGAGACTAAGATTGCGCAGCGTTCGGATGGGAATCTCGGAGCCAGGTGCATTGATCGCGATGCCGCAACCGTAGTTGTGAGTCAGGGCGATGACATCGTCGACGTTGGAATAACGCGGCAGAATCTCTGCTTTGATGCGTCTGACGGCTATCTCCACTGTTGCAGCAACACACTGCACTGTAGTCGTGATACCCAGGATATTTTTCGTTCCCACTGAGCCATCGTCGTTGAGAAATCCTTCGAAGATGTAGCTTTCGAGCGATGGCAACGAGGATGGAACTGCGGTTGCCAGTGGAAGATCATCGAGCGAAGGAGCGATTGGTGACCGCATTCGGTCCGGATTAACCCAACTCCCTCTTTTTAGGGGTTGCACCGCATATCCGATGACCGAGCCATAACGTAGTATCGGAGCCCCTTCTTCAATATCTATCAAGGCAACTTTGTGTGCTTCGGGAATAAATTCAACCAACATCAATCCGGAATCAAACCGCGTACCCGCCGGCAAGCCACCTTCGTTTGCGACGATCGCCACATTATCCTGCGAATGAACCTGGACATAGAGTGGGCGGAATTTATTTTCGCTGGACATTTTCTCGTTTCTAAGAAACCAGGCAGGGACGTTTCGGATTAAATTTCCAGTCCGGCACAAGAAAGCGCATCGCCTTCGCATCGTCCCGTGCGCCAAGCCTCATCGTATTGTAGAGCGAATGCGCTTGCTCAACCTGTTCCATATCAATCTCGAGGCCAAGTCCCGGCCGATCGGGCACCTTTAGCTTACCGTCTTTGATCTGCAACGGTTCTTTTGTAAGCCGCTGGCCGTCTTGCCATATCCAATGGGTATCGATCGGAGTAGTTTTTCCGGGAGCTGCGGCAGCAACCTGCGTAAACATTGCCAACGAGATATCAAAATGATTGTTTGAGTGCGATCCCCAGGTAAGATTCCAGTCGCGACAAAACTGGGCTACACGCACCGATCCCTGCATCGTCCAGAAATGAGGATCCGCGAGCGGAATATCAATGGCGTTCAATTGAACAGCATGCTTCAACTCTCTCCAGTCGGTCGCGACCATGTTCGTCGCCACTTGCATTCCGGTGGCACGTCGAAATTCCGCTAGGATCTCCCGGCTAGAAAAGCCCTGCTCAGCGCCGCAAGGGTCTTCTGCATACGCGAGGACTTCCTGCTTCCCTGTGCAAAGCCGAATCGCCTCATCGAGTGACCAGGCTCCGTTCGGATCTAATGTGATGCGCGCATCTGGAAACCGTTCTGCGAGCGCAACAGCAATTTCCATCTCCTGCTCGCCGCTTAATACTCCACCTTTGAGCTTGAAGTCCAAAAATCCATACCGAGCTTGCGCGGCTTCGGCCTGTCGGAGAATTGCATCCATCGTAAGAGCTTCTTCATGCCGCAAACGTAGCCATGCGTCCTTCGCCCCTGGCTCGCTAAGATATGGCAAATTTGTCTTCAACCTGTCGCCGACAAAAAACAGGTAGCCGAGAACTTCGACGCTTGAGCGCTGTTGGCCTTCGCCAAGGAGATTCGCCACTGGCAGCTTGAAAAACTGGCCGAGCAGGTCGAACAAAGAGGATTCCATTGCCGTGACCGCATGTATCGTGGTGCGCAGGTCAAAGGTCTGTAGACCACGGCCCTCGCTGTCGTAATCGGCGAAACGCGTTCGCATCGCATTGAGAACCTCGTTATATCGTGCCAAGGAACGCCCCAACACGAGTGACCGTGACGCTTCAAGCACACTTCGGATCTTCTCACCGCCCGGCACCTCCCCGGCGCCGGTATTTCCTGCACTGTCGGTGAGCAGGACTATATTGCGAGTAAAGAACGGTGCATGTGCGCCGCTCAGATTAAGCAACATCCCATCGTGGCCAGCCACAGGAATCACGCGCATCCCGGTGACAACGGGTGTTTGCTCTTCCGGGCTAAGCGTTTGCACCGGGTTCAACGGACAACTCCTGGGTGGATTTTCCAGTTTTACATCGATATCGTGCGCGATAAAGGTCGAAGCTCAAGCCGCTTGATCTCGCCAACAATCACAACATAACTGAAGATTGCAAGAAGCGCAGCAAGACTTACGAAGATTAGAGCATCGTTGAACGAGCCTGTTTTCTTCACCAGATATCCAATCACGATAGGTGTCGTAATGCCAGCGATGTTGCCGAACGTGTTGAATAAACCTCCATTCAAACCGATCAGCTCCTTTGGCGAAGTATCCGCAATCACTGTCCAACCCAACGCGCCAAAACCTTTGCCGAAGAAGGAAAGCGACATCAGAAACATAACCAATGACTGTACATTCGTGTAATTACAAGCAATCATAGTGACCGAGAGCAGCATTCCTGCGATGATCGGCGTCTTACGCGCAAAAGTGAGAGAATAACCCCGGCGAACAAGTGCGTCAGAGCAGACTCCTCCGAGAATCCCCCCTACTGAGCCGCATAGGGCAGGAAGCGCCGCGGCGAAACCTCCGCGAAGGAGTGATAGGTGCCGCGCCTGCACCAGATACACTGGAAACCAGGTGATGAAGAAATAAGTCAGCGTCGTAATGCAGAATTGGCCGACGTAGATTCCGACCAGCATTCTTTGGCTAAGCAATTGTCTGACGCCAGCCCAGCTGAGCGGTGCACTGCTCGATTTCGCATCTTTTTTGCGGTCAATATTTACGAGTCCTCCGCCTCTCTCGATGACTGCGACTTCAGACGGAGATATCAGAGGATGTTCGTTGACGTTATAGACCACCTTCCACCAGATAAAAGCAAGAACGAAGCCGAACAACCCCATGAACCAAAAACAGCTTCGCCAACCGAACTTGTGCGTGAGACCTCCAAAAAGTGGAGCGAACACAACCAACGCAAAATATTGTGAAGCGTTGAAGATTGCGGACGCGCCGCCTCGCTCTGCGGTAGGAAACCAGGCGGCTACGATACGCCCATTTCCCGGAAATACTGGTGATTGCGCCAACCCGGAGAAAAGTCGGAGAATAAAAATCGCGCTGAATGCATATGCCGTGCCGACATATCCAACAAATCCAATCAGACAGGCACAGATCGTCCAACAAATAATGCTGATCCCGTAAACACGCTTGGAACCGAAGCGGTCCAGCAATCCTCCCGAAGGCAATTGCCCAGCGACATAAGCCCAGCTGAACCCGGATAGCAGCCAGCCCAGCTTGACTGGGTCCAGAGCGAACTCCTTCTGCATCGCAGTGCCCGCTATCGAGAGCGCAACTCTGTCTCCATAGCTGAAGCAGCTTGCGAGGAACAGGATCGCGACGATGAGATACCGGATGTGAGTTGTCTTTTTAGCAATCATCGATTTCTGGCTGGCTAGGAGCGGCCCGCAATAAGCTTCGTTAGTGCTTCGAACTCGCTTTTGTCGAGATCGATTAGCGGGGCGCGAACCGGCCCTGCCGACCTGCCTACTGCGCGCATGCCTGCTTTAACGATCGAAACGGCGTAACCCTTGCGCCGGTTTCTAATATTGGAATAAGGCAGAACAAATTCCCGCAGCTGAGTAAACACTTCATTATGGTCGCGCCTGCGTACGGCAGCATAAAAGGTTTGAGCAAACTGGGGAAGAAAGTTGAAGATAGCCGACGAGTAGGTTGTTACACCCATCTCCAGATAGGGCAGCGCAAATGTCTCGGCAGTTGGTAACCCACCGATGTAAGTGAGGCGGTCTCCCATTCGCGCATAGATGCGAGTCATCAACTCAATATCTCCCACTCCGTCCTTAAACCCGACGAGATTCTTACAGCGGTCGCATAGGAGTTCAAGAGTGTCTTCATTGATGATGGCATTATCGCGATTGTAGAAGATGACTCCCATGTCAGTCGCAGCACATACCGCTTCAACATGTGCAACGATGCCCGTGGACTCGCTGTGAAGAAGATAAGGAGGCAAAAGCAGAATTCCATCGGCGCCAGAAGTCTCGGCCACCCGCACAAACTGCTTTGCCATTGCCGTGCCATATCCGCAGCCGGCAACTACAGGCACGCGATGGTCTGCCTGCTGGACCGCAGCCGAGATCACTTTCGAAAACTCTTCAAGAGTCAGCGAAAAGAATTCGCCTGTTCCCCCGGCGGCAAACAGGCCCGCGGGTTTATGTTCCAACAACCATTCAATGTGCTCACGGTACGGAACTTCGTCAAACTCGTAAGTTTCGGTGAAGTGGGTAACAGGAAACGAAAGCAGTCCCGCTCCTATCTTTTCAGCAAATTCCTGTGGCGCAGCAATCATGGATATCCTTCACTAACCTTTTGACTTACAGAGAACTATAAAGATGGTCGGCTCGAAACATTGGAAAACAAAGGAAGTGCTTTTGTACACAATCACCTCTTCGGATGCCGTATTCCCTTATTGTTTCGACCTATCGTTTTCCTTACTGGCCCTACCGACTCGCGAATAACCAGACTGGTCTTGATGGAATACTGACGGCCCGAAACATTGGGTTCTTCTCTCATTGCCTCCAGTGCGCCAAACAGTTGCTCCGCAAGCTCATGCCGTGACAGTCGAAGCGTCGTTAGCGGCGGATGAAGAATATCGCTCAGCTCGATATCGTCAAATCCGATCACCGAGATGTCTCCCGGCACGGTAAGGTTATGGCGATGGATTGCGCGCAACGCGCCGATAGCGGTTAGATCGTTGGCGGTCAGTATCGCTGTGGGCCACGAAGGAAGGAGTAACATCTCTGTCATCGCAGCCTCACCTCCGGGAATGCGATAGTTCCCGGCGCGCACAAACTCGGGATTCACCTGAAGCCCCTGTTTGGTCATTGTTTTGATAAAAGCCCGCGAACGATGATCCGAGATAGTCGGCCCGATCATTCCCCCGATGAAACCTATCTCGGTATGTCCAAACTCCTTAAGAAACTTGATGGCCTGATCCATCCCCGATCGGTTGTCGATTTTTACATCGCTAAGCCCCGGTCCTGTGATGAGGCGGTCCATCGTCACCAGAGGCACGCGGTTGTGAATCAATGCCTCGATCGGCTCGGTTTCAATCTCCGAAGCGATAAGCGCAACACCATCTACTCTGCGCACCAGCATCCGTCGAATCGACTGCTGAATTCGAGACGCATGAAAGTCGGTCGTAGCCATCAACATCTCGCGGTTATTATCGACAAGAATTTTTTCGAACGAGCGGATCAGTTCCGGAAAAAAAGGGTTCGTAATGTCAGGGATAATGAGGCCGTAGGTGCTGCTCTTTCCATGTTTCAGCGTCGTCGCGCTGCTGTTCGGATAAAACTTCAGCTGATCGATGACTCGCTGGACCCGTGTCGCTGTATCTGGCCTGACGGTCGCCGATTGATTAATGACACGGGATACCGTAGCGCTCGAAACGCCTGCAAGCTTCGCGATGTCGCGCATATCCATTAAGACAACTCTCCGAACGGAGCGCTCTGCTCTATCTATTGAGTATGCAACAGGGGCCGGTCCGCTTTTTCAGACAACGAAACATTATTCTGCCCTAGTTCCTATCGAGCCGAAACTTTTGTTTTACGAGAATATTTCGAGCTAGGAGCCTCGACTAATGTATACGTATACTAAACTCTGCAAGATATCATTATTTCGACATGGAGACGACTGTTGATGAAGCACTTCCGTAGGTTCCTTTTCCTTCTCGCTCCCGTCCTTTTAATTTTGATTGCACCTCACCTGCGGGCACAGCAGTCACCTATCGCTGCCGCGCCTCCAATGGGGTGGAACAGCTGGAATCACTTTCGCGATAAGGTCGACGATGCGACGATTCGCGCCCAGGCTGAAGCCATGGTCTCCAGCGGCATGCGCGACGCGGGCTATACCTTCATCAATATCGATGACACCTGGGAGGGCGAGCGCGATGGCAACGGAATCATTCATACCAACACTAAATTCCCTGACATGAAGGCACTTGCTGATTTCGTCCACAGCAAGGGCCTGAAGATTGGCATCTATTCATCTCCGGGGCCCAAGACCTGTGCCAAATATGAGGGCAGTTATGGCCATGAACTACAGGATGCACAAACCTATGCTGCCTGGGGCATCGATTATCTTAAGTACGATCTCTGCGGCCTGCGCGAACAGATGAAGGCCGCTCCTTCACCTGAAGCAGCTCACAAAATTATGGTGGATGCCTACGTCAAAATGCGCGATGCCCTGCGAAGCACGGGCCGCCCAATCGTGTATAGCCTCTGCCAGTATGGCAATGACGCTGTCTGGGAATGGGGCGCAGACGTAGGCGGCAACCTCTGGCGCACAACCGGCGACATCAGTGATCGTTATGCTCGCATGGAGACGATCGGGTTCAGCCAGGCGGGCTTATCGCGCTTTGCGAGCCCCGGGCATTGGAACGACCCTGACATGCTCGAGGTTGGCAATGGAGGCATGAATATCGACGAGTACCGAACTCACATGAGCCTGTGGACTATCCTCGCTGCACCGTTACTCGCCGGAAACGATCTCTCAACGATGACCCCAGAGACGATCGCACTGCTCACCAACAAAGAAGTTATTGCGGTCGATCAGGATCGAGCTGGGAAGCAAGGCGATCGAGTCAGCGCGGTCGGTCCTGTCGAAATATGGTCGCGCCAACTGGCCGATGGTTCGAAGGCCATCGGCATCTTCAATCGTCATCCGGGCCCGATGAACGCCACTGTAGACTTCAGACTGCTTGGATTCAACCATGCCGTAAAGGTCAGGGATCTATGGCAGAAAAAAGATTTGGGCAATATCGGTCCTGCTTATACGACTAACGTCCCCGGCCACGGCGTAGTTCTGCTGCGCGTCTCTCCATAGGGATTACACACGCCGCTGCACTGCTTTCTCTGTGGCTCCATTCTTGTAGATCACAGCCTTGACGGCCCTCGTCAAATCGCCGCCATCAATTTTGATGTTTTCGTTTTGCGACCCTTCGATTTGGAGAAAGGCAGCGGCAGGATTCAAGAGACGAGGTGCAGTCAGAAGAATGTGTTTCGAATCAACGAATCGCAGCGCCGATTCGGCTGCTGCATTCGACTGAACGCTGAGACCATTCACTTCAACGTCTTCGACATGATCGAGTATCATGGCTGGCCGCATCTCCGGTGAGCTCACCTGCAGCCGAACATTCTGCAGTGTCAATCCGTGAGAGTTGCGTGCGTAAAAACCATAGGCCGGCATCGGACCAAGCATGAAATATTCGCCCGCAATCTTCGGCAGATCACGCCGTGCAGCCTCTTCAGATGTACCTCCTCCACCAAACGTGAGATGAACATTGTCGAACGAAACATCCCCCAATGTCGCATCGCCAATGCAATTGAGCGTAATGCAGGAATGGCCCTCTCCAGGCCGGGCATCGCTGGTCAAAGTCGTCTCAAGCAGTTGTGGAGGGCTGGTAGTAACTGTGCCATGAATATTGCTGAAGGAGATGTTGCGCACGACCGCAGGCGGCCTCGTATCTCTCGGCACGGTAGGTTGCAGGCCTTCATCGACATGCTCGTTCTGTCTCGTTCTCGGACCGACACTGATGTGGATAGGTCCCGTTACCCGCTGCAAAATGAGATTTGCGAAAGAGATATTTTCAAAACGAGATCCTTCATTTCCCTGGAACTTGATCGGACATCCGAATACGTCGTAAAGCACACAGTTAGAGATAGAGATGTTCTCAGCCACGCCCCCGCCAAAACGAAAGACCGACCATCGTGTACTGAAAACGGAGTTCGTTACGGTGATGAACTTGCAGCTACCAAACATAGCACACGCATCATCCTGAGAAAGAATCGTGCAATTGCTGACCGTCACATATTCCGCGCTAATGAAATGAAATCCATCATTATTTCCATTGACGCGATTGTGAATGTAAAGCCCATCCATCTGTACGTGTTTGCTCTGGATGACACGAATGCTGTGATACGCTCCGTTGACCAAGGCAATACCTCGCACGGTCAATCGATCGCAGTGATAGTAAAGCAGATGATAAGGACGCCGATTCCCCCCTAGTCCGCTAGGTGGCGGCGTTCCGCGCACAGCGGAGTGAAACTGAGCTCCCTGGCCATCGATAGTACCTGCGCCTTCGATAGTGATGTTCGTCGCGTTAACCGCGAAGAGTAAAGCCCAGTTACCATCGACCATCGTTGAGTCACCGGTCAACGGAATCGCGTTGATTTCGTGATATTGCTTTCCATCTGCGCTGCCAAGAAGCTTCCCTCCCGCTGCGATGTGCAATGTTACGTTACTCTTCAGTTCCACTGCGCCAATGTGAAAGGTTCCGGCCGGGATCAGTACAGTCCCGCCGCCGTCCTTGTTGCAAGCATCGACAGCAGCCTGCAGCGCCGCCGTGTCGAGCGCAATGCCGTCACCCTTCGCACCGTACTTCCGCACATTGTAGACGCGTACTCCGAGATCTTCTGTATCAGCATTGCTCTGCGTGGCACTTTGAGCAAATGCCGGTTGTCCCGTGAGCCCTGCACCAAGTGCCGCCGCAATGGCCGAAGGGGTTACACGGCCCAGCCACTGACGTCGAGTAAACAGATGACCCGTTGATGTCGATTCTTCGCCTCTCATCTTGATCTCCTCTGTCGGCATTGGCGCTACACTCCCATGCGAGGCTTGTTGATGCGTACGTAATCCGTGTCCTGCTTCGGTTCAGACTCACACTCAAGCGCGATGGTCGTCACTGGAAAATCGGGTGCCTCCGCGGGAAGGTCGACTACGCGTACGCGAAAATCATCCTGTGTAAACTTCAACGTCGCGCCCGTCTTCACCAGTTTCGCCGACTTCACTTTTGTCTTGAGCCCCGAAATTGCCACATATTCTCCTGGCCAGAAATGCACGTGCATGTACAGCGTGTTCCCAATTCGCGTAAAGCTCGCATAGTTAGAGCGGCGCACCTGGCATAAATCAGAGTCATAAATTGTATGACCGTTCGTCTGGAGCCAAATGCCCACTTCGGACAACACCTTCACCGATTTCTCAGGAATCGATCCATCCGGCTTGGGCCCAATATTCAACAGATAGTTTCCGCCATCGCGAACGCACGAGATGAGATTGCGAATGACTGTCTTCGAAGACTTCCAGTTATCGTCCGCGCGCTGATAGCCCCAGCTATCATTCAGCGTCATGCAACTTTCCCACGCCCGGCCGCCAGTTTCAGCGACGATTCTCTGCTCCGGCGTCGAAAAATCGCCAGACAATTTATTGCGATTGTTAACAATAATGTCCGGCTGTAGCTCGAAGACCATCTTGTTCATCCGCTCGGACTCCCAACCTTTTGCATCGAGCGGCCACGCAACGTCGTACCAGAGCACATCGATCTTTCCGTAATTCGTCAGAATCTCGCGGATCAGCCCGTGCGTATATTCGACAAATCGCTTGCGAGCCTCCTCATCATTCGCGCAGTGTGCACCATCAGGATGGTGCCAATCCATTAACGAGTAGTAGAAGCCCACTCGCAAACCCTCTGCCCGCGCAGCTTCTACATACTCGCGCGCCAGATCCCGTCCCGGTCCCTGTTTGCCTGCACAATAATCGGTTAGCTTGCTGTCGAAGTTGCAGAAGCCCTCATGATGTTTACTCGTCATCACCATGTACTTCATGCCCGCAGCCTTCGCCAGCTTGGCCCACGCACGTGCCGAGTTCTTCACAGGGTTGAACGACGCTGCATGGGGAGCATATTCGCTAACCGGGATTGCTTCATCTTCCATCACCCACTCATGACGGCCTAAGGTTGCGTAGACGCCAAAATGTATAAACATCCCGAACTTTGCAGCATGCCACCACTGCATGCGTCGCACCTGGTCAGCCGTCGGAGCCGCCGAGCTCGGGACCGCCTGAGCGAAAGATGAACCAGATGTCGCACCTGTCATGGCCAGTCCCGCAAGTGAGGCCCCCGTGCCAAGAAGCATCTGTCGTCGATTGAAGCTTAGATTTTGCATTGTTGATCTCCCTCGGTTCTATCCACGTAAATTAAAAAAGCCACCATCTAGCGGAAAATCCGCCCCCGTAATAAAAGAAGCGTCATTGGAGCAAAGGTAGAGTGCCAACATAGCAACCTCGCAAGGTTGGGCCATCCGGCCAATCGGCTGCGCAGCAGAGAGTTTCGCGAATGCCTCCGCTTCTTTGCCTGGATAATTTTTCTTAATAAAACCGTCAACAAACGGTGTGTGTACACGCGCCGGCGATATCGCATTGCAGCGAATATTCTGCCGCAGATAATCGCGAGCAACCGAAAGCGTCATGCTCAATACAGCGCCTTTGCTCATTGAATACGCGTAGCGGTCCTCGAGCCCAGCACTTGCAGCAATGGAAGCCATGTTCAAGATGACTCCGCCACCCTGCGCAACCATCGCCGGCACTGTCTCCCGCATCGCATGATGCGTCCCCAGCACATTCACGCGAAAGACTCGTTCGAATTCTTCGTTCGAGGTATTCCCAAGTTGACCAACGTGGGCGACTCCCGCGCTGTTCACCAGAATATCCACACGAGAACGGTTCAGAATCTCTCCGAAAATCTCGGCTGTCTGCACTGCATCAGCGATATCGCACAAATGAGCAGAAGCGATTCCACCAGCCTGCACAATTCGTTCTGCTGTCTTTTGCGCAGCCTCGATATTCAAATCGACAATACGAACCACAGCTCCATGTTCAGCGAAGCAGAGTGCAATCGCCTGACCGATACCGCTGGCCCCTCCTGTTACCAGAGCCACTTTGTTGTCCAGACGAAACTCGCTCACGAGGCACCTTTGCGCAGTCGGAGAGATGCACGGAACGACCGCTTCAACTTTCTATTTGCTGTCGGCATCTCGTGTCAACACTAAAAACGCTTGTTTCAATACGTGAAATACGCCCACACAAAAGATTTCACAAAATGAAACCTTAGCTTCTTTGAAGCCCCAGACGTTTGGAGATTTCGAACGCAGCCTGCTTCACCGTTTTCGCAATCGACACAAGATTGGTTTTATTGATACGTGTCGTCGGACCGGAAACGCTGATTCCTCCCGCAACCTTGCCGTTTGCATCAAGGATCGCAGCGCCAATGCAACGCGCGCCGAGAACCGCCTCCTCATCATCGAGCGCATAACCGAGGTTAGCAATCTGCGTCAGATCTTTCCTCAATCTGGCAACGGTCGTAATCGAACGAGGTGTTGCGCCTTCAAAGCGGAGTGTGGGGAGAAGAAGTTCACGCTGTTCTATGGGCATCGCCGCTAACATCGCCTTGCCCAGCGATGTGCAGGAAAGAGGCCGCCGACTACCTACTTGTGAAACAAGACGAAACGTATGCAGGCTCTCCATCACATCAACATACAGAATCTCCGTTCCCGCAAGAGTCGCGAGGTTCACCGTCTCGCCAGTCGATCTCCAGACCTGCTCCACCACGGGACGGCTTATTCGGCTTAGCATTGCCTGATACGAAACCCCTGACCCGAACCGTACCAGCCGCGGACCAACCATATACGCGCCTGTCTCATCGCGGAACAGATATTCTTCCCCTTCAAGGTGCTTGAGAAACCGGTGAGCTGTGCTCTTGTTCAGGCCGGTGAGCCGAGCGATGTCTTTCAATTGCAGTCCCGCAGGCGAGTGGTCGAGAAGCTCCAGAATTCGAAGCACCTTTCCAACAACACCCACAGGGGTAATGGTGTTCTTGCGACTTGCAGATATGACGTTGGTGTAGGTCACTCAGGAATCCTCGCTTTGCTGATTTAGCTCTTTGACCATTTGAACAACCTTTGCTCCAAACTCATTACGAAATTCCTTGCCTGGAAGAACTCATTGGCTCGAAGGCTAGAGTCAAGATTCAAATCTATTTCATATATTGAAACACATATTTTCACTCTTGACATATGTATACGTGTTCTTTTAGCGTACGCGCGAATGAATTAAGACACCAAAAATCGTGGTTCCTCGACGTGCAACAAGTTTTTGGCCAGACCCGAACTTCGGATTCCTATCCGATAAACAGGAGAAGTGATGCGATCTTATCGATTCCTCGTTGTGTGTAATTTGAATCTCGCTTTGGTTCTGGGAGGCATCGCTGCCGCGCAAACCTCCAGCGGCACTATCAACGGCCACATCGTCGACCAGACTGGTGCGATCGTAGTCAACGCGGAAGTCAGGCTGATCAACCAACAGACTGCCGTTCAGGTGACAACCAATGTGCGCTCCAATGGAGATTTCATCTTCCCCGACGTGCAACCTGGAACGTTCAGTGTTATCGTCCAGGCTCCGGGATACAAAGAACTGCGAAAACTTAATCTCCAGCTCACTGCATCGCAAACTCTGTCTGCAGGAACCTTTACCCTCCAGATCGGGGAAGTCTCTCAATCAGTCACCATCTCAGCGGACATCACCCCGATTCAGATCAACAGCTCAGAGCGGTCCGATGTGCTGGACGACCATCAGATGAGTAACTTGCTCGCTATTGGACGTGATGCGATGGCTCTTGTTCGCGTGATGCCGGGCGTGGTGGGCGGTGAGGGCGGATCCAGCCTGGGCACCTCGGCAACGCCCGTCATCAACGGCGTAAACAACGAATACAACAACGCCACGATCGATGGCGTTACCGGCAACACACGAGGCCTCTCGACACTCGACACACCGCTGAACCTGGACGCAATCAACGAAATCAGCGTCATGGCGGCAAATTATCAGGCGCAATACGGAAAGACCGCCGGCTCAAACATTAACGTTGTCACTAAAAACGGTACCCAGCAATTCCATGGCTCGGCTTACTACTACGTGCGAAATGAGGCCTTCAACGCCAACAGTTATTTCAATAAATTCAATGGTCAGGTCAGGCCCCGCTACCGCTTCAACACAATTGGCGGCACCGTTGGCGGCCCAATCTATTGGCCAGGACATTTCAACACGGCCAAAAACAAGCTATTCTTCTTCGTCTCAATCGAAGATTCGCCGATCAAATCTCCCGATGGGCTGAAGATGTATACCGTTCCGACACAGCTGGAAGTAGCCGGCGATTTTTCTCAAACCTATGCGCAGGGCAGCGTCAATCAGGTTTTGAAGAACATCAAAATCCCCGGGCAGCCAACCTCAAGTTGCGCAGCAACCGGAACTCCAGGCCCCGGCTGTTACTCAGGAAACAAAATTCCTGCAGGTCAAATTAACCCACAAGCACAAGCACTGTTGAAGGTCGTATACGACAATACGCTCGGATTGAACCCATCGTTCGCATATACCAACCGCGCCGTAAGCGCCGGCAACTATAACTACATTACGAACTACTCCGCGGACAAACCGGTCAATCAGGAAATCTTCCGCATCGACTACTTCCCTACAGAAAAACTGCACATGTTCGGACGCGGCGATTTAGAAACCGTCAACGACGACGACTTCAGTTCCCCGGCCAACAGTTTGCCCTGGCTGATGAAAGTAAACTACAAAACTACAAATCCCAATTTTGTCTTCAACGTCACCTACACCTTTAGTCCAACACTGGTTAACGAACTCAATCTCGGCACTGCAGGATGGAGCGAGGCTCAGTTGTATAGCAATTCCGATCTTGCAAAAGCTCAGCTTAATCCCAACGGCTACAACATTCAGGCGTTATACCCAGGCGTCAATCCTCTCAACCTGCTGCCGGCCGTGACCTTTGGCGGCGTTACAAACGCAGCAACGTTCGGCTGGGATAGCCGTTTTCCCATGGCAGACCAGGTAAGGTCCTACAGCGCAACTGATAACCTGACAAAAATTATCGGAGAGCACACTCTAAAGTTCGGAGTCGACGCACAGACAGACTCCTACTCGCAGCCGAGCCACAACCGTGTAAGCCAGTTCTCTTACGCAACCGACACAAAAAACATTAGTGACAGCAACTACGCATACTCCAACACTCTTCTTGGTAATTTCGATACAGTAAGCGGAGTAACAACCTTATCGACCTATAAGCCACGCACCAACGCGCTCGAGTGGTACACACAGGACACCTGGAAAGCAACTCACAAACTCACGCTGGATCTTGGTATTCGCTACTCGTGGGCAATGGCTCAAAGGCTATCTGCAGGAAATAACTTTGCTCCGAGTTTATTTACTGCAGCCAATGCTCCGGTCCTCTATGTACCGACTAATAAGGTTGACGCCAATAAGAATCCACTAGCTCAGGATCCGACAACTGGTGCTTTGGTTCCGGGCGCTTACACCGGTTTATTCGTCCCAAATACGGGCAATCTTCAAAATGGAATTTTGAACGTCAATACCAAAGGTTTCCCTCAAGGCGCGGTCTATGGCAACGGTGTGATCTTGGCTCCACGCATTGGATTCGCCTACGATCCCTTCGGTCAGGGAAAGACCGTCGTTCGCGGCGGCTACGGCATCTTCTATAACGTGCGGCCTCGTTCTGGACAGGAGGGCGATCTCACCAACAATGCTCCGACCACAAACTCGCCTCAGCAATTTTACGGAAACCTCAATACCTTCCAGACCGCGGGTGGACTTAATGGGCCTTTCACCATCGGTCACGCATTGCCTCTGCACCATCCTGTCGTCACCACGATGAACACCAGCTTAGGTGTCCAACAAATGTTAGGCGGTGGCGTCGTAATGGACTTAGCCTATGTCGGCACTTTCGGCAGGCATCTCACGAATTACACACCCATCAATGAAGTTCCGTATGGTGCGGAATTTCAGCTCGCAAACCAGAGCCCAGCGGGAGGAACGCTCCCGGATAACTTCTTCCGCCCCTATCCAGGTTTCGGCAGCATCAGCCAGCAGTACTTCAATCTAACCTCGAGCTACAACGCTCTGCAGGCAAGGTTAACTCGCAGATTCTCGAAGGGTTTTGAATTTGGGCTGGCTTACACCTGGTCCAAATCAATGGACTACGGTTCCTGTTCACCAACCTGCTCGGATGTGTACAACGTTACGGTTGCGCTCTACCAACCTTTGCGTGCGTGGAACTACGGGCCGGCCAGCTGGGATGTACGTAGCAACCTGGTCGTCAACTATCTATGGAACCTACCGAAAGGCAGCAGCATATGGAGCAACTTCGCCTCGCGCGCCATTCTCGACAACTGGCAGATATCTGGTATTGCGACCTACGTCAGCGGCGAACCCACTGGCTTTAGCTTTACCACCAGCAACAGCGCGAACATCACTGGCGGCGGCGATGGCGCCCGGCTCGTTCTCTCGGGCGATCCGTCCCGCGGTGCTCCAAAGACCTTCAATCAATGGTTCAACACCTCTGTGGTAAGTGTTCCGGTCGCAGGCAAAATTGCTACTTCCACGTCGCCCGCTGTCTTGGGCCAAATCGGCAATGCACCCAAGGTCGCCTTCTTCCTTCCCGGCGACACGAACTTTGACACAGCACTCTTTAAGAACTTCCCGTTGGAACACAAAGCTGTTATTCAGTTCCGCCTCGAAACCTACAACACCTTCAATCATGCAGAGTTCAATGCTGTAAACAGCACAGCCACTTTCGCCAATGCGAACTCTAATTCCACACCACAGACCAATTCCACCTTTGGACGGTTGAATGGCACCGGCAATCCCCGGTATTTGCAATTGGCAGTGCGAGTCAACTTTTAATGCGACGTCAGCTACAACCTCCTGCAGGACCAACGTTTCATTGTTTGGTCCTGCAGTCTTTTTCTCGGAGATTTGCTCCCATTGCTTTCTTCATACAATTCCCTCGCTGCCGAAAACTGATGCCACTCGCTAGGGCTCAATCACTTGGGAACCTTCGATATGAAAGGGAAGGAATCGTCCTGCACTCTGTCCAGGTAGTCCGCCGCCCACATAGAGCTCGTAACTCCCTTCATTTTCACAGCGAACTCCCTCCTGAGAAACAACGCTTAGCTGGCGCGGTGCAATCCTGATCTCGACAACTTTCGTCTCTCCTTGACGCAAATGAACCTTATCAAAACCAATAAGAGTTCGCCGAGGCGCTCCTGCAATCGATTTTGGCACAAGATAGGCTTCAACGGTTTCATCGCCGTCCCGATCGCCGGTATTTTTAATCTCAGCGCTCACCGTGAGAGACTCCCCCGCTCGTACCATCGCCGAAGAGAGCTTCGCCGATGAATATTCGAAGCGGGTATAGCTAAGTCCATAACCAAACGAATAGAGTGGCTCACCTTCAAAGTAGCGGTAAGTGCGGTTCTTCATCGAGTAGTCGTCGAATGGCGGCAGTTGGTCCGTACCCGCATAGAAAGTAATCGGCAACCTGCCCGAGGGGTTGTTTTCGCCCAACAGTGTCTCTGCAACCGCGGTGCCTCCCGCCTGTCCCGGATACCACGCTTCGAGAATCGCAGCAGCACTCTGAGCCGTATTCTGCAACGCCAGTGCACTACCATTCATGAGAACAAGAATAAGCGGGCGACCCGTAGCAGCCAGCGACGCAATCAACTCCTGCTGCACCTTTGGAAGTTCAATCGTCTTGCGATCGCCGCCATCGAATCCGTCCACATGCACCGGCATCTCTTCTCCTTCAAGCTCCGGACTGAGACCAACAAAGGCGATGATCACATCGGATCTGGTAGCAGCGGCAATCGCCTGTTCCCGCAAGGTTGCGACAGGGGGGTTCCAGTTGAATGTCAACCCCGCGCCGAAGTGAGGGGCATCATGTTTGTATTCAATCCTGATGGAATGCGGCTTCACATCTAGAAACGTCATCTCGAACCGCGTCGTCGGAGCACGCCGTCCATGCGATGGAGCGTGGCTAAATTCGTAGACAAGCTTTCCGTCCAGCCATGCCTTTACGTTCTCCGCATCATCACATGTGCTGCAGTGTGCCATCGAAAATCCAAAGTCAATGGTCCCCGGTGCGAGCGCTGTAATCGAGCCTGTCCATCTCACCGAGAAGCTCTTACTCGAAACACCTTCCACCGGGGAAGCAGCGTTCCAGTCAAAGTCGATGTGCCGATCGGTGCGAGTCGCAATCGGACTCCCATCCGAAATGACTCCATTAAAGTATTCACCTTTAAGACCGTGCTCCCCCTTTCCATCGCTCGTCGAAGAAAAAACCGTCTCAGGAACGGGTACCGGCACGCCTTCAACGTAAGGGGCTCCCTGCGCGAATTGAATGCGCCCAGGAAACCTCTCCTCGAATGCAGTGAGCGGAACGACGGGGTGGGACGCCACTGCGTTGTAGTTACCTTCGAGCGCCTGCAGCGCATCCGCATTCGGCCCGATGATTGCAACAGAAGGAAGAGACCTGCTGAGCGGCAACACGCCGTGCTCGTTTTTGAGCAACACCATCGAAGCGCGTGCAGCTTGCAAAGAGAGCTCTGCATGTTTTTTCGAGTCGATCTCCGCCGCAGGAATTGCAGCGTAAGCCACCCGAGAAGCGGGATCAAACATCCCGAGGCGAAATCGCGCAGTAAACAGACGGCGAACGGCCGCATCAATCTCTGCCTCGCTGATAAGGCCCTTGTGAACCGCCTCGACAAGCGCCGCATACTCTTTCCCGCAACTGAGATCGGTGCCTGCTTTGACCGATAGCGCCGTCGCACTCGCCATATCCGGAGCAAATTGATGCCCAACCATGACATCACTGATCGCCGCACAATCAGATACAACGAAACCTTTGAAACCCCAGTCGTCCTTCAACCGTTGCTGCAACAGCATCTTGTTCGCACAGGCCGGCGATCCGTCCACAGAGTTATACGCACACATCACGCTATCTACTCGGGCGTTAACTACCAACTCACGAAACGCAGGCAGATAAGTGTCTTCAAGATCATGGACGGTAACAGCCGCATTGAACGTGTGGCGCTCAGACTCCGGCCCGCTGTGGACAGCGAAATGCTTCGCCGTCGCGACAACCTTCAGATAGTCGGTATCAGTCCCTTGCAAGCCACGAACGAACGCGGCTCCAATCTGACCGGTAAGAAAAGGATCTTCTCCATAAGTCTCCTGGCCTCGCCCCCAGCGCGGATCACGATCGATATTGATATTCGGAGACCAGAGAGTTAGACCGTAGTAGATGGAACGATTGTCGTGTTGCTGTGCATCGTTATATTTGGCGCGAGCTTCCGTAGAGATCGTATCTGCTACTCGATGGACAAGCGTTCGGTCCCAGGTTGCCGCAAGTCCTATCGCCTGCGGAAACACAGTTGCATATCCAGACCGTGCGACTCCATGCAAACCCTCATTCCACCAGTCATACTCCGGAACCTGCAGCCGAGGAATGGCTGCAGCCTCGTTCTGCATCTGGGAAACTTTTTCGACGAGCGTCATGCGACCGACTATGTCGTCGACGCGCCGCTCCAGGGACAGACTCGAATCAAGATAAGCGGCTCGCGGCTCGGTCATCTGGCCAAATAAAGGCCACACGAACACGACCAAACTCAGCCCAAGGCTTTGCTTTTGAAGCTGAATAACACGTGAAGGAAAAGCCCCAGCCAATCGGAACAACTCGCATGGGAAGAATCTGCGGCGCAGCGGCTGCACTCCGCCAATCATCTCGGTATCTTTGATCGCGTCTTTTCCGAACACTTCCCTCCTTGATAGAAACCGCGGTTACAGGCGTCATAGATATTTGCCAGCGATGTTGATGATTGCGCGAGAGACTTTCTGGTAATCATATTTTTCCCAAATTTAGAAGAGCAGCTTGAGCGAGAACTGCCCGATTCGTGGATCGTTAGCGGCAGCGCCGTTCTGGGGTGTCGTTCCGGTGATGCGCCCAATCGACGCATTATTCGTTGTTCCCGGATCACCAAAATTCGTATGGTTGAAGATGTTGAAGTACTCGGCACGAAACTGCAGCGCAACTCGATCTCCCATCGCAAAATTGCGCGCCAGGCTCATATCCCAATCCGTGTATCGCGGCCCCACGATTGACCCCTTCACAATATTGCCGTAAGTTCCCGATGCATTATTCTGAAAACTCGCAGGATTCAAATAAGACTTGCAGGGGCTCACAGAACCACAGGCGTTTCCGCCATAAGGATTGCCAACCAGCACCGCACGATCACGGTTCTGCCCGGCCCCGGACGCGTTATTTGAATTCGAGCCGATCGTTAAAGGATCGCCGCTGCGTGATTGGAACAACCCTGAAGTCTGCCAGCCATTGACCAGGAACCGAGCCGCCGCCGGACCATCCTTCAGCATCGGGAAAACATAAACATAGGAAATGGAAACTACATTTCTATGATCGAAATCTGAAGGGCCGTGGTCAAGCCTTCTAAAGTTCGCATCATAGATCGGATACACATAAGAGTTACCCGCACCGATCGATGTCGCTGCAGCGTTATACGGAAGATTGTCCAGCGCCTTCGACCACGTGTAATTCGCGAGCAGCGTTAATCCATTGCGTACACGTTGCTCGGCCGACATCTGCAGCGAGTTATAGCTTGCATTGCCCCCCATATTGAATTCGGTGATTGGCTGGGTGTAGCAGCTGGTGCAACCCACCTGCCCGTAGATTCGCTTACCGAAGTTAGGACTGCTCGTCGCCACCACGTCCGCATTCAACACAGGATTGATCTCAACCGGCAACCATTGGTGGCTGCTATGCGAAGCCACATAAGCCACACGTGCGAGCAGGTTGCTCGTCATTTGCTGTTCCAGCGCAAGGTTCCACGAATAAGTAATCGGCGTCTTGAAAGAACGGAACGGATCGTAAGTAAGAAATGCCTGCGGCGGAATCGGCGAAGTATTAGGCGGGGGCTGCGGCGCAGGGAATGGATTCGGCGTCCCGAAGCTCGTGTAAGGGTTACTGAAATTGATCGACGGACCACCTAATGCCGAAGTGATATTTACGTTCGTTATAAACGGCGACGTGTTGGAGTAGATGTTGTAGAACACGCTACTGATGCGGCTGTCATAAAAACTTCCGGCACCGCCTCGAAGGCTCGTCTTTCCTGTTCCAAAAACATCCCATGCAAATCCGATACGAGGCATGAAGTGCGTATAGATGTTGGGCACGCCATTCGGATTGAAACCTGAATCACCCGCAAACTGTAGCCCCGCCGGCGCAAGCGGATAAACAGTAGAGTGCGTCCCGGCAGCATAGAGTGATGGGAAGAAACTTCCCATACGTCCCGCTTTTTCGTGCCATGGCAAAAACGGTTCGTAGCGAACGCCGTAGTTCAATGTGAATCGCCGAGTGACCTTCCAGCTGTCTTGCCCATAAAAACCATAGAAGTGTCCACGAAGATTCAGAAACTGTCCTGAAGCCTGACTGAAGTTCTGGACATAGCCCAGCAAGAAGCTCGCAATCGCATTATTTGTAATGTTTGCATTGAACGTGAAGAGTCCCGGCTGTTGAAATAGGTTGTTCACGTCAACCTTCGCGTTCTCGCCATGGAAGCCGAAGGTAAGACTATGCTTGCCAAGCAGAACATGTACATCGTCGCCCAGCGTATAATTCGCCCGCCGGAAAGCACCTTGGGGATTATCGCCTAGCGTAAAAAATCCGCTCACCGCAATTTGATTGATCTGCTTGAATGCAGGCTGCCAGATATTAACTCCGAGATCCGCCACGCTGATGCTGCCCGGGAGCGGCCCACGGCTTGCATTCTCGATCTGATAACTGAGAATGAAGTTATTGAGGATACGACTATTGAAGGTATGCGTCTCCGAGATCAGCGAGTTGTAGTAGTGAATATCCGCCTGGTCTGCATAGGTCAGCAGATTCTGCAGGTTGAGTACGCCATTCAGATGATAACCGTCGGAGAAGTATCGCGCAGTGAATCTATCCTTCGCACCAAAATCCTGGTCGAAACGAGCTGTCACTTCTCCATAGTTCGTAAAGTTCGGCTTAACGTACGTGAAATTTCCATTCGCGTCGCCTGCAGGCAGATATTTCAATAAAGCAAGTGAAGCGGAGTTATAGGAAGTCGTCGGAATCTTTGCTGTGTACGAGGTTCCTCCGTTTGAAGTGTATGGATAGCATTGCCCTGAAGTCGCCGGATTCGTGGCAAGCAGCGGATTTGCGATACATGCGGAATTGAAGGCCGCACTCCCCGGAACGGCAGTTGTCGTGAAGTTGTAGTTGCCGGCCAGTTGAGAAGGTGTCGGCAAAACCTCCGCCGTTGCGCTCGTCGAAGACGTGTGAACGATCGTCTTCTGATAACCAACAAAAAAGAAGGAATGATCGGTGTGAAGGAGACCCGGAATCATAACCGGCCCTCCCACCGTTCCACCAAATTGGTTCCGTTTCAGCGGATCTACTGTCTTCACCCCATTCACATAGCTGAAGTAGTTCGCCGCATTGAATACGCGGTTACGCAGATACTCAAAGAGATCCCCATGAAACTTATTACTTCCGCTTCGTGTGATCAGGTTCACTACACCACCCGCGTTTTGCCCATACTCGGCGCTGTAATTGCTCGTCTGGACGCTGAATTCCTGCAGCGCATCCGGCATGGGAAACGGTGCGTTGACATTCGTATATTCGTCGACGTTATTGCCCCCGTCGAGCATATAGTTCGTCTGGCCTACGCGAGTTCCATTGGCAGTAATCGTCACAGCAACAGGAAACGTCTTCGTCGCACCTTGATCAGCTTGGGCATTTGGCGCAATCACTACCCCTGCCACCAGCGTCGTCAACGCAGCCCCGTTTCTGCCGTTCAACGGAAGTTCGTTCACCTGCTGCCGCCCAATCACCTGCGAAAGTGTTCCGGTCGTCGCATTCACCTGGGGTGCGTTTGCCTCTACATTCACCGTGACCTGTTCGGAACCCACCTGCAGCGTCGCATTGACCGTAAGGCTCTGGTCAGCCTGAAGCGTAACCCCTGCCTGCTCATACTTCTTGAATCCGGATGCCGTAATATCAAGCCGGTAGTCCGCCGGTGGTACTGAGGGGAACACATACAACCCTCCGGACTGAGTCTGCACGGTGACCGTCTCACCGGTCCCCACCCGGGTCAGAATCACAGTAGCCGAAGGAACGGAAGCACCCGTCGCATCCACAACGGTTCCTGAAATTGTTCCTCGCCCTTGGGCCACCGCGACGTGAGCGATACCAAGCAAAGCTACACAAGCCACAACGATTCCTCGAAAGTGTTTGAGAAAGGATTTCACGACGGTCTCCTGAATTTTGGCGAACATAATAAGTGAGGCTTGGCCCCATCTTTCGTTGTCGACCGCCGTTTCCCCTCTATTTCGCGACGCGCCGAAGTCAGTCTGCCTGATCGTGCAGGTTTGTATAGACGCATATAGACGATAGGATAGACAGATACCGTCCGTGACGGTCAGCAACCTGGGCGGTAAGATTGATTCTTAGCCACTTAGAGGCCAAGAAATAATCTGGCCCTCCGTGGAGATAAAGTCTACTCCGCAGACACCGCCACTACTTTTGGTGGCCCCGGGGTCTCGTCAGTAACCGTGGTCTCCAAAACAATCTGCAAATTCTGATGAATTGAATCGGCCTTTACCGCCTTGGAGATCGCCTGGATCAGCTGAGGGTCAGTGAGGAACTCTCCGGCTGCCTGGGTCCCATAGGTATAAAGCCCGCCAATCACCACAACAACATGACCCGTTTCTGAGTTTCGAATGCGCGAGATCAACGCGTAATCTTTGAAGACCGGACTACCAGCCCCAATACGATGACTTGTCGATTGATCCGTCCTCCAGCTCCAGTCGCGGGAAGATGGATTTTTGACGTCCTTAATATAGACAAGGTGCCTTTCAGCATCCAGTGCCAGGCTGTAACGCAATGGGTGAGTCAGGCGCAGGCTCCACTCGTTGTTGAATGCACCAATCAAAACAAGCGGCCCCTCCCTCAAGTCGGAAAAGGTGCTTGCGCTCTCTCTCCGGATATTCACTCTTTTTCCATGCGCTTCAAGAACCCCTACGACTCGGGCGATCGTCACAGCGTCGGCAAAAGGAACAGTGGTCGAGGTCGCCGTTGCAAGAATCGGCGTAGGAAAATCTCCTTCACCCGCGGAAGTTAGCGGCGGTCCGTTTGGAACATCCCCCACTGCCAGCAGTACTGACCCGGGAGTCTCCAAGACCGGCCTCCAGAAGAGCTCCTGTGCGGTCTCGTGACGGAACCAGCTATACCATGCCACACCGGCAATCAGAAGAAATGCACCTGCAACACAGATCCACAGAAGGTGTGAGCTTCTTCGCTCCGTCCTAAGCCTCTCTCGATCCGCCTCTGAGTCGAGTTCATAGGGGGGATGGATTGGATGCGAATGAGTCGCCGGCTCAGCTATCTCCGGCTCAGCAGCTGAAGTATGAGCAAACGTCGGCAGCATAAACCGCGGGATATAAGAACCAGGCATTAGGGCAATTCGAAGTTCCGATCGGTGCTTCTCCTCACCGTAATAAATCGCAAGCCTTTTGCGCAGCTCCGTCGCCGCAGTCCGCACAACATGATCCAGATTCGTATCGTAAGAAGGTTCTCTCTCAAAAACCTCAACGCCGATTGTGCGTTCTTTAATCTGATCCGCCGAACCATTCAAGGTCTGCTCTACGACATATCGCAGAAACGCAACTGACCGCTTGCTCGAGCGAAACGCATGGTCTCGAATCAACAGATCAAGTTGTTCACGGATCCTTCCCGCGCTTATCTCGACATTCGATCCATCTTCGACTTCGATCTCGACCATGGCAATTCCAGTGTCAGCGATTCTAGCATTCAGGTTCACTGCTCGGCCCGAGCCAATAAAGTCAGGGACATAACCCTATCTGTCCCTCATTTTTACGTGTAGACCTCTTGCGGTTCAGCCTGGAGCAGCGTCGGTGCCGCCTGCCGTTCCACACGCAGCACCAGGATGTCGTCCGTCTGTCCAAACCTCTGTGCAGCGGTCGCGACCTCTGCGGTCGAAGTCGCGTTCCGAAGCATCTCTGCAACGCGCTCGAACCCGAAAAGTTCTCCTTCGGCGTTCTGTGCTTCGGCTATTCCATCCGACATAAACAACAGCGAATCACCTGGCTCCAGCCGGAAGGACGAAACCGAAAAATCCATCCCCGGCAACATCCCTAACGGAAGTGATCCCTCAATCTGCATCTCGACCCCATTGAGATAGGGAGGCAGCTGTCCTGCGTTCGCCATCTCTACCGCCCCGTTCGGCGAAAACCGTAACATCAGGCATGTCGCGCTGGCGCTTTCACGTTCGCAGAGCTGTCCATTAAGAACTTCAAGGATGCTTTGCGGGCTGTTGTCATGCTCTGCTGCAGAACGAATGGCCCCGATGATCATCGCGACAAGCATTCCGGCCTGCAGTCCTTTGCCGGTTACGTCGCCGAACGCGATTAGCGAAGTCCCATCCTTGTCGTTAGGAACAATCTGGAAAAAATCGCCTCCAACCTCACGCGCTGGCCGGTATTCGCTCTCGACGTGAAGATCCCTAAGCTGAGGCAGTTCGTTCGGAATCAAAACCTCCTGGACGTGTCTCGCCTGTGCGATCTCCAGCTTCCATTGCTCCTTCACCCGCTGCGCTGTAATAAATCGTCGCAACAGCAGCACAGTAATAATCAACAGCGACAGCATCGTCGAGATGCTGCCAAGATTAATCGCGAACCCCAACACCGCAAAGCTCGTCTTCACGTGAATCAGCCGCAGTTCATGACTATAGTTCGCAACAAAAGTAAGAAGGATGGCTACCGCCGCCATCACTCCTTCTCGCCGATTCTTTTTGAAGCCGTTGTAAGCAACCCAGAACAACAGCACGCCCAGCGCCAACTTCACGACCAACAGAAATGGATTCAGGAAAACCGCAGCCTGCATCGGCACAGGGTGTCCGTAAAGAGGCGGCCGAACCATCGCCGTCCCAATTGCAAGGAGCGCAACCAGCGACCACACTGCTCGATGAAGACGATGAATCCGTTCCAGCCGGAACCAGTAGCCCCAGAACAGAACCCACAATCCAATGCGTAGCGGCACTGCAACCACGTCGATCAGAAAAACACTCGCCGTAAGTCCGATCCACGTCGTGAAATTGTCCAGGAGCACAATCGCATTCCCGAACACCGTAGCCTCACACACCAGCGCCAGCCACAGATACGATTTCTCCTGCCGGTCGAGCCAGAAAAGTGCAAAGGCCATCAGCAGCGCCATCAGCAGAATCAGCATCTCTAGAAAACCGCTGCCCACCAGATGCCCGAGCTCATCCCAATCGAGCTTCACCTCGGTCGAAATTGCGGAGGAATAACCCAGCATCGGTGGTTCATGCAACCCCCCGGCGTCAGGGCTATTAAATGGAGTCGCGCTGTCCATCCACATGCGGACAGCAAAGAACACCTTGCCATTCCGAACGTTTTTCGGCAGCCGAAAGGCCGTCGGAAGACCACTATAAGCTGTAACTCCGTGACTCCCGAACCGCCCAAACTCGCCGACCCTTTGCCCATTCACGAAGACCTGGTAAGCATCGTCGAAACTGTCCGGCATCTTCAACGCCAGCGAGCGGTTCGCTCCAACTACATCCGCCTGCAACCTGTACCAGGCATACCCCGAATATCCCGCGTGCCCGCGGGCCGTCCAACCGGCGGCAAGTCCTGTGCTTCCCGGCGTAAGATCCGCCTCTTCCCAACTCGAATCGTCAAAATCTGGCGAAGCCCACGCAGGATCGTCGCCAATATGAAACTTCCACGGTCCTGCCAGCTGTACCGTCGACTCCCCCAGCTTCACCGGCACGACATTCTCCTGAGCAGACGGATCAGCGTCCTGCGACTGACCCCAGGAAAAAGAAAAGCACACCGATAAACACAACAACGGAAGCACAAACAGACGCAGGCGAACGCGAAACATAGGCACTCTCGCGAGGAAAAGATCAGGAGATTAGAGACTACACCACCCGCACGAATCCATTAGCCTCCCGAATCGCAGGACCGCAAAAAAGAAGAAGTCCATGCCTCTCGCATGGACTTTCGGTCTTCTTTATTAATCCAAAACGGTTCGAAGCGTCTACTGTCTCTTTGCAACCGCTGCCAGACTGCGCTGCTTAGTGAAGTAGAACAATCCCGCCATCATGATCAAGCCCGTACCAAACAGAAGCATCGAGTTCGGTTCAGGCGTAGGAATCGCGATAGGAGGCTGGTTGACCGTGGCAGTGCCGCCTTGGAACAGGTCCGGATCGATGCCAGTCTCATAGATGACTGCCTCTCCGAGGAACGGAAGGGTGCCATCAAAGAACGAAAACGCATCTTTACCTCCACCCAGGGAGCCACAACTCGACTGGGCGAAGATACTCCCTACCGTCCCTACATTACCTGTAGGACAGTCGAAGCTGAAACCGCCCAACCCCGTAAACGTCAGATTCACCGAGGTAATATCCTCCGGCGGCAAAGTTACGTTGAACAGAATCGCGCAGCCATAGGTCCCAGGGTTAGATGGAAGATTCGGCACGCCCGCAAGCTGGCACGCCAAGGCATCCAGGCTGACATTGATCGGATCGCTCGGATTCAAAATGAAGCATACCGACGGGTCCGAAACGCAGATGTTGGGATCCAGAACTTGCACATGGAAGTCCACCCCACGCTGCGCATGAGCAAGGGGCGCAAGCCCGCAAAAGAGAGCCATGACAAAAAAGATGCGAAGAAGATGTTTCATTTCTTGTATTCCTCCAAAAAACGCTAGCTAGCCAAAATGAGCTCGTCTTGCGTATTCCCTAAAGTGTTGTCTGCTGTCGCTTACCAATCTCTCAAGCACGTCGCTGGCCAAATAAAAACCTTTGAAATCACCCCTTTTCTTCGCGGTAATGCGGATAGTGTGCAATTTTTTTCACACAAAGCGGAATCACAGGTTCCTTTACTCCTCAGTCCTCGAGGCGCATCCGTCGGTCGCATGGTAAAAATGACGGCCAGCTCTTACGGCTCAGTCCATTGAAGTTCCTCTTTCTTTTGAAAGATTCAAAAGTAGGTCTGCAACGTGCCATAATTCCCTCAACACGATAGACTCGAAGTCACTCAAACAGATGTCTCCGGCCGAACAGTCCGACGTGCTCGATCAGAGCAGCCTTTCCCTTGCCGAACAGGTAGTGCGCCTCCAGGCTCTTCTCGAAGCTTCCCGTGCCGTTCATTCCACAATCGAACTCAACGACGTTCTGCAACAATCGGCCTGCATCGCCGTCCGCGAGCTTGAACTTGAAGGGGCGGCCTTTACTTCTCCTTATGTCGCGTACGGAGAGGTTCCAGCCGCCGCTCTTACAACCCCCTGCAAGGATTGCCCACGCTTCGAGCTACTCTCCCGCGACGGCAGAGTCCTCTCCGAGCTCGTTGTCGCCCCTCCGAAAGACCGTCCGCTCAGTCTTTATGAAAGCGACTTCCTCGAAGGCCTCGCCCTCCAAACCGCGGTAGCTCTCGAAAATGCAATCAATCACGAACGCCATGTCGAATACGCCCGCCTCGCCCAGGATCTCGATGCCGCCCGCGCCATCCAGCAGAGCCTGCTTCCCCAAGCCATGCCTTCGATTCCCGGCTATTCCATAGCCGCGCGCTCCCGGGCTTGTTATCACGTAGGGGGAGATTATCTCGACGTCGTTACCGAGCCCGATGGCTCTCACCTCATGGTCGTTGCTGACGTCGCGGGAAAAGGTCTCGCTTCTGCTTTGATTGGCACTGCTTTTCGCTCAGCCTTTCGAGCTCTCGCCCGCCAATCCCTTACCCTCCGCGAACTCGCCGGCAGGCTTTCGCAGCAGCATTGGGAAGAAGGTTCCGAAGCCCGCCGCCGTTATGTCACTGCGATCTTTCTTCGTCTGGACCCATCATCTGCGGAAATGGAGATCGTCAATGCCGGCCACAATCCCGCATTTTTGGTGAGCGGTGATGCTCCTGTTCGTCTGGTCGAAGCCAGCGGCACCCCTCTTGGGCTCCTTCCCGGCGCTCGTTATTCCGTCGAGCGTCTCCCAATCGACCCAGGCGCCCGCATCCTTCTCTATACGGATGGCCTCACCGAAATCTTCCGCGGCGAAGAAGAGTTCGGACAGAAACGTCTCGTGGATGCCTTCCTCTCAATCGAGGAAGTCTATCCCGTTGATGGAAACAAGCAGGCCGAAGATACACTCTCCGGCCTATGGACCACTCTTGACACCTTCTCAGCAGGGGCTCCGCAGCAGGATGATATGAGTGCAATCGCACTTTGCCGCCTTACGGGCAAATCCAAGGAGAAGGCATCAATATGACCGTAACCAGCGGCAGCAAGGTCGAGGTGCGGCTTCCTTCGCGTCTCGGCTTCGAAAAAGTGGCCATGAGCACGGCTGCAGGCATGGCGAAACTCATGGGATTCAGCCAGGATCGTATCGAGGATCTCAAGACTGCTGTAGCTGAGGCCTGCATCAATGCCATGGAACATGGCAATCAGATGAACGCCTCCATACCGGTAAGCGTCGTCCTCTCCATGAAATCCGATGAACTCGAAGTCAAAGTCATGGACAATGGTGCGGGTATTGAAACGCCCACAGCCGCCCCGGATATCGACCGCAAGATGACCGGCGAGGAAGAAGCACGCGGAATGGGCATGTTTCTCATCCAGGCTCTCGTCGACGAGGCCGAATGGGTTTCGGCAACAGGAACCGACGATCAAAGCTTCGTCCGTCTCGTAATCCGGATGAATAAGGAGGGGGAATAAAGTGCAAGCCGCCACAAAGGTCTCGCAGCAGCAACTAACCGGTGCAAGCGGCCAATCAGTCACATGCCTTCGTTTCGTAGGCGACATCTCCTCCGCCTCAAAAGAGGCTGTTGTCGGAACCTATCAGACGCTCGACAAAGCGAGCCAAAAGCACATTCTGCTCGATTTCAGAGAAGTCGAATATCTCAACTCCTCCGGCATTGCCCTCGTTATTCAGGTCCTTATCGAGGCAAACAAATCCAGCCAAACCGTTGCCATATGCGGCCTCACTCCGCATTTCACCAAAGTCTTCACCATGGTCGGCATCACCAAATACGCTTCTCTGTACCCTGACGAAGCCGCTGCCCTCGCAGTTCTCTAAAAATCTCAGTCTAAAAGTCCCAGATCGTCCGACTCGTTCACCGCAAAGGCCTTCTACTGCAGGCATCGATGTAGTGCGATACCACGACCGTATCGCTGGCGCGTCTTTTTTTCAGCCCGATCAGCCTCAGTGAAGAGGCTTTGGCCGAACCTTCATCTTTCTGAAAACACACGCGCGAAAATCCGTTGCCACGCCCGCAATGGACTGGTGGTCTGATGAGTTCCTCTCTATGTAATTTCTGATTCGGTATTATTTTCCTATTGACAGACGTCTTCCGCGATGTCGATAATTCACGCCGTTCCCAGTCTGCCCGCTTAATCTGAGCTGAAAATCGCACTCTCGACCGGGAAACATCGCCAGGGAGATCCAGAACTCAGCCCCTCTAGCAGAAGGGCTCCGCACTTCGACAACTGAATTCATTTTCTATCGAGGTCATCATGCATCCCAAAGTAAGCCGGTTCAGTCGCAACTCCGCAACTACCCTGCGTGCAGCGTCTCTCTCCTTGGCTGCTGCATTGTTTATCTCCAATCCCGTAGTGCTTAAAGCGCAAACTGCCGGTGAAGGAACTATCTCTGGTACCGTGACGGACAGCACCGGAGCCGTCGTCCCGAATGCTGCTGTCGCTGCAACCAACTCCGCAACAAATATCGCGTATCAGCGCATTTCGACATCCTCCGGCCTGTTCACGATTGCCCCGATACCCCCTGGTATCTACTCGCTCACTGTGACTGCACCTGGCTTTCGCGGCCTCAAACAGGACAATCTTGTCGTCAACGCCCTCGGCGTCCTCACATTCAATCCGGTCCTATCGATCGGTGAGACGACCGAAACCGTCGTCGTTACGGCTGCCCCTCCTGTTCTGAACACCTCCAATGCAACCGTTGGCCTTGTGATGGAGAACACGACTTATGCCAATCTCCCCTTGCAAATGAACAACGCACAACGTGATGCGACTGCCTTTGCTTCGCTCGCGCCCGGTGCACAGGCCGGTACCCGTGTCCCCATCGTCGGCGGAACGGGCAACTATCTCGGCCAGCTTTATATCGACGGTATGCCCGCAGAAACGATCAATCAGCAGGGTGACAACCGTCTCGTTTCGGAAGGTGTCGACCTGGACGCCGTCGATCAATTTCAGGTCGTCACCAGCACACCACCCGCTGAGTACTCCGGAGCCGGTGCGCTGAACTTTACCATGAAGTCAGGTGGCAACAGATACCACGGCCAGGCCTCGTACTTCCTGCGGAACACTGCGTTTGACACGTGGGGCTTTACTGCAAAATGGCAGACGATCGCTGGAACAGATCCAGCCACCGGCGCGGCATACCCTACCTGCAGTCCCGTCGCGTCAACGGTAGGCTCGAAAACATACGCGCCGCGAGGCTCTTGCCAACCAAAGGGCGCGGAGCATCAGGGCGAGCTCTCATTGACCTTCGGAGGCTATGTTCCCCATACCGGGAAGAAGCTCTTCTTCTTCGTCGCGTATGACCGCTTCCACTCACGTCGCGCCGCCAATCCTTCTCTCTTCACTATCCCAACTCCATTGATGATCCAGGGCGACTTTACCGAGCTGAACGGCGGAGTCGGTGGCGGCGGCCTGACTGGCACCGGGACGAACAACAAGGCGCTGATCTTCGATCCGACAAGCAATACCTGCGTAGGCACGACATGCACTCGTACACCCTTCCAGGCTGTAAAGAATGGTCTCCCCACCTACAACGTCATCCCTGCGAGCTATATCTCTCCGATTGCAGCCAAGATGGCGTCATTCATGCCAGCACCAAGCAATCCAAACTCTCTTACCAACAACTACCTCGGCGGATATCCCAGCGGTTTTGATAACAACGTGCAGGATTGGCGCCTCGATTACGACCTCAATAGGAAGATGCGACTCTCCACCGTCGGTGCAATGGGAGCAGTTCACTATTTGCAGAACTACAGCACTGGAGGCTCCGGTTCTGGTGCCTATGGACTGCTGCCTGTCCCCTACGTCGCTGGCACAGTCGCCAATATCTTCCCCAAGTTCTACGACGCAGAGTTCATCTACACCATCAGCAACAGCCTCGTGAATCAGGCGAAATACTCGTACACACGGTTTATCCAGCCGCAGAAGGCCGCAACCGATGGAATCGCACAGTATTCCCCCTCATCCCTCGGAATCACAAATGTACCCGCCGGTGCAGCAAGTACAAACTTCCCGGGCACCTCATTTGGACAGACAGGCGCGACGACAACGACCCTGACTGGCTGGACGCAACAGGGTGCAGCCGGCTCCACTCAGTCGGTCATCCCCGAAACATATACCGCACTCGACAACCTTCAATGGACCAAGGGCCGGCATGCGATGACGATGGGCTTTACCTACCAGTGGCAGCAGACCAACGTCGCTGCACCAGTTGGCCCCTCCGGACTGGTAGAACTTCCTTTCAACTCCAACTCAACCGCACAGTTCACAACAAACTCGAACCTCCTCAGCGCAACCTCCGGTAATTCCTTCGCCAGCTATATGTTGGGTGCGGTAGGCGGTTCGCCCTCGGTTGGACTTCAACCCGTCAGCGAACTTGGAGGCCGTTACCGCCTCGCTGCTCCTTATTTCAGCGACAACTGGAAAGTCACCAACAAACTGACAGTTGATCTTGGGATTCGCTGGGATTACTTCAGCCCGTATCACGAAGTCCAGAATCGTTGGAGCTTCCTGAATCCTGGTCTAACAAATACAGCGACTGGTACACCGGGAATGTTACAGTTTGCCGGTAACCGTGGAGCTGGAGTGAGCTGCAACTGCAGCACACCAGTCCGTACCTATTGGAAGAATTGGGGTCCGCGTGTTGGAATTGCCTTCGCAGCGGATGATAAGACGGTATTTCGGGTCGGCATTGCCGAAGTCTTTTCACAGGCAGGCGGAGTCGGTGGTCGTGGCGGTGCCTATCAGGGAACAGGCCAGACGGGCTTCAATGTCAATGCAAACGCGACTCCGGAAGTTACAACTGGCATCAACGCAGGTCCATCTTTTTATCTCAACAACGGTGCAACATTTACTTCCAAGGGTATTTCGAACACTGACCTCCTCGGGAAGGGATTCCAATACCCCGGCGCTCCTTCGCAGAACGCCGCAGCTCAGCTTCTTCAAACTGGGAACTATCTCAACAATGGAGCTCTGGCAACGGCAGCCGGCGTCTCCTTCGCCGACTTCTATTTCTCAGGGCGCGCTCCAGAATTCACTTTCTATAACATCGGCATGGAGCGAAGCATCACCAAAGACATGACGATCTCGGTTAACTATGTCGGAGATCAGGCCCACTTCCTCAATCCTTCAGGACAAAACGCTCGCGGCTACTGGTCCAATCAACTAAACCCGGCCTATTTGGCCGCTCTTGGCGGTGTCTCGGATTCAACAGGGCTCAAACCGATCCTGAATGCCCCAGCCACTTCCGCGAACGTACAAAAGGCTCAGGCAGCGATGTCTGGTTTGTCGATTCCTGCCTTCTTCGTCAACGCGGCGAATGCGTTCCCCGGCAGCTCGGCCCTTACTATTGCGCAGGGCCTGTCAACTTTTCCGCAATATAGTGGTGTCTCCGATCTCTGGGGGGCAAACACCGCAAACGTTTCATACAACTCGTTCCAGGTCATGGTGCTTCAACGAACCTCCCATGGGCTGTCCTTCAACATCAACTACACCTACTCGAAAAACATCGGCGACGATGGAACATTCCGGAGTGGCTACGATATTCCTGCAGCCGCGCTCTCTGGCGGTGGACAGAATTGGCATCAGGATCGGATTGATCGGTCATGGACCGTTGTCTCCGCTCCACAGTTATTGCATGCCTTCGGCGTCTATGAGCTTCCATTCGGCAAAGGACATTTAGGAGGGGATTCCATGCTGGTGCGAACGCTCGCAGGCGGATGGACAGTCTCTGGAATCTATACTTATGGCTCCGGTGCTCCGCTCGCCGTTATCTCCAGCCTCTGCAGCGGCACAACTTATCCGGGCCAGGGTCAATGCATGCCAGATCTGGCGCCCAATGCACAGAACGCACGTGTCAACGGAAGCTATGGCACGTCACCGAGTGGCACAACAGCCTGCAATCTTGCCATTGGCCCCGGCTGCAAGGCTGTCTCGTACGTCGACGCTAATCAGTTCAAACTTCCAGCCAACGTTTCAGCGATCCAGCCACAAGGTACGAGCTCAGGCAGCCCAATCTATCTTATCGGCAATGCCCCCCGTACCGCCGCACTCACGCTTCGCGGCCCTGGAAATCAGGACTTCGATGCTGCATTGCGTAAGAGCTTTAATCTCCCCAAAGACATCGGTACCTTCGTCTTTGAGGTGGATTGCATCAACGTCTGGAATAAGGTCACGTTTTCGGCTCCCAACAGCACCTGGGCTCCAACCTATTCCTACGCCAACGGGGTTCCAACCATCAGCAATGTTGGCAGCTTCGGGCAAATTACAGGTGTCTCCGGTTCACCCGGCTCGCGTGATTTCCAATTTGCCGGCCACATCAACTTCTAAACCAACCCCGAAAATCCTGGCGGATCATTCCGCCGGGATTTCTTTTTGCCGGCATATAAACGCCGCTTCCCTTCCAATCGAAGGCTGGCCCCTCGGACCTGTGATGCGTTCCCAATTTATTATCGGCATCGCAAAAATAGGCGCCCCGTTCATGGATTCATGATTCAAGCCCGTCTCCCATCCCGAACTGGCTCAATATCTCCAAGATAAGTCGTACTTGCAATTTTTTTGTCTTTAATGCTTCCTATCCCTAGCAAATCTTCATAGGACGGGAGTAAAGTACATCCGTTCAGTTAACACGCTGGGACGACTTCTTGATTTGAAGCTCTGAAATCGCCGAAAGAGGGACCAGACAACAACAAACAAGCGTGGCTTGACCTCCGGCCGTGCCGGGGTTGCAGTCCCAAGTTTCGTTTCAGGTAATCGTTTCCGGCTCTGGTTGTTCCCATATTCGTATGGGTTGTTGCGAGGCTTGAAGGTTCTCAAGAGGTACCAACCGATGAAGTTCCCTCTTCGCACGTTCGCCACTCTTGCTGTAGTTGCCCTGGGCTTGTCCGTCGCGTCGGCGGCCTCACCCTATGCAAACCCAATCGTTTTAAGTCCTGCGGTCGACCCCACGAGACCTCCAACTCCGCCTCCTCCAGTCGAGACCACCACCATTCCGGGTCCCTTGCGCTCCTTCATGCGTATGGCCGCCATCAGCCAGAAGGTCACCCCTGACGATGTCATGCCCCTGCTCGCCCGTAACGTCTTCATGCAGGGATATCAACGCGGAACGCCAACGGAATTCCTTCTCCTCGTCGCCCGTTACGTCGAGCAGGCCCGTGAACTTCAAATCCTCGCCGGCGACGCCAACACGATCCGCGTCAATAACTGCGACGACGCAGGCACCCTCGTCCAAATCCTCGGCTATCGTCTTCGCGAAGGTTGTGGCTCCAAAAACTTCTTCCTTGAGACAGCAAATCCAGAGCGCGCCTTTCTCACCATCGACTCAGGCTTCCCTCTCACTGAACTCGAAGAGGCCCTCCAAAAAGGCGTTCCTTTTGTCTACCCCTATGCCCCCACCAAAGTTCCGATCCTCTTCCACGAAAGCGATTGGACAACCCTGACCACCGGGCAGAAAAAGAGTTACGCCACCGTTCTCGATCAGATCATTAATGATCCTTCTGTTGCCCGCCTCTATTGGGCACTCACCAAGAACGACGCGGAAACCCGTACCGCCCTCCTTCGCTCTCCGGGCCTTCGCAGATTGCTTCCGTACGCCGCGACCCTCGACTTCTACGGCACTCAGATTTCCATTCGCAACGGCCGCGTCGTCGTCCCTGGCGAAGCGTGGACCGCCGTGAGCTGGAAAGATCTCGTCGGCGTCAGTCCCGACAACCCTGGAGAATTCGTCCCTCGCCTTCTCGCCAAAGACAATGGGTGGCTCGCCGCCTACTATGACGTTCTCATGCGTGTCAACGAGTCCCAGCGCGAACACCTCACCGAAAACGGTCGCCTCAAGCGTTTCTACGACGATCTCCGCGGAACCGACCCTGAGCCTCCTGCAACCCGGGGTGTCTTCCGTCAGGGCCCTGACCTCCTCGTGCTCTTTACCCGCGTCTCGTGGGAACCAAACGGCGATCCCCACGTCCCTGGCAACCTCGAAATCTGGAAGCAGATTCTTCACCAGAAAACTGAGTCCAAAGCCGTCCGCGATTGGAACAAGCGCATTCACACGCTCGACAAGCCAGAGCAGCTCCTTGACGCGATGGTCACCTTCTCCCGTGATGTGACGGATGTCGGTCCACTCCAGATTTACCTCACCATGTGCGAGCTCGATAAAGAGCGAGCCCCCGACAAACGCCTCTCTCCAGAGACAGTCAGTCTTCTCGCCAGCAAATTCGCCCAGTTCAACAACTGGTACCTCATCTTCTCTGAATTTCCGGATCTTACCGGCGAATCCGCAACCCGCTTCGTCACGATAGCCGACTCCATCGACCACATCTCTAACGAGAGTCTCCGCGGCAACACGCTCGGCGCTCTCCAGGCAAACATAGGACTCTGGCAGATCCTCGCTCGTCAAGGACAGATTCCTGCCGCCGACCTCAACGCGTCCTGGCAGAAGATCATTGAGCCCTTCGCCAAAATCTCCTCTTCAACGCAGCTCTTCGACTCGGCCCGTACCTCCTTCGGTGAACTTCTCGTCGCAGCTGGCGGAAAACCAACCGACTCACCCAGCCAGATCGTCGAGCTCCTTGCTGGTCCCCCGCAGAACACTCCCGATGGCCAGCGTGTCCATCAGGAACTCGCCCGCCGCATCAACGCCGTCCTTGAAGACCAACACCTCGTCTCCCTCGACACGCTCTACGCCCTAAGCGACGGCTTCAGCGACATGGCCCAAGGCAAACCAGCCAGCACCAACATGCTCTCCCTCGCCAGCGAACTTCGCGAATTCGAGATGCCTCGCCCTATCTTCACGGCAAGCGAGAAAATTGACTGGGCACCTCGCGTCTACACCACACATCACCAGGAGCTTCAGGTACAGACCGACCTCACCAAGGTCATCAAGACACCGGGCAACAAACAGCAACTCGAAGCAGCTCGGGGCCAGCTCACTCCCTTCCTGCGCGACACCCTCGTCGGCCTCAACTACGCCTACTACGAACCGCCCGGAGCTCAGATCCTCCACAACAATCCCCTCTTCGTTCGCTCCCATGACTTCACCGAAATCTCCGTCGTCGGTACCGAACAGTTCTGGCAAAATCCCATGCTCCTCGGCGTAGGAACACCGGCAGGCGGCGGTGCTTATTTGATGGGCTCTCTCACCGATCTCTCCTACGCCCTCGCCATGACGGAAGAGGACTTCATCGCCCCTGAAAACGTTCAGGCTCTCATCTGGAAAGAGCTCGTACCCGACCTCCTTGTCAGCGCCACTCTCCCTCGCTGGTGGGGCGTAAGTCCGAACGAGCTGCACGCCGTCGCTCTCTACCAGAAATCCGGCGAAGAACTTCTCTCCGCCTCCGTCAAAGACGAGAAGCTCCGTGCCAAAATCATCGCGATCCTCGCCGATCGTATGACTCAGCAGCGCCTCGATCACGTCGAGAAATCCCTCGCTCGCGAGGAAGACCTGAACGCCATGCTTCCTCACCTCATGCCGCAGGATACTCTCTATCTCGCCGCGGCTTTCCGCACCAAATACCCTGGCGATGTCGCCGCCATTGGCCCTTCAAGCCTTCAGCTTGACGACCTTTGCCGTCAGTACCCCAACGAAGCTAGTCCGGAGCGCATCTCCAAAGACTTTGGTGTCCCGCATCCCACTCTGGCTCGCACCTATGGCCGTGAACTTCTCAACGTCAAGCCGTTCCCCTTCTTCGGCGGATACTCCAGCCGTCTCTTCGGTGAATCATGGGAGTCCACCAACATGTATTGGGCACGCCTTGCAGACGAAATGGGTTACTCTCCCGTCATGCTCAATCGCCTCGTTCCCGAGCTCACCCGCCACATGACTGCCAAAATCTTCGCCACCGACCTCGAAGACTGGCCAGCCATGCTTCGAGCCATGCGCGAGACCGGCGAAGAACTTCGTCAGGGCAGGATCGCCTCCTTCCCTCCACCAACCACAACCGCGTCGCGTCAGGAAACCGAGCCCATCCGAGAGGGCACTACTCCATAGGAGAATCATCATGAAGAAATATCTTCTGCTTCTCTGTTTGCTTGCCGTTCCCTTCTCGAGCGGCGGACGCGGCGCCGCAGCCCAGGACGACAAATCGCGTATCCGTGTCAGTGTCGTCCTCGTCCAGCTCAATGTTGCCGTCACGGACAACAAAGGAAACTACATCAGCGGACTCGGCCCCGAGGACTTCGTCATCACCGAAGATAAGATCCCACAGAAGACCGCCACCTTCGAAGAAGGCAACGGGCCAACCCGCCGCATCCTTGAAGGCGGATCCAACACCTCCTTAACTGAAGTTGCCGACAAAACCGGCAATAGTAGCTCCGACTCCGTCGAGGGCAGCAAACGCTTCGCGGGAGCCAACGTCTTTATCCTCTTCGACACCAGCAACTACATGTATCGCGGATTCGTCTTCGCTCAGGACGCAATCGCCGACTTCATTCGTTCCCTTGAAGGTGTCAGTCAGGTAGCCCTCTACTCTTACAGCCGCGATCTTTCCAAAGTCGCTCCGCTCACGCCCGACCGCTCGCAGGTCCTTCGCGGTGTACGCAATACCGTTGCCGGCGATGATGCAGCTCTCTACAATGGCCTTCTCCTCACCGTAAAAGATGCTGCCCGTCTCACCGGACGCAAAGCCATCGTTGTCTTCTCGAACGGTCCTGATAACGCCAGCCTCGTACCGCCAGAGGACGTAGCCGAGCTCGCGCAGTCCACCGGAACCATCATCTACATGGTCAGCACCCAGGCCGCTGAAGCCGAGCCAGTCTCAACCGCCGTCTTTGAGCGCATGACCAAAGCTACAGGTGGCAAAGCTTACTTCGCCAAGGAATGGCGTGACGAGAAGCAGGCCTTCAACTCCATCCGCGATGACCTCGCCCACCTTTACGCCATCAGCTACTATCCAGCGCCAAACCCCAACCACGGTTGGCGCAACATCTCCGTCAAACTCGTAGGCAAGAACCTGCAGAAATACCACATCCGCACCCGTGCAGGCTACCGCCTCCTCCAGACCAGCCAGGCCAGCCTGCCTCCCGAAGCAGAATCCGCTTCGAAGTAGTTACCTAGACTCATCCCACGTTTGGATGCTGTCGGACTGTGTCTTTACCTGGAGCTCCGAGATGCTATTGGCAGAGTCACGGTCCAACGGATCGTCGGGATCAGCCTGGCTGCCGCTCGTCTCGGCACTCCTCGGCTTTTTATCAAGTCAAGTCCTGGAATGGCTTAAGGACAAACGAGCCTACACTCGCGAAAGAGCATCCAGAGAAGCCGCTCGCAGAGATCCGCGAACCGAACCGCGAAATGATTTCCAGACCAAAACCCTGCTTGACTTTCAGGATCAGGTCGATCGGTGGATAAACTCGTAGGGGAAATCTACATCTTGTCTCCGCGGGACCCCCTCTTACATCGCAAAGAGTGAACAATCACTGGCCGCTCGGTCCCGAACGATCATTCTCAACTCTCGCGTAAGAGATAATCAGGTCCGAGACCTTTATAAGCAATTACGAAATGACCCTGAGCGAAGCAATGTCGGATCAGAACAATCCTGCCGAAAAAGAGGATGCGATGAAATGTTCCGTTGCAAACTTCGAGGTAATGAACGATCGTATTGGTGTCCTGCTAAGAGAGATGGACTGATCGATTTCGATCAGCGACTTAGATAACCCATCCCAGCCAGCACGCCACGCATATAAGCAAAACTAACCATCGCCCCCGGCATTGGATCATCCCCATGCACCTCGTATTCCAGATCCACAAACCCTGGGTATTTAATCGCAATCAGCGCCTCAAAGATCTCTCGCATCGGCATGATCCCGTCACCCACTGCAACCTGGCTCTCTTTGCTCGTGAAACTCGTCAGGTCCTTCGCATGCATGTTGTAGAGCCGCGGCCCCACCTCATGAATTGCCTTCACCACATCCGTACCCGCGCGCACCGTGTGCCCGATATCGATGCAGCACCCGATCCGTTCGTCATATTTCTTCACCGCCGCCAGCACGTCCAACGGTGACTTCCATATCTTGTCCTCTGGCCCATGATTATGGATCGCAATCCGGATGTCATACTCCTTCACAAACTTTTCAATTCGCGGTAACGTTCCCGGCTCTGGATCGCCCGACACAATCACCTTGATCCCCGCGCGTTTACAGTACTCAAACTTGCTGCGAATATCCTCGTCCTCATCCTTCGGAAAATAAACTGTTCCTGCCGCATGAAGCCTGATGCCAGCTGCCGAATAATCTGCCAGCGCCTGGGCCTCTGCCGTTGGATCCATCGGCAGATGATCCTTCACATCTTTAGCATTCAGGTCGCTCACATTCAACTGTTTCATAAACCCGATCATCTGCGCTCGGGTAAAGTTCCGAAACGTATAACTCGCGAGCCCAAGACGAATGGGCGAAGGCTTCCCCGCAGCCGGCATTGGCTGAGCCAGCAAAGACATACTCCGGGGAGCGACGCTCGCAGCGGCAAGCAGCGCACCTGACTGAACAAAACTGCGACGCGAAAAAGCATTTTTCATAGCAGCAAGACTCACCAGTTCTCAAAGATGATTCGTTCGAAAATCGCAATACCAAATTACAGATGCGGCGCCCAGCCCTTCTCATATTCACGACCCCACATTTTCATGGCAGCCGAATCGTTCTGAATCTTTCCATCCGCAGTATCAAGCTGCAACTCACGATTGCATTCCCAGGCAACATTGGAAAGCTGCAGCATCGTCACCGCAACGTTGCCAATCGCAATCGGAGCGTTTAGCTTATCGCCCTTCTTGATCGCTGCGATAAAGTTCCCAAAGTGCAGATCCGTCATCGAATCCCGTCCGGTTAAATCAGACGAGGAGGTCTGCTGTTTGCCAGTCTTGAACTCACTCGTCTTGTTCCCCTTCAGATCGAACACCTCATAACCATCGCGATCTACCAGGACCGACCCAGTCGTACCAATAATTGTCGACCCGCGATCGCGGTTGTAGATCTTCATTCCGTTGCAGCACTTGCACTCCCACGAGATCGCCTTGTCCTGGTACGTATAACTAGTCACCAAAGTGTCGTAGAACTGCCAGTCATCCTTGAAATGATATCGCCCACCCGAAGAGGTGATCCGCTGCGGATAATCCACGCCCAGCGCCCAGCGGCAAACATCAATCTCATGCGTCCCATTGTTCAGGGTCTCTCCCGTCCCCCAGACTCTGAACCAGTGCCAGTTATAAGGTTGTACATTGTCTTTGTAAGCCTGCCTCGGCGCTGGCCCCTGCCACAATTCCCAATCCAGAGTCGCTGGCACAGGTGCTTCCTTGCCCACACCAATCGATTTCCGCACATTGCTGTACCACGCCTTCGCAAAGTAAGCCCGGCCGATCAGTCCATTGTGAATCTTGTCCACAATCTCAATCGTGTGCGGAGACGACCGTTGCTGTGTGCCCATCTGCACCAGCTTCCCATACTTCTTCTGAGCCTCAACAAGCATCGCGCCCTCAGCCGGATTATGGCTGCACGGTTTCTCAACATACACATGCTTTCCGGCCTGCAAACCTGCAATCGCCATCGGAGCGTGCCAGTGGTCCGGTGTCGCAATCGTAATCGCGTCCACATCCTTCTTCTGCAGAATGTGTCTGAAATCCTTATCCGTCGCCGGAGCCTCACCCATCTCCTTCTCCGTCGCATCGGCAAACTTCTTCAGGATGTTGCTCTCCACATCGCACACATAGCCAATCCGCGCACTCGCTTTGTTAGCCTTCAGCGACGAAAGATGTGCATACGCACGCCCATTCAGTCCGATCACCGCAAAGTTGAGCCGGTCATTCGAGCCCATAATCTGCCCATAGCTCTTCGCTGTCGACCCAATCGCCAAACCAGCCGCGCCAACCGCAAGCGTGTCGAGAAATTCACGTCGTGTCACCATTTCTTCTCTCCCTCATCTCTTCTAAAGTGTTCCTGAATTTTGCAGGCACTGTTTCATACCTGCCCAACTGATTCGCGTCGAAGCCTCCGGCGTACCGCCACCGCGCCAGTGCGTCTCCAGACACACAGCATCGCGATAGCCCGCATCCTTCAATGCCCGGTACTGCGACGTCCAATCGATATATCCCTTATCCACCGGCGACCACACAATCTTGCCCGAAGCATCCTTCACCGCATTCTTGCAATGGCAATGATGAATACGATTCTTCGGCAAACTATCCCACCCGCCCGGAAACGCGTCCATCTCGCCGCGCATCACCGCATTGCCCGGATCCCAATTCAACGCAAAGTGCGGAGACTGAATCGCAGCCAATACCTTCGCGGCCTCGCGTCCTGTTGCGGTATTGCAGGCAAACTCATTCTCCATCACAAGCAGCAGACCCTGCTTCCCCACAATCTCCGCCGTAGCGCGAAGCTTCTCATTAATAGCCGCGCGGTAGGGAGTCACATCATCCAGCCGCCAGAAATCGAAGCACCGAATCTTGTCCGTCTTGAATTGCTTCGCGAGCGAAATACTTCGTTCAACAACCTCATCCTGATGCTTATACGCAACCTCTGCAGCACCATGCATGTCCTCTTTCGACCCATACTGTGACTTCGGTGCACCCGGCCAATCCACCTTAAACAGCGGACTCGCAATATCCGTAACCTGCAGGCCATACTTCGCCAGAATCTTCTGCGCTTCCGCGATCTCCGCATCCGTGGACGCCTGCAGATTCTTCCCCCACATCTCGCGAATCTCAACCCAGTGCAACCCAAAGTCATTCGCAATCACCGAGCAGGCATGATCGAAATCCTGCGAAATCTCATCAGAAATAACAGAAACCTTGAACGGCGACTTCGTTGTCATAGCCCATGCTTTAGCCACCATCATTGTCGAGGTCGTCAACCCGGCCTGCGCAAGAAACCTGCGACGGGAAGTTTTTCTCATTGCAACCCTCATCTTTCGAAACAACATTCAAAGCTTCATCTAATGATAAGAGAGGGCCAGCAGCTGTAAAAGCAGCGCCGGCCCCCAAAGTAAGGTAACGCGAAGTCTGTCAGAAATTAATACGACCTGACAACTGCAGACTTCGTCCGCCTCCAATACCATTGACGCTTCCTTGACCGCTGCCCAGCGTACCCGTCACGCGGCCAAAGTTTCCAGCAGTAAAAATATTGCCGCTGCCTGAGTTTGGATTGTTGAATTGTGGTGAGTTGCTCAACTGAAACGCGTCAAAGCGGATCTCTGCAGCAGCCTCACGCCAGATCGGGAAACTCTTGAAAATCGAGAGATTGTCCTGAACGTATCCCGGCCCCCGGAACTGGTTTCTTCCCGTATTTCCAACCCCTGGTGCCGTGCATGGTGTAGCAGTACAACCGCTCGGTTGCGAGAATGCCGTCGTATCGAGCCAAGGCGAGTTGGAACCGATACCATGAAGCACTCTGTACGTGCCGGTCAGGTTGGCAAGTTGTGCAGTGCCCGGTGTATTCAGACTGGTTCCATTCGCATAAACCGAAAACGGAAGACCGGACAGAGCTGAGACAATTCCCGCGACCTTCCAACCTCCGAGTGCAAATGCGGCAAAACCCGTGTTCAGATGGCTGTGTCCCCTGCCGAACGGCAATTCGTATGTGAAACTCTGCTCAAAATTCAACGTGCGGTCGTAGTCGTTGGGCGCGTAGTTCCTGTGCTGATTGATGAAGAACACCAGGCCGCCATTATCATCACCACCAGTCGCATACCCCATTCCCTTACCCCAGGTAAACGCGCTCGTGAACATCAGCCCATTTGAAAAACGCTTGGTCAGTTGAGTCTGTAAGGACTGATAGTTCGATGAATACTTTAGGAAATAAACGTTGGTTGCAGCCGTCCTGCCGTACCCTGCAACGTTCTCCGGCTGACTCGCTGCCCCACCACCATACGTACTCGGGTTGTTAGTGTTTTGACTAACATCGAGATCAGTACCATGGTTCGCCACGTAAGCAATCTGCAAAGACATATGGCTCGGCAACGCTTGCTGGACCGCCACGTTCCATGATGACGCGTAGGGGTTTTTGTAGTTCGTAGGAATCTGAAAGAACGACTGCGTCTTTAGCGCCTGGGAAACTGGAATAATACCGTTGGATGGGACCGGGACCGCAACAGGCGCAGGGAACCCCGCTTGGAATGTGGCTACTGTAACTCCGTCACCAAGGACGGCCGCTGCGAACGGGCTCGAACTGACAGGTTGATAGCTATTGTTTGAGCGCACAGGATAGTTATATGCATAGCTGTTGTCTGAGAACGGCATATAACTCATGCCGAACCCTGCGCGGATAACTGTATTGTCTGTCACCCGGTAGGAAAGGCCGGTGCGCGGAGAGAAATATCGATACCGCGTCTCCATCCCTAGATTGCTCGGATTGCCTCCTATCCCGGCTATGACAAGATTGTGATTGACAGGATCATAGTTGGAGAATCCACCAGCACTCTTCGGCGTCGCGGGCGGATAAAAGTCCCAGCGTACTCCGTAGTCAACAGTTAGCTTCGGAGTTGCCTGCCACTTGTCACTTACGAAGGCGAAAAACCACCACTGTCGATACGCTGGAAAGTAGGTGTTCACATCGCGGCCCGTCTGACTGGGGACGTCCAGCAGGAAGCTCCCGATATCGTTCGCGAGGTTCGTACCGGCGGCGCGTGAATCCGATGTCTGTGGTTCAGAGAACGTAAACACTCCGCGTGGGCTAAAAGTCTGGTCCTGAAGAAGATCATCGCGGATGCGTCGAAGATCGACGCCGGCCTTGAGTGTATGGTTGTGGAGCACCTTCGTCCAGTTGTTCACAAAGTCGATGTTCGACTCTCCGCGAATCCACGGTACTGATGCAGAGTATCCAATCAACGTCCCTGTAAACCCACCGTTAATGGTGAGCCCAACCTGGCCGCTGGTGAACTGATCGAGATTCACACCTGGAATACCAAGCGCCGTTGCATCGGCCGAACCGTAATCACTCGGCTGAGCGTTGTTGCGAAGGTGAGCAACACCAAAGCGAACTTCGGTAAAGAGAGTCGGCGAAAATATGTGGTCGTAGTTTGCCCCTGTACTGTAGGAAGTCTGGGTTCCGTGTCCCTGGAAGCCACCGCCCTGAGGCCCTCCAAGAAATGAACCGAACGCCGGTGCCTGAAATGTATTGACACGCTGCCAGCTATATCGACCGCTGACGTGGTTCTTCTCGTTCAACGTGAAATCAATCTTGGTATCAAAGGAGTCGCCGCCCTTCGTGAATGGCAACGTCGTTGTGTAATTGTTCGCCGGATTGCTCAACGCCAGGGTTGAATTCAACTTGCCATATTGCGCAGCGGCAGCATTGACCTTCTGTAGAATTGAGAGCGAAACAGGATTAACCCGGTTGAATGGGACCTGGTTATTCGCAAAAGCCGTGCGTGGGTGTGCCGCCGTTCCGTCACCAGTTGTGGGATCAAATATCTGCCCGGTCTTAAACCCATTTCCGTTCGCTGTACCCGTGAGGGTAGGACTCAGATCGATAAAACCCTGAGCGTTTGGCGTGTAGTACCGGGCATCCGGGATTGTAAAAGTGCTCGATACCGTCTCATGATCCGAAGAGTGATAATAGTCGCCAAAAAAGAACAACTTATTTTTGAAAATTGGTCCGCCGATGCTTCCGCCAAAGTAATTGTAGGAAAGATGTCCCAGGGGGCCGGCAAAGTAAGACCGCGCATTCACGGCATTATTCTGAAGGTACTCAAAGGCAGACCCATGGAACGCATTAGTCCCTGACTTCAGCACCACATTGGTCACCGCACCCATCGCGCGACCAAGCTCCGCATCAAAGTTGTTTGTTGTGATATCGACTGACTGAATTGCCTCCGCTGGCGGAATCATGATCTGCAGCAATCCCGTCCGTTCGTCATCATCAATACCCTCAATCTGGTACAAGTTGCTTACACGTGGCATACCGTTCACTTCGGTCTGTAGCGAACTCTGCGCGTTGAAAAACTGAGAATGCTGGAACACCTGCGGGGCAGCTCCCGGCACCAGATTCAGCAGGGACTGAAAGTTCCTGTTCGTTCCCATCGGAAGTTCTGCGATTTGTCGCGTCTCAAGTTTTGTGCTGATGTCGGCACGGTCCGACTGCAGCATCGGCGGTGCGGTTGTCACAAGTACTTCTTCGCTTACGCCGCCCGGCACAACGTCCATGTCAACGCGCGTCGTCGAGTTCAACAGAACGTCAATGTTCGCGTGTGTCTCTTTCTTGAAGCCTGAGGCCGCGACTGTTACGGTGTAGGTTCCCGGCGGCAAACTTGGGATCGTATAGTTGCCCGCATCGTTCGTAACCGACTGATACACCGTACCCGTGGCGGTTTCAGTAGCTGTCACGGCCGCCTTGGGAACCGCAGCACCACTGCTATCCTGCACGGTGCCGACGAGAGTACCGCTGACTGCCTGGCCGTGGAGAAATGTCGAAATGCTCAACACAAGAATCGTGAGAATGTATCTAAAACGTTTTAGGGTTTGCACGTAGAACCTCCTGAAGTAGATCAATTTCGGGCCCGACTTCTCTATTGTTTGAAGAGCGAACGAACGGTAACAGGCTTCATTCGCATTAGTCAAACAAAAATTAAGAAAAGTTTCGTGAGCTTTTCGCTTCCCGCCGTAAACGATTGAGCAGAGCCACGATACCCAGAATCTGAGACTCCATGACAACCGCCAGCGAAACCAACAGCAAGATTTCGTTCGAAGCCATCCTTATTCAAAAAACTATTTCGGATGGCCCTCTCTCGGTTGTTGTACGTTGGTTGCATGAAAACACTTATTCCTTGCGTCCGGACCGCTGGGCTCTTTTTGCCCGTCCGCAAATTCGCTTTCCAACTGGCCACCTGTTCCGTTCTTCTCACGTCCTCGTGTGTCATCTTTGGTCAGACCGCCGCCCCTAAACAGGCAAACGACGAGGAGTACACCAAGAAAATCAAGGAATACCTCTCCGACCCGCGCTTCAGCACCGAACTCGTCGATCATCTCCCCGCTTCAGCCAAAGTCCCCACCCCACTAAGGTTTCTCGGCAAGATGCCCGGCCAGCCCGGTGAGCTCTACTACACCGCCGATATCAACCGTTACTACGAGGAGCTAGCCAAAACCTCCCCACGCGCAAAATTCTGGAAGCTCGGCGCCAAATCCGAAGAAGGACGCGACATGGTCGTCCTCGCTATCGGCAACGAGGAGGCCATCAAGAACCTCGATAAATACAAAGCCGACCTCGCCGCGCTCACTGACCCGCGCAAAACCACTGAAGAGCAGGCTCTGAAGATCATTCACACCAGTAAGCCCATCTACTGGATCACCAGCGGCATCCACTCCCCTGAGACCGGCGGCCCGGAGATGCTCGTCGAACTCGCCTACCGCCTCATCGTCGAAGAAACACCCTTCATCCAAGAGATCCGCAACAACGCTATCGTATTCATCACGCCCGTAGTCGAAACCGACGGCCGCGACAAAGCCGTCGATACCTACTACTACGGCAAAGAAACGAAGAAGCCCAAGCCCCCGCTAATGTACTGGGGCAAATACGTTGCCCACGACAACAACCGCGACGGCATGGGTCAGTATCTCCAGCTCACGCAAAACATCACTGCCGGCTTCCTCGAGTGGCACCCTACCATCCTCCACGATCTCCACGAAGCTCAGTCCTATCTCTATGTCTCAACTGGCACCGGCCCTTACAATCCCTCACTCGATCCCATCGCCGTCGACGAATGGTGGATGCTCGGCGAAACCGAAATCATGGAGATGGCCAAGCGCGGCGTGCCCGGCGTCTGGACCTACGGCTTCTACGACGGATGGGTCCCCAACTATCTCTTCTGGATCGCCGAAACTCACAACTCCTTCGGCCGTTTCTACGAGGTTCAATCCTACGGTCCCGACGTCACCGAAAAACTCCAGCTCCCTTCCACTACCACCAGCCGCGAATGGTATCGCCCCAATCCACCGCTACCCACAGTGAAATGGGGTCCGCGCAACAACACCAACATTCAGGAATCGGCAATCCTCCTAGCTTTGAACAAAGTCGCTAAAGACAAAGATCTCTACCTCGAAAACTATTGGTTCAAGAACAAGCGCTCCATCGAAAAAGGAAAAGACGGTCCAACTTACGGCTGGGTCATCCCTGCGCAACAACTCCATCGCGTCAACACAGTCGAGATGATCAACGATCTCCGTCACCAAGGAGTCGAAGTCCAGATCGCCGCCAAAGACAGCTCCTTCGGCAATCTCAAAGTCGCAACCGGCGACTACATCATCCGCGCCGACCAGCCCTATCGCACCTTGGTCGACATGTACTTCAGCCTGCAAAATTACCCCGTCTCCAACCCGCTCCCCTACGACGACACCGGCTGGACGATGCCCCTCATGCGCAACGTCACGGTGAAAAAGGTCACCGACAAATCACTCCTCGATCAATCGACAGCTCAGTCCATGACCGCAATCGAAAAAGACGTCACCATCCCCGGCACTATCCAGGGCACTGGCGACGTCCTCGTCGTCGAAAACACAACCGATAACGTCCTCGCCACCTTCCGCTTCAAAAACGCCGGCACCAAAATGGAAGCGGCCGAAGAAGACTTCGACGTCGAAGGGCATCATCTCCGCGCTGGAGCCTTCATCATCCGCAACGGAAGCGACGCAGCCATCCGCGCCTCGATCCAACAACTCGGACTCACTGCCTACGCCACATCCGCACCTTCAGTCAAGACACACGCGCTCATCATCCCACGCATTGGCTACGTTCACTCCTGGCAGCGCACGCAGGATGAAGGCTGGGTCCGCGCCGCACTCGATCACTACGGCGTCCCCTACACTTACTTCGCAGATCAAAAACTTCGCGGCGGAGATCTCCGCGCAAAATACGACGTCATCATCTTCCCTAGCATCGGCGGCAGCTCCGTCTCGCAGGTCAACGGCATTCCCAAAACCGGCAACGATCCAATCCCCTACAGGAAAACCACGCTTACGCCAAACCTCGGAGTCGAAGACTCTAGCGACGATATTCGAGGCGGCATGGGCATCGAAGGCCTCACCGAGCTAGTCAAATTCGTCCAGGCCGGCGGCACTCTCATCACCGAAGGTTCCACCACTACCATCCTTCCCGACTACGGCATCACCACGCAGGTCACCGTCGAACATCCCAACAACCTCTACGCCAAAGGAGCTCTGATGCGTGGCATCATCTCCGATAAAGCAAGTCCCATCGTCTACGGCTATACAGGCAATCAAATGCCCGTCTACTTTAGTCAGGAACCGGTTCTCAATGCTCGCGCTGGCGGCGGGGGTTTCCGCGCCCCGGCCGCAGTCCCGGGCGTCGGACAAGACATTACACCCAACGCCAGTCCCATCGCTCTCTCGCCCTACGAACCTGACGACGCCCCCGCTGAGCCAAAGGGTCTGCCCTCACAAGCGAACGACGCCGAAGCCGCTCGTCAGGCTCTTCGCCAGTTCGGCGGCGGAGAAGAAAACTCAACTCCACCGAGAGTTGTCATGTCATTCCCCGCAAAACCAGATGAGATCTTGCTCTCCGGCGAACTCGCCGGCGGCCAGTCCCTGACCAACCGTGCGCTCGTACTCGACCAACCCATGGGGCAAGGTCACGTCGTCATGTTCGCGCTCCGCCCCTTCTGGCGCTGGCAGACACAAGGCACCTTCGCCCTCGGTTTCAACACAATTCTCAACTGGGATCATCTTGATGCCGGCAAGAAAGAAACGAAACGCCAACCCGCTTCAGGCAATTAGACACTTGCGCTCAAACCAAAATAGAGATGGCCCGCTGCAATTTGAGCGGGCCATCTCTAGGTAGAGCAGTTCAAACCTGAAGCGATAGAACGATGAAGCCGGTAGTTAGAAGAGGATTCTTCCTCCGACCTGAATCACTCGGTTGCCGAAGCTGCCTCCCGCGATGCTGCCGGTGATGTGTCCAAAGAGATTCGGACCGGAAGTCATCGTAGCGTTGGGTGCTGGCAGGTTGGTTAGGTTGAAGACGTTGGTTGACTCGCCGCGCAACTGGAACCTCCACCGTTCAGTGATTGCAAAGTCGCGGAACAGTGAGGCGTCGATGCTGCGACGACCCGGAGCATCCAGACTATTCTGACGCAACGTGCCATCGGAGTTCGCAGGCCCTGCGCCATTTTGCGGGCACGCAGGAGTCACACCGGTCGCTGTGGTCACCGTAGCGTTGTAGATGCAGAACTGTGACAGATCGGTCCAGTTCGACATCATCGCAGCGCGCGAGTGTCCGTTGTTGTTGACGTGAGGAGTCACACCTGGAGCAGGATTCGGACGGTCATTGCTGACTCCATCCTGGTTGACGTCGCCGCCCTGAGTGACGTTGTACGGGTTGCCGCTCTGCATGCGGATGATTGACGTGATCGTCCATCCGTTGACAATAAACCGCATCGCGCGGTTCTCGATACCGTAGTTCGGTTTGTAGACGAACGAGATCGCCGATACATGGCGTTGATCGAAATCAGACCGCTGCCGATCGAGCCATTTGTTGCGATTGTCCTCAGGCATCGATCCCGCACTGTTGCCAGTGTTACCCGGTGTGTCGAGATCTTCGCTTTGGATCGACTTCGACCACACATAGAAACCCTGAATGCTGATTCCATGCGTGAGCCGCTGCTGAGCCGAGATCTGAAGACCGTTATAGTTCGCGCTCTCCGACGACTGAATCTGCGAGATGCTCGACAGCTGCGGGTTCGCCGCACTGCCCCCCGCATAGCCCGCGTTGTTGAACGGACGGCGGTTATTGACCGCGCCACTCGTGTTGGCGTATCCGCAATTTTGAGTAAGGTCGGTGCAGGATGCCCCTCCCGTTCCCGCGGTAGTCAGGTTGAAGACGGGGTAATTGATATCCCACTCGATCGGCAGCTTGCGTGAAAGCGAGGCCACATAATTCGCTGTAATCGCGAAACTGTTGGTGAGTTGCTGCTGCACACCGAAGTTGATTTGGTAAGCCTCTGGCCACCGGAAGTTCGGATCAATTGAGATCAGAGCAGCCGGTTTAACCACAAACTGAGGATTCTTCGGATTGTAGATAAACGGATAAGGCGAATGGCCCACTCCGTTCGCGATACATGTTGCATCCCCGCCACAGAAGTCCTTCGGGTCCGTCGTATAAGGATCCGAAACGTGGATCACATTGTTGAAGGAAGGACGGCCGGAAAACGGCTCGCCGTTGGAGGAATAGGTGAACAGATTGCCGCCGATTGAGCCATAGAAGATGCCCGCCGCGCCGTGAATAACTGTACGACCGTCCGCATAGGGAGTCCATGCGAACCCAACACGCGGTGAGATGTGGTCGTAGCGATTAGCCACGCCGCCCGCGGGCACACCTGGATCGCCCGGAATCAAAATACCTTTAGGCAGCGAAGGAGAAACCGAAGACTGCGCTCCAGGCACAAATTGCATGATCATCCGCTGCGTATCAGTTGGCGTCGTCTGAATGTCGTACCGGATACCAAGATTGAGCGTCAGGTTTGGATGCAAGCGCCAGTCGTCTTGGGCAAACACGCCATAGTTGAAGTAGTTCGCATTCGCATACACCGGCACGTCCTGTCCCATCGAATTCGGCGAGCCGAACAGGAAATCCGTAATCGCGGCTGAGGAACGGTTCGCGGTGTTGGTGTGCGCCGTGAAGCCGAAGACGCCGTAGTCATTGAGAGTTGTCTGCTGCGCATCGTTCTCACGATTCGCTTCGCCGCCGAAGTACAGCGTGTGCTGTCCTTTCGTAATACTTACGACATCGCGGATCGCATACAGATTGGTGCCTGTTACCGGACCCGTAATCGCATTGCCAGCTGTAAACCAGCCGGTCACGCCAAGTTGAGGACGGGAGCAGCCTGCTTCGCCTGCCGCCGTGCAGATGGTGCCATTCGGCAACTGCTCCGCAAAGGCCGAACCGTACTTCGCAAGGCTCTCGCTCGGCGAGGGCACACGGCCGCCGATCAGGCGAGTGTAGTTCAGCATCAGTTGATTGATCGTATTGTTGTTCACAGTCCAGGTGTGCGCAACATTCGCCTCATGCTGAGCAAACTTGTAGTCATGCACTACCCAGCCGAGAATATTGTTGCCCGACGGATTCACCACAAAGTCGCCCGTCTGGTGGAAGTAGCTGAGCGCCAGTCGTTGCTTCATTGTCAGCTGGTAATCGCCCTTGTAAAGCTGTTCGTCCGTCTTCTGGCGGAACGGGCTGAAGTCCTGACGCTGGTAGTTTGCTGCCGCCGTGGAGGTAGGAATCAGGCCAGCCTTAACGATGTTCAGAATGGCCGGGTCAAACGTGCTCGTAGGGCAGATATTCTGCCCGGGATTTGGCCCACCCGCAGCACCGCACCATGCAGTCGCCTTGGGAAGATAAGGATTGCAAGCCCAGAATTTGCTTGCCGACTGCGCGGCAATCACGCACTTTTGATTATCCGGCGTCGTCGTCAGAGTCGGCGTGTTCTCTGTAAAGTTACCGGCCAGCATCGCCGCGCTCGGCACGGTCGGGTTGAAGATGTTCGCTGCGATAAATCGGAAGCCCGCATACGAAAAGAAGAAGAACAGCTTGTCATGCACGATCGGCCCGCCAATCGTACCGCCGAAGCGATGCTGATTGTAAGGCGTTTTCTGCGAAGCAAGATGCGTCGTCGCGTTGAAGTTTCTATCGCGGAAGAACTCGAAGGCCGAGCCATGGAACTGGTTCGTACCCGACTTCGTCAGCACTGTCACCACGCCCGAAGAGTTGCGGCCAAACTGCGCCGAGTAGTTGTTCGTCTGCACCGCAAACTCGCGGATCGCATCCGGATTCGGCAACGGGTTACCGGTATTACGGACGCCTGTCATGTTGCTGCCACCATCAAGGTAATAAGAAACCTGGCCCACACCTGAGTCCGACGAACCATTGATCTTTACATGCTGTTCGGGATAACCGAGCGGGTTGATCACGCCACCATTCGCACCAGTTCCGGCACTGTTGTTGTTTTGCACGCCGGGGGTCAGATCCAGCAGCGTATAAACGTTGCGGTCCACCAGGGGAAGGTTGTCGATTTCAACGTTGCTGATGGTACGGCCAAGAGTTGAGTTGCCGGTATTCAGTAACGGAATCTCCGCCGTTACCTCAATCGTCTGATCAGTGCCGCCGATTGCCATCGTAAGGTCAAGATGGGCTTCTTCCGTAACTGTCAGTGTGATCCCTTCGCGGTCGAGCTTCTTGAACCCGGTGGCGGTTACCATAACTTTGTAGGGACCGATCGGAAGAAAGTCTGCGCGATAACCGCCACTGTCATTCGTCACAACAGTACGAACGAAGCCGGTATCCGTTTGTGTCAGTGTTACGCTCGCCTTCGGAATAGCCGCCCCGACCGGATCAGTTACGGTGCCGAACATCGTCGCGGTGCTGAGTTGTGCGGATGCTCCAATCGCGGAGATCGCTGAAGTCAATGCAATTAAAAGTGATTTCAGCAGCCAGCTCGGAGCTCCCGATAATAATTTCTGACAGTCAATACGTTGGTAGATTTGCATACTTGGCCTCGTGAGTAAAACGCTTGTCTCTGAGTGTTTTTGAATTTTTAGATCGACGCCGAACGATAGTTCGCTGAATGAACAATTGTCAAGAAGTTTGTTCAGATAACCGGAACAAATAAAATCACCAATAGATTCAACGATCCCCGCTTCCGAAGTAAGCCCCAATCTCATTCCCACCCGCACCAAATAAGCCCTTCCTTCAGTTTCGCTAACGCGTAAAAGCACCCGCCGGCATTGCCTCTTCCCTGCCTCTCGCACACCGGTTGAGTAACGTCCATCGTCAGGACTAAAACCTTTTAGATGCCATTTCGTTGCAACTTCGGACTTATCGAAATCGGAGCTGTTCAATCCCTTTCCAAAGCCAGCCGGCCCTACCACTCCACTCCAATTCCTCCGTACCCCTGCAGGGAGTGGAATAGGGTTTACCGATCGATTACCGCCCATCACGGAAAACAGGACCTCTATCGTAAAAATCTCGCCACCTTCGCCAACTTTCGACCAGATCGGAACCCCGACCGGAAACACATTTGCCACATCCGGCTCTCTTTGTCTAAATTGTTTGGCAGCGGCAAATCAGGAATAAATTCGCTATCGCAACAAAGTAAGGATGCGAATAAAACACAAGCCGGGCGATGTTCTTCGAAATCACACCGGAAACCCTTCAAGCACTTTCACGGGTTGCGGAAACAAAAGATGGAGCGGACGAGATGCACAACGACAACTTCAATCGGCGATCCTTTCTCAAAACTGTGAGCTCCGCAGGAATGTTCGCGGCGCTGCCCGAGGCCGCATTCGCCTCGAACAGCATCATTCACGAATTAGCCCAGCCGACTCCGGAGTCCCAGGCAGCCGAAGCGAAACCAAGATACTCCATCAAATTTGCCGTCTGCGGCATGAGCCACGACCACATCAACGGCATGATCGGAGCCATCCAGCGCGGCGGCGGCACTATGGTCGCGGCTTGGGGAGGCGAACCTGACAAACTCGCTGCCTTCAAAAAACGTTACCCCGACGTCAAAATCGTCGCCACGCAGGACGAGATCATCGACGATCCCTCGATCCAGCTCATCCTCAGTTCGCAAATCGCCAACGAGCGCGCTGCTATCGGCATTCGCGCCATGAAACACGGCAAAGACTTCCTTGCCGACAAGCCCGGTGTCACCACCCTCGAAGACCTCGCCGCAATCCGCAAGACCATTGCCGCAACCAACAAGATCTATGCCATCCTTTACAGCGAACGCCTCGAAGTCAAAGCCGCTGTCCATGCCGGCGAGCTCGTGCAGGCCGGAGCCATCGGCAAGGTCATTCAGACCATCAACATCGCGCCGCATCAAATCTTTCAGCACGCAGGCGACGCTGGCGGAGGCGGAGGCCGCCCCGACTGGTTCTGGAACCCTGTCCAGTACGGTGGCATCCTCTGCGACATCGGCTCCCATCAGGTCGATCAGTTCCTCTACTACACCGGCTCCACTGAAGCCGAAGTTGCCGAATCGCAGATCGCCAACGTCCGCCATCACGACAAGCCGCAGTTCCAGGACTTCGGCGATATGGTCCTGCGCGGCAACCGCGGCCTCGGCTACGTGCGTCTCGACTGGTTCACCCCCGATGGCCTCGGCACGTGGGGCGACGGTCGTCTCTTCATCCTCGGAACCGACGGCTACATCGAACTCCGCAAATACACCAACGTTGCCGTCGGCAAACAAGGCAATAACCTGTTCATCGTCGACAAAAAAAGAGTCACGCTATATCGACTGCAACAACCTGACCCTACCCTTCGGCCCGCAATTCGTAGCCGACATCGTCAACCGCACTCACGCAGCACAAGACCAGACCCAATGCCTGCTCGCCGCCGAGCTGGTTATCAAAGCCCAAAAAAACGCAAAACTGGTCCACCTCGAAGGCTAAACAGAATGTTCACGCCAACAAGCACTCCTCTGAAATCGGTTTTGCTTAAGGTCAGGTCTTCAGCCCGTACCATAACTTGATTTTCAGGAAGGGGCTTCAGCCCTGAGGTACGTTTTCTTCACTTGGGAACGTCTCCTCCCGGAGGCTTTGCCAGTCAGGAGCAACATCATGACCATCTCCCGCCGCAAATTCCTCAAGACCGCCGCCACCACTGCAGCCGCCGCAGGATTCCCCACCATCATCCCGTCGCGCGTCCTCGGCCAATTCGCCCCCAGCAAGCAGATCAACATCGGAGCCATAGGCGTAGGCCGCATCTCCCGCGGTCACGACATGCCCAATATCCTCAAGGTGGACACCGCCCGAATCACCGCGGTCTGCGACCTCTCCGCTGACCGAGTTGAATTAGGCAAGAAATACGTCAACGACTTCTACATCAAGAAAAATGGCAAGCCCTACGATGGCACCCTCGGCTACGCCAACTACCACGACCTCCTCGCCAACAAAGACATCGACGCAGTCGTCATCTCCACACCCGACCATCAGCACGCTCGCGTAGGCGCCGACGCCGTCCGCGCAGGCAAAGACGTCTACCTCCAGAAGCCCGCCTCGCTCACCATCGCCGAGGGCCGATACCTCTCCGACGTCGTCCAATCTACTGGCCGCATCCTCCAGATTGGCAGCCAGCAGCGTGCCTGGAAGCAGTTCCATCGAGCCTGCGAGCTCGTCCGCAACGGCCGCATCGGCGAAGTCCAGCATGTCGAAATCGGCCTCCCCGGCGACCCAGCAGGCGGCGACCCCACGCCCATGCCCGTCCCGCAAGGTTTTCAATACGACGCATGGCTTGGCTCCACACCCGACGTCTACTACACCCTCGACCGCGTCATGCCCACCAAAGGATTCGACCGCCCGGGCTGGCTCCGCATGGAGCAGTTTGGCGCTGGCATGATCACAGGATGGGGTGCACACCACGTCGACACCGCCCACTGGGGCATGAACACCGAGTACACCGGTCCCGTCGAAATCTGGGGCACCGCCGAGTTCCCCACCCACGGCCTCTGGGACGTTCACGGAAAATTCCTCACCCACGCCCGCTACGCCAACGGCATGACGATGGACATCTCCGGCGACTTCCCCAACGGCATCAAGTGGATCGGCACCAAGGGCTGGCTCTTCGTCACCCGAGACGAGATGACCACCCCAACCGCAAACGGCGCCGCACCCACAAAGATCGAACCGCTCATGGCAAGCGATCCAAAGATCCTCGACTCCGTCATCGGCCCCGACGAAATCCGCCTCTACACCGCAACCGAACAACATGCCAACTGGATCGAGTGCATCCACACCCGCAAGCCACCCACCGCTCCGGTCGAGCTGGGCCACCGCGCCTGCTCGACCTGCCTCCTCCATCACATCGCCATGCACATCCCACGTCATCTGCATTGGGACCCGGTTCTCGAGCGCTTCCAAAACGACGACGAAGCCAACGCAAAGCTCTCTCGCCCCCAACGCTACCCCTACATCGAAACCTAAACACAACCTCCACAACAGCCGAAGCCGTTGAATGCTGCCACTAGACCGTCACAATCGGGCGAGAAACGGCAAGAGAGCCAAATTGCGCCACCTCAGAACGAAATTCGCGCGCTCAACTGAATCTCTCTTCCCGGCGGTGTCACTTCGGTGATCGATCCAAACCCCGCGGTATTCACAAATCGATTCGGCGTTCCGAGGTTCGTATGATTCAACGCATTGAAGAACTCTCCGCGCGTCTCAAGCCTCAGCATTTCGCCTAGCGGAAAACTAGGCACAACGCTTACATCCACCGTTTGCATACCCGGCCCCGGAACTGAATTCCTGCCCACATTGCCAAAGGTTTACGCGGGTGGTGCGACGAACGCCGTCTGATTGAACCACGTTGTAGCATTGCGAGTCCCTGAACCAAAAACAGGCTGTACCGTCACATTCGCGCGTACTGGATGCTCACCCAGCGCAGTTCCAGCATTCGCTTTGTCCCCAAATACAGAGATTGTCAATCGGAAGCCACTTTGCAACTGCACAATTGCAGACGTCCTCCAGTTAGAAGTCACCGCACGGCTAAACGCATTCCAGTGCCAACGAGGCATATCATAGAATCGACAAGAAGCCATATCTTGAAACTGCAAGACCACAGTGACACTCGCTTAACGAGGAAACCTAAATGGGTTGCCATATTTGATCAAAACAACCAGCGGGTGCCTCATCTTGCTCTAGTTCACCGTAGGCGGTTCGACGTGATCGATAACAAGGGTTTGAACCGAGTCCCTTCCAGGTTGTAACTTCATGCCAAGTTGTTCCGCGAGGGCGCCCGCCAGCGTAGGTCCGGACACGTCCGGCTGGATATCGGTATCTTGTATTCTCCTGTTGCGCTCTGGAACCCACTGAAGAGTAAAGTCGAACCTCCCATCCAACCCCGTCCGGTTGACTACTGGACGGCCAAGGTCTTCCATATTTGGCAACTCGGCGGCAAGTTGTTCCAATGTCACGTTCCGCCCTCCGGCCAAAAACGTACGGTTTGGGCCTGCGATCCCATCGAAGGAGCCGCAATTGGGAGCGAATCCACCAGGAGGGAGGGCCGGGGACGAGGGATCTGGAGGCAGCACCCATTGGGCTTCACACGGGAAACCTTTTGAGTGGGGCTGGATGCGATACCCAGGCTTTCCTGGATGGATAAGAACGAGGTTGAGAACGGGCTCAATCCGTGTTTCAAAATGGATTCGCAAGCGGAAGCGCTCCGCCAGAAGCGACTGCATCATAAGACGCATCTGGTCTTTGTTAGGATCGCCAGACGCCTGCGCTCTGATGACGAAATACTCATCTTGTGCCCATCGGGGAAGCGCTGCGTGCAAGCCCCTCTGCTGTTCTGGGGTGGGCATAATTTTGTAAGCGAATTCGATGTAATCCTCCAGCGCGAAACTCGCAAAGAAACGACCCCCTGGAAGAACAGGGGTATCTTCGATTCCGAGCTCAAAGCTGGGTGTCATGAAGGGGCCCGGCTTTGCCAGATGAATGCTCGCAACATCAAACTCTTGATTTGTTCCTGCCGCCTTTTGCCAATCGGGGATGTTTCGATTTGGCGTCGCTTGCGCCAAAGAGCCAATGGTTTCCGTCGCGAACTTCAGAGACATCAGGCAGATCAGGATTGTGAAGGCGAGTTGGCGGTGAGAATCTGAAATCTTCGACAGCGGCATATCGGACCAAACACCCAGGACGGCCCCCAATCTTAGCGATAGTTTTATCGTCGCGAACGACGATCCGCTCTCCCTGCCTCAGCCGAATTCAATGTGTGCAGTGATCGGCCCGCTCAAGCTCCTCCTATTCCGGAACGAGCCACTAAAAAAGTCCACCAAAGATAACTCAATGTGCCTATGTGAAACAAATTAGCCAATTTGAATCAAAAAGATGCACTGAAAACATAAATTTGCAAGACAGAGGAGAATTTTCGAAACCCTAAGTACACACGCATTTAGCAGCCACGTTGTAACCACAAAAATGCACTTAGCCGCCACGTAAGAACCACATTTCCACCTGTGAAGATCGCAGATCACCCTGAGAAAACGCCCTCTCACCACGCCGAAAAAAATTAGACCCCGGGCACCTTTAACGTCACCCGATAAACGCTGCTGGTGGCAGTAATGTAAAGCGTTTTCCGGTCTGGCCCTGCCCAGTTCAGGTTTGCCGTCCTCTCGGGTATCAAAATCACTCCGAGAGCTTTCCCTCCCGGCGAAAAAATCCAGATCCCTCCCGGACCGGTGCTGTACAGATTCCCAAGGCGATCCACCTTCATACCATCCGGCCCGCCGACCCGCTTATCCGTGCTCAGATCGTAAAAAACCTTTCCGTGGCTCAACGACCCATCCTTCTCAACCTCATACCGCATGCACACTTTTTTCTCGCCAGAGTTGTCGACGTAGAGATACTTCTCATCCGGTGAAAATGCAATCCCATTCGGCCTCGGTAAATCCTTTGAGACCAACTGCAATTGATCTCGTGCCGGAGGCGCGCCCGCCATTTGATTCAACGCGTTAGGAATCCGATAAACCCCACTGAAGGCCAATTCCTTGATCGGATCGTTATCCCCCTGCGTCGGCAGCCCATACGGTGGATCCGTGAAATAGAGCGAACCATCCGACTTATAAACCAAATCATTAGGACTGTTGAGCTTTTTGCCTTCATACGAGTCCGCAAGCACCGTTATCTGCCCCTTGGGATCCATCGATTCAAACCGGTACACATCCCGCTGCGCATGACCAGCAACCGTCAATCGGCCCTTTTCATCGAGCGTCATACCATTCGAACCGGGTTCTTTTCCTCCGTACGGAGTCGATCCTTTGTATCCGCTGGGCTGCAGGAAGATGCTCACAACACCCTGCGGTGTCAGCCTACGAATACTGTTGCTTGTAATCTCGGCGAACTGCAGATATCCAGCCGGAATCCATACCGGCCCCTCGACCCAGGTAAACCCTGTAGCGACGCGCTCCAGCGTCGCGTCTGCGGGAACAATTGCGTCGAACCCCGCATCCTGACGATCGACCTTCACCGGAGAGTAATTGACATCGCCGGTCCTCGCGATAACGGTATCAATCCCAGTCATCTTTCGCGCTCCCGCATCCACAACCGAAAGGCTCTGGATCAGTACAGCCAACAACAGCCCACCCTGCAACGTCTTCTCAAGATTCATCGATCGCATCGACCCTCTCCCTGGTCCGTTCTTACATCAGAGAACCTGCAACGCACATGAATTCCACGCACAAGGAGACTACTTCATCTCCCTCAGCTATGACCATCATCGCCTCAAACCTCTCCAAACACTTATGATCATCACACCATGAAGACGACTCTTGAGGGTCCGCCTGATGATTCGCCGGGTCGCTCGGCCCAAGTGCAGTCGGACATGCGCAAGCGATGGGTCATTCTTCTGCCTGCCGTCTTCGTCACGTACAGCCTGGCTTACGTCGATCGAGCCAACTTTGGCTTTGGCGCAGCTGCGGGTCTTGCAGAAACGCTTCACATCAGTAGCTCCCGCTCTGCGCTGCTCGCCTCTCTCTTCTTCTTCGGATATTTTCTCTTTCAGATACCGGGCGTCGCTTTTGCAAAACGCCACAGCACGCGAGGTCTCATCTTCTTCGCCCTGATCGCCTGGGGAATCTTCGCGGCGCTCACCGGCGTCATCCGAAATTTCTGGCTCCTCGCGCTCGACCGGACTCTGGTAGGAGTAGCCGAAAGCTTTGTTTTCCCGTCCCTGCTGATCCTTCTCACCAACTGGTTCACGCGATCCGAGCGTTCACGCACGAACACCATCCTTCTACTGGGAAATCCGATCACTGTCCTGTGGATGTCTGCCGTGACCGGCTATCTTATCCGCAGCTTTGGCTGGCAGATGACCTTTATCCTCGAAGGACTTCCGGCTGTTCTGTGGGCGTTCGCATGGCTCTACATCGTCAGGGATAGGCCGCAGGATGTTTCGTGGATAAGTACAACAGCAAGTACACAACTCAACGAGCAGCTTGAGCGCGAACAATTGTTACTTCCTCAGGTTCCCAACTTCAGATCGACCCTTCGCAACCCCAACGTAATTCTTCTTTGCGTTCAATACTTCTGCTGGAGCCTTGGCTTTTACGGATTTGTCCTGTGGCTTCCCAG
>Ga0206958_1002_pt1 | contig 94055 bp, 95 predicted proteins | sample Alteio_BWOrgHeat_33_FD_152968 | JGI IMG/M metagenome (GOLD analysis project Ga0206958, IMG submission 152968) | Enriched cells from forest soil in Barre Woods Harvard Forest LTER site, Petersham, Massachusetts, United States -... | ecosystem: Environmental > Terrestrial > Soil > Temperate forest >... | reverse complement strand
CAATGATCTCGCCTCGAGATGCGTTTCCAGCGCCATCGCACGTTCCGCCGGAGACAAGCCTGCCAATGGGCCTTTGAGCATATCCGGAAACGCTGCCACCAGTAGAACTGATACAATCGCCGTAGCCACAAGAATGATGATCAGACTTAGCCATCGGGGTAGTTTTCTTTGCGCAAGAACGGAATATTCGAATCCCAAGATAAGAGCAGCTACCGAAAGTAAAATCGGCGCAAGGATGGATGGCTCCACGTAAGATATATCGAAAAAGTGAGCAGGGGGTTGATGCATCGGCAAAAACACCAAGCTTAGAAAGGCCGCGAACAACATTGCCTTCGCGCCCTGTGCCACGAGGAAAGAGCGTCCATCCCACCATGCCAACCCAGCCAGCAACGCACAGGCGGCGGCAATCATTGGGTATCCCTCGATACCGACCGCAAGCAATAAAGCGGTGCAGCCGCCCATAACCCATGCCGAAATATTCCCCGGTGCGCCCAAGGCAATACGGGCAGCGGCGCCAAAAAGCGCAAGATCAAGTATCGTGTACCACGCGTGATGGCTGGCTTCGCCGGTCTGAAAACCACTGATTGAAAATCGCTTGAAATTAAGGGCCGTTGTAAACATCAAAAACAGAACGACCAGCCACGCGTTATTTTTGCCAACCAAGGGGCGTACGAAATAACGCGCAACTGGAAACAAAAGAGCAAGTTCGGCAAACGGTACCACAACCGATGCGACGAGCGCTGCGCTTCTTTGATCCGTGAATAATTGTGCGATCACAATAACGGCGGCGATAGGGATATCGACCAGACGCACCCAGATTGTAGTAAAACCCTCCGGCGGATTGGCGCGCATAATCGTGCGATCGTACCAGCCATGGCCGTTGATCCATTCCAGCACCTGGGTCATACGCACGTGATCGTCGAAGCCGCTTAGATGCCCGGCGAATACGCCACCATGCGTGCAAACAGCACAACAAAAGGCAGCATAAAGCCAAACCAGCCACGGCACGCCCACATAAGGCGGGTTAAAAATCCAGTTGCGAATACGCCGCCATTTTTTCTTATACGTTAGGATATCAACCATCTTGGCTTCTCATGTAACGCGCGCTCTATGCCGGTGATGCGTTGAATACAGATGTTGTTACCATGGCACGGTGCCACGATAGCCGAATGAACGCACGGTGAGCAAATAATCGGTTCATAATAAACTTTATCTTTGTCCGTGACATCACGCATGCGGGTTTGCGGCGCACTTGGCCCCCAGAATGAGGTCGTCGGCCTGCCAAGGCACCGCGCAACATGCAGCAAAAGAGAATCGATCCCCCAAAATTCGTCGGCTTTTTCCAAAACTTCTATAACCTGACGCGGCTGATACGCACCGCATGAATTCATTACCCGAGCGGCGGGCAGGGCAGCGCGAAGCGCCGTCGCGATCTTTTCACCGAACGGGTGATCATTCACCCCCCCCCATAATCTCAATAGTAAGGCCATCTTGCGACGAAAAATGGCGCGACAAAACATTGGCCCAGGACTGCGGTGATAACTGCCGTTCAGGTGCGTTATCGCTGCAGGCATGGCCGATACAAATATGCTTTCCCGTCTTCCCAACAGAGGACGATTTTGAATCGCGCAACAGATAATCACGCATTTCCGGCGTACTCACCGGATTAGCCTCCAGTAACCCGAATAACTGGTCATAGTAATCGTGGACCGCGGTCGATTTTGAGAAAAACAAAAGGTGCGTTGCTATGTTTCGCTTCCAGAATGGTTCATCGATAAAAAATGCAAGACGATTGCGCGCCCCCAGAAATACGGCAAAAAGCGTAGCCGCGCGAGAATAAACCTCCAGATCAATAACGGTATCGATACCCGACAGGCTTAGCAGCGAACTTAATGCCGAGCCGACGAGGCTCAATACATTCCGGTTGTCGATGAGGTAGATTTCATCGAACAGGCCGAGGGGATTTATAAAGTCCGCAACACTTTTTGTTGTCAGTAATTTGATTTTGCGATCCGGATATTTTTTGCGTAACCCGAGGATGTTGGGCAGGGCTATGAATATACTGCCTGTGCCCAGCAGCTTGAGAACCAGAATATCGCCTTTGGGCTCCAGCGCATGATCGCGATGGAGGAGGCGGCCAGCGACAAAGACAAATGGCTTGGCGGCAAGCAGCAAAAAGCCACCCACATAGTGGTCGAAGGCGAGCAATGTCGATGTGCGCATGCCGTTTCTAAAACTTTCCGGGCCTGTAGTATCGGACCCATTTTATAGACGACAAAAGGCAATTTGTATCCGCAATTGAGTAAATTCTGTACTATCCCACAAGACACAGCGATTCCCGGAGCAAGCGCCTACATGTTTATCCCAAATTATACTTTGCGGGCGGCTGTTCGGAGATGGCTGTTTAATTTACACGACATCATTACCTATGCTTCGCATCACCCTTATTTTATGCTCAAGAAGCGGGCGCAGAGCGAGACCGCTGATTATATAACCTCCCATATGGCCGACGCTATATCCTCACCCAGTTCACGGGAAATTATGGATATTGCCTTGGCAAAGGCGGCGGTCACCGAAGGCTATTATCTTGAATTCGGAGTCTACAAGGGTGGCAGTATTTCCTATATGGCCAAGAAATGCCGTAAAACCGTTATTCACGGATTTGACAGTTTTGAGGGCCTACCGACGGACTGGCATGGCACCTTGATGAAAAAAGGAGCCTTTGGGCGCTTCAAAAAGCTTCCGAAAGTCCCCACGAATGTAACGCTTCATCCCGGTAGGTTCGAAGATATCTTACCCGATTGGCTTGAGCGGCACCCTGGACCGGTGGCCTTTATCCATATTGATTGCGACTTGTATACGTCCACCAAAGCCGTCCTCGACGCGTTAGCACCGCGCATAGGGAAGGGCACGGTGGTTCTCTTTGACGAATATTTCAATTACCCAAACTGGAAAAATCATGAGTTTAAGGCGTTTCAGGAATATATCGCCGGCAGTAACAAATCTTACCGTTACCTTGCTTATTCCTATTTTCAGGTCGCCCTGCAAATTCTGTGAGAGAAGCTGCGCAGGGGCGCCATCTGACAAAGCAGCCCTATAAAATATGGCGCTTCTTACCCCACATAAGTCGCATAAGATATATTATGTTAAATCATATATCTGGGAATTCAGGCCCCAAGCTAAAAATAGAACTCTTTTGCCCTATCTGGTGCGCGGACCGCGAGGCGCAGAGGCAGGCGGACCTACAGTCGTTGGCCTTGCAGGATTTTGCGCTGTAGCGGCCGCCGCTACCGATACGGCAGCAGTATCAATCATCTCCGCCATCTCGTAGCCCGGCATCTCTTCAGCCTCTTTGGTGAATGATAGCCCCTGTTCCGCAGAATCATAGTCTACCACTACCAAATCGCCTGCATGTATCTGGTCGCTGGCAATGAGATTGGATATCGGATGAACTACTCTCCGTTCAAGCGCTCGCTTCAGATGCCGGGCGCCATACCTAAGGTCATAACCTTCGTCTATTAAAAAGTGGCGCGCGTCGGGCGTAACATTCATCACAAAAGGCACAGACCCCGGGGCGCGAACGATTCTTTGCTGCAAATCAGCGAGCTCAAGCCCCAAAATCTTTTCTATTTGTGTAAGGTTGAGAGGCCTGAATACGACCACTTTGTCAATTCGATTCATGAATTCTGGCGTAAACTTTCGGCGGGCGGCTTCGATGCCAACTCGACTGATCTGCGAGTTAAGACTATCGCTGACATCGCCCGCCGCCACCTCACGCTCCACATCGGAAGCCGCGAATCCCAAGCGGGGCTTTATTAGGGAATTCATTTCACCGGCACCAAGATTTGAAGTCATGAAAATCATGGACTGCGAAAAATCGACCCTCCGGTTATCCCCCAATGTCAGCGTTCCCTTGTCGAGAATACCCAGAAGAAGATTCCACATCGCATCGCTCGCTTTTTCAATTTCATCAAACAGAACAAAACTGACCTTCATGCCTTCATGATGATATTGATTAAGAGCCTCCTGGCACAGAATGGGATGCGTCTCACGATGACCGAGATAGCCGGGAGGCGAGCCTATAAGTTTTGCAATTTCATGAGAATGCTGAAATTCGGCGCAATCGATTTTAATGACTGCCCGGGCATCGCCGAGAAGGCTTTCCGCCGTTGCCTCGACCAGGCGCGTCTTGCCGGTACCGGTTGGCCCCAGAAAAAGGAGATTGCCTATAGGCCGCCCCGGGGTAGACATGCCGGATAAATAAGTTTGATAAATCTCAACAATCTGATGGATGGCCTCCTCTTGCCCGACAATACGATTCAGAAGATCCGTATGAAGCTTTATGGCCTGATTCCCTGTTCTGCTCGGGTCAAGCCTTCTATTTATTCTAAACATATTTGCCACCCCTTAAATTTAATCGGTTTCGAAATACACGTTTCGTGTAAACGGCACTACTAAACTTTAAACTTATTTATAACGCTGTCAAAGAAAAAAAGGTTAATTTCCCTCTTCCTAGTTCGGCCTGAGGTCTTTAACCATGCTCAACGGTACCCCCATCCGCTCAACCCGGATGATTTCCTTGCCCGGACGCATGTTCTGGCACATCCAGCGCGTGGTGGAGAGGAAGAATTCAGCGGGCTCGTTAGCGACGACCGGCTCATAGTCCGGTGGCAGATAAATCATCGCGGAATCCCACGGCCCGCAAATGGCGATGCGGTATATCTTACCCGGGGGGACACCGCCGGATTTTGCCACGTAATCTTGAATTTTATCGGCAGCCTCCTTAAAAGACGTACCCCAATAATCCAGCTCGTAACGCCCATAGGCACCGGGTACGCCGCCGGTTAATTGGTTGGCATAGATATATTCATAAGGATGCAATTGCCACATAATGATAATCTGGGTTGTCATACATATGGTAAATGCCATTAACAGCCCTGATGCCACGTATTTCTTTGACCAGTTCTGACGAAATTGTTTTATAGTCCACAAATAAATAAAATTTCCGCTCAAAGCAGCAAGAATGCACATCAACGGCACGGTAAACAGAAAATGGCGCACAGCATCGTACAGCGACGGGTGCCGGAACATTGCATAAAGTATTGGCACAAAAGTCGTCATTAAAAGGAGCAGTAAAGCCGGCTGCCGCTTTTTATCCATCTGCCGCCACAGCAACGGCGTCAAAAAGAAACTTGCAACCAGCAGAAGCAAAAGAAATTCCGGCAGTTGAACGGAAAAATAAAGCGGCACATAATACCACGGCAGCTGCGTGGACATATAAATCGTTCCATTTAGCAGTACCTCGACGTTGTGCGGGAAATGCTTGAACTCGTTCAGCGCCTCCAGAGGATTGAAAATAGGACTATGCTGTGTCCAGGGCCAGCACAGCAGCATAACAAGATAGGCAAGAACACCGACGCAAAACGCCGTGATAACATTTTTTTTGAACAGATTGATAACGGCTGCACGGCCTTTTCCATAGCTGACGCGCATGAGTGGCAACGCCATCGCCGCCACCCAGAACATCAGGACCATTACGCCCCCTACCCTGATACCGAGCGTCAAGCCAAGAATAATACCGAGTTTGAGAATAGTTTCTTTTTTATCCGATTCCTGCCCCGCGCCCCCTGCCCTCTGATAAAGTTTCGACATGAAATAGACCGCCCACACAATTCCGGCGGCAAAGGGAATGTCTTTCGGATTATTAAACATATGGCCGTAATACATGGGGGTAAGCGCAAGAAGCACGAGGGCCAAAAACCCAACCGCAACGCCGCCGATAAACCGCCCCAGCCGCCACGTTCCCCACATGCCCAGCAAGCCGAAAAGCGCATTGATCAAATGACGCGTGTCATAGACAGTGAGCCGTGTGTCGAAAATCGTAAACGGCGCAAATCTGTCGACAAGCGACGCCAGACCGTCGAACATCCCGCCATAAAGGTAAAGATTATAAATCTCGGCGTAACGCTGATCCTTAAATCCCGATAAATAATAATCGACGATGGCTTGCCCGTACTGGCTTTGCAGTTCCTCGTCCCATGTAATGCCATAATGCCGGAAAGTTAAAACGATAAGGACTGTGACGATTGCGAAAACCGCACAAGCCAAACGCCGAAAAAGTTTTTCATCCTGCATCAGCATTCAATAACCAATCCATCATGCGCCGGCCAAACCCCGGACGGCAATTTAGCAGCAATCGACTTATAATCCATCGTATGATTCATATGCGTAAGCCACGCACGTTCAGGCTTCACCCGCTCGATCCAGGAAAGCGTTTGGGCAAGATGCGAGTGCGTCGGGTGCGGGTCTTCGCGCACACAATCCACGACCCAGGCCTTAACCCCCTGCAACGCCGCGAAAGCGGACTCATCAAGGCTTTTTACGTCCGTCGAATAGGCAAAATCATTAAAACGAAATCCAAGAGACCGGCCATAGCCATGATCTTGGATAATTGGTGTAATAAGGATTTCGCCAATCCGAAACTCCCCTTCGATGAGATGCGATTTTACAACAGGCTTGTAATAATCTGCTCCCTCCTGACTACCGTGAAAAATATAGGAAAAGCGATCCGTCAGTTCCTTTAGCGTTGCCGCGTCGGCGTAAATATCCGTGGGATTCCGGGTAAGCCAGTTCACAGAGCGCAGCTCATCAATTCCGTGGCAATGATCGGCGTGCGAATGCGTAAACACTACAGCCGTAAGTTTGGAGAAGTTGCAGTTCATCAGTAGTTGCTGGCGCATATCGGGCGACGTATCGACAAGAATTGTCGTGTCGCCCTCCTCTACAAGAATAGAAACACGCATCCGACGATTACGCGGTTCGTCCGGATCGCAATTGCCCCAGACATTACCTATCAGAGGGACGCCACCGGATGATCCGCAGCCAAGAACGGTGATTTTCATCGCTGAGCAGGCGTTTTGTTAAACAAACGGAAAAAGTTTTCTGTTGTCTGTCGACCAATTTCTTCAATGCCGACATTCTTAATCTCTGCCAGAACCTTGGCGGTATAAACGACATAAGCAGGCTCGCAGGTTTTCCCGCGAAACGGCTCCGGCGCGAGATAAGGCGAGTCCGTTTCGATCAAAAGCCGGTCCATTGGAACATCCCGCGCGATGTCACGAAGTTCCTGCGATTTTTTAAAAGTCAGAATACCGGATAATGAAATATAAAATCCCAGATCCAGTGCTCTCTCCGCAAGCATTCGCCGCGAACTGAAACAATGCAGGACGCCGCGGGGCTTATTCCCCTGCCCTGCCCCCTCCTCTTCCAGAATGCGCGCTGTGTCTTCTTCCGCATCCCGACTGTGCACGATTATAGGCAAGTCCGTGGCCATTCCTGCGCGAATATGCTGCCGAAAGCTTTCCTGTTGCCGTTCATGCGGACTGTGATTGTAGTAATAATCAAGGCCGGTTTCGCCGATACCGACGACCTTCGGATGCGCCGCTAATTTTATGAGATCGCCCGCCGTCGGCTTTTCTTCCTCTTCATCCACATGATGAGGGTGTACACCGACGCTACAAACAACATCGTCAAAGGATTCCGCTGTTTTCAGGACATTCTGAAACTCTCGCAGCGTGGTTCCGATATTAACCATACGGATTACCTTTGCCTCCCGCGCACGGGCAACCACACCGGCGCAATTCTCGGTCAGACCTTCGTAATCAAGGTGGCAGTGGCTATCAACAAACATGGCTCTTTGGTAAAGGGCAAATCGGACAAATGCAATTTCACCGATCTCTATTTGTCCCATATCGCTGTTCTTTTTATGCGTTATTTATGATTCGCAGCTGATCACTTATAATAATTTTATAAAATACCAATTACAGGTTGTTATTTATCCCTCCTTATATCTTCTCTATTAACCATAACGTATTGATATGAAAACAACTTACATACAAAAATTATTCTTGCTAAAATTTTATATATGCAGTAATATGTACAACCTAAGGATGTATTCCACATACGGAGATATGCCATGAACGCTCAGTCATCCCTTGCCCAAGCCGTGCCCTCGTCCACATCCTTGAAACCGTCCCGGAGTACACTTGTAAGCCGGAACGTCACTGTTAGCGGCCATCGCACCAGCGTAAGGCTGGAACCGGACATGTGGAACGGCCTTATGGAGATATGCCGGCGTGAACGCGCCACCCCCCATGAAGTGTGCTCGGCAATCGCCGGGTATAAAAGCGAAAATACTTCTCTCACCGCAGCAATCCGCGTTTTCGTGATGAAATATTACCGCTCGGCTGCCACAGAAGAAGGGCATACCAAGGTTGGACATGGTCACGGCATTGCTCTGGGCATGCCCAATACGCTTGCGCAAATCCAAACACCAGTCAAAAGCAACGGCACAACAACCACTATGACGCCTTCGCCCTATATCATGGGCGCAAGCCGCGCGAATGAGATTAAAGGCCGGGTATGGTAACGGCCTGGAAGTTTAGCAGCAGGCCATATAAACGCTCCCTCGCCCGACAAGTTTTTAAGCTAAGTCCAACAGGCTGGATTGCCGTCTGTGGCTGATAGACGGCGAAGCATAAAATAATAATTGATTGGATTGCACCCCCGTGTATCAATACACGCGGCTTAATAACCTGTCTGCACCAAACCCCGAAAGACAATTTTATGACCTTCCTCGCTGCGGCTCAGGCCCAAGGATATAAATTTACGGCTGATGATTTCAGCATGCACCTCCCTGTATGGGATAAACTGCTTGAGCAAATCAAGCCACAAAAAATCCTTGAAATCGGCAGCGCGGAAGGCGTATCTGCCTGCTACACGATGGAGCAATGCTTGCCTTATGGAAATGTCGAACTGCACTGTATCGACACGTTTATGGGGGGAGCCGAGACCGAAAACAGCTATATTCTTGGCATGGAAGAAAGATTTCGCTTCAATGCGAATTTAAAAATTAAGGAAATGGAACAAAAATTTCCACAAAACAAGTGCGATTTAAGAGTCTACAAAGGAACATCCTATGAGCATCTAGGCAAGCTGATAGCACAAGGGTTGCTGGGCTATTTTGACATGATTTATGTTGATGGCAGCCATCAGACGCACGACGTTTTGGCCGATTGCGCCATGGCATTTCCTCTTTTGCGTAATTTTGGCCTTATGATTCTGGACGATTATTTGTGGTACGAGCTTATCCGCCAAGGCGGAGAAAACATAAAAAGATTGAGTCATCCCAAACCCGCTATCGATGCCTTTATCAACATTAATCACTTCCGCCTGAGAGTCATCCAGACGCCTCTGTATCAAATGTACCTGCAAAAAATTGCAGACTGAGATTTCACCCTCCCATGATCTTTCACCCGACGCCTCTTCAGGGAGCTTATACGGTCGAAATCGAAAAGCGTGGTGATGAGCGCGGATTTTTTGCGCGTGCTTTCTGCGAGAAGGAATTCGGGCAGGCCGGTCTTGAATCCAGATTTGTGCAAATCAACAATTCGCTCTCGGCAAAAAAGGGCACCCTGCGCGGGTTGCACTACCAATTACCGCCCAAAGCCGAGGTCAAACTCATTCGCTGCATCCGCGGCGCGCTTTACGACGTTATTCTCGACCTGCGCCCCGACTCTTCGAGCTTTGGTAAATCGTTTGGCGTTGAACTGACTGCTGAAAATCGCCTCATGATGTATGTGCCGTGCGGTTTCGCTCATGGCTTCATGACGCTTGCCGGCGATACGGAAACCTTCTATCTCACCAGTGATTTTTATGCCCCGGAACAGGAGCGCGGCATTCGGCACAACGATCCCCGCTTTGCGCTTTCATGGCCCTTCGCACCGCAGGAAATTTCGGCTAAAGATACTCAATGGCCGAATTTCGATCCGGCCTCCCACGGCGTTGATCTCTTACGAGGATTGTAAATGAAGGCCGTTATCCTGGCAGGTGGACTCGGCACGCGTCTAAGCGAAGAGACCGATATCAAACCGAAACCAATGGTTGAAGTCGGCGGTCGCCCGATCCTGTGGCACATTATGAAAATTTACAGTGCCTTCGGCATCAACGAGTTCGTGATATGCCTCGGTTATCGCGGTTATTCGATCAAGGAATATTTTGCCAACTATTACATGCATGATTCCGATATCACGCTCGATTTAAGTGAATACCAGATGAAGGTTAACCGCCGCAGCCAGGATAAATGGCGCATAACATTGGTAGACACCGGTACGACCACTCTAACTGGCGGTCGCCTTAAGCGCGTCAAGGAATATGTAAAAGATGAAACCTTCTGCATGACTTACGGCGATGGTGTCGCCGACGTCGATATCAGTGCGCTTTTAGCGCTCCATCAAAACAACAAGCTCCTTGCCACCGTAACCGGCGTCGTGCCGCCCGGCCGCTTTGGTGCTCTGGATGTCGAAGGTGACCGAGTCCGCAGGATGCGCGAAAAGCCGGAAAACGACAGTCCTCCCATCAATGGCGGATTTTTTGTGCTGGAGCCCGGTGCTTTGGATTACATCGACGGCGACGACATATCATGGGAACGCGAACCAATGGAAAGGCTGGCAGCCGCCGGTCAGCTTGGTTGTTACCATCATAAGGGCTTCTGGCAACCGATGGACACACTGCGTGACAAGCGCTTCTTGGAAGACCTGTGGGATAAGGGATCGCCGCCATGGATGCGCTATGTCAAGCCGCAGGAAGCATGAACTACAAGAATTCCATTATGGATTCCGACCTGCAAAGAATTCATGCGGTCATCGGTGCGCGTCATGACAGATTCGGCGGCGCAACGATCCTCGTCACTGGCTGCGCCGGATTTCTTGGATTTTATTTCCTCAGTTACCTTGTGCGATACGCCAGTGAGCTTGGCCTGAGCAAGGTTATCGGCCTCGACACATTTCTGCTGGCAAAACCGGCATGGCTGGAAAAACTACAGGCCGAATTTCCGGGGACACTATCGCTGCATACCTTCGATGTCGCGCGTGACAAACTGGAATCCATCAAGGGTGTAGATGAGGCGCGCTACGTCGTCCACATGGCCTCGATCGCATCGCCGACCTTCTACCGAAAATTTCCGCTGGAAACAATTGACGCAAATATCTGGGGGCTTCGACATCTACTGGACTATTTCCAGAAGTCGAAAAAACTCGAAGGATTCCTGTTTTTCTCCAGCAGCGAGATTTACGGTGATCCTGATTCTGCCCATATTCCTACCGCCGAGGATTATCGCGGCAATGTCAGTGCTATAGGCCCACGCGCCTGTTACGACGAAGCCAAGCGTTTTGGCGAAACCCTGTGCCATGTCTTCGCTACGACTTACGGCATGCCGATTACGCTTGCGCGTCCCTTCAATAATTACGGGCCCGGCATGCGGCTGGACGACCGCCGGCTGCCCGCCGATTTCGCCCGCAATGTCATGGAAGGCAAGGATCTGGTCATCCATTCGGACGGCGCACCAACGCGTACTTTCTGCTATGTCGCCGACGCCATTACCGGCTATCTGTTGTGTCTGCTTCACCGCTCTTTCGATGTTTTCAATATTGGCATCGAAAAACCGGAAATCACTGTCGCTCAACTTGCCGATATTTACCGGAAGGCCGGACAAAAAATAATGGATTATAAAGGTGCAGTCCGTTACGAGCCAAGCGGCGATAAGGACTACCTTGGCCATAATCCGCAGCGGCGCCGCCCCGTGATTACCAGGGCCCGCGAAGTTCTGGGTTATGATCCCCAGATACAGGTGGAAGAAGGCATCGCGCGTTACCTTCAATTTCTTTTCGAAAATACAGGGCACTAACATGCGCATTGTCATTGCAGGCACAGGTTATGTCGGCCTTGTATCAGGCACATGCCTGGCTGCAAAAGGTCACAATGTCATTTGCATCGATATCAAGCCATCGATTGTCGCAAACATCAACAAAGCCATTCCGCCCATCTATGAGGAAGGTCTGGAAGCGCTTTTGCAACAGGTCATCACATCGGGTCACCTGAAAGCCGGTGTTGATCTTCAGGTAGCTCTCACGGATGCCGAAGGCGTTATTATTGCCGTCGGTACGCCAAACAATACACAAGGTACGATTGACCTGACTTATGTTTTAGCCTGTGCGCGGGAAATCGGCGCTTACATCAAAAAGGTGGACCGCTTCTTGCCCGTCATTGTCAAAAGCACAGTCGTGCCGGGCACAACCGACACCGCGATAAAAAACGAAATCGAACAAGCTTCCGGCAAGAAACTTGGTCAATTCGGGCTCGGTATGAACCCCGAATTCTTGCGTGAGGGTAAGGCCGTGTCTGATTTCATGGAGCCCGACCGCATCGTTCTTGGCTACGAAGACGAAGGGACTCTTGCGTTCCTGCAAGCGCTCTATGCGCCGTGGGGTTGCGAGAAACTTGCTGTCAATACCCGAACGGCTGAACTGATCAAATATACCAACAACGCCTTGCTGGCGACGCAGATTTCTGCCGTCAACGAAATCGCCAACCTCGCCGCTGCCATGGGAGGCATTGACGTGCAGGATGTTATGCGCGGCGTTTATCTCGACAAACGATGGAATCCGTCCATTGATGGCCAACGCGTCAATCCTGAAATCCTCGCCTATCTTGTTCCCGGCTGCGGTTTCGGCGGCAGCTGCTTCCCCAAAGACGTACAAGCCTTGCACGCCCACGGAGATCAGCTTGGGCTGCCTATGGCGATGATGAAGGCCGTGCTTTCGGTCAATGATACGCAGCCATTAGAAGTTATTGCGGGCCTGAAAAAAGTCGTTGGCGATCTAGCCGGACAGCGTTGCCTCGTCCTCGGGTTGGCATTCAAGCCCGAAACCGACGATGTACGCGAGTCTGCCTCCCTCCGGATCATCAGCGCCCTGCTCGACCATAAGGCACAAGTCAGCGCTCATGATCCTGTTGCGGTCAAAAATTTTGCAACGGCCCTTGGCCCGCGCTCAAATGGTATTACCTATGTCAGCGACTGGAAATCTGCCGCGGCCACAGCCGAGGTCATTATCATCGCCACCAAATGGCCCGAATACAGCGCACTCTCAACATTAGGCCTTCAAGGCAAAATCATTTTTGACGCACGACGCTTACTGAAAAAAGAGGATTTACCGTTTGCCCGCTATTTATCGATCGGATATAATGGCCATGCAACACGATCCCCTCTAAAAGTCCGCTGAGATCATATGAGTGCGACGGCAGCCCCCCTTCTGACAATCGGTATCCCCACCTATAACCGTGCGCACGAACTGGATAATTTGCTCGCCAGTATTGTGCGGGAGATGAAAACAATCACTCCAGGCCTTATCGATATCTTGGTGGCCGATAACGCCTCGGAAGACAACACGCGAGAGGTGGTTGCAAAATATCAACAAGAATGCACGGCAATTCAATATATCCATACCGACGTCAATCAAGGCATGCAGTCTAACTTCGTACGACTCATGGACGCGTGCGCTGGTGAGTACCTTCACATGATCGGCGATGATGAAATTGTTTTAGAAGACGGGCTCTCGATCATTCTGCAAGCGTTGCAAGCAAACCGGAATGTTTCCATTTTCGTCTTCAATTATCGCTATGAAGCTGAATTAGATCGCCCGGTTCATTTAGTTGAGGCCTGCGGCCACCCCATCGATACAAATGTATGCAACGTACAGGATTTTATCTTCCGTCACGGTTGGCTTTGGACGCTCGGCAATTTGGGTATGGTCATTGTTAAAACCGCCCCCTTAAGAGCCGTAGATCGCACACCATATATGTCACATTTCTTTATGCAGGCCGCTTTCTATCTGGATGTTTTTCACGGCGATCTTATCCTGTTTGTAAATCGTCCGATATTCCTTACCTTTGTGCGCAGCCAGACCGTCAATAAGGAGCGCTGGGAGCATGATGGCAGCGTCGGTGGATGGCCCTATATATGGGATTCCATAGACTATCTTATCAAAAAGGAAGTTCTGCCGCCACAATTGCCCTTGGGATTTTACAATCATTGCTCTTCATCATGGAACCCATCGTGGAATCTTTTGCTTGATCACATGATTAAACGGATAAATAGCGGTAACACGAAGGTCGATGATAAAGATTGGCGCGACGTAGCGCGCTGGATCGAAAAGCTTGATGATATACCGCAACGGGAACGCATACTGGCGGCCGTAGAATCCTTACGTATATCCTATAATATCTCCAAATCCAGTTTGGTGAATTTTGGTCGGCTTGCGAGCCTTTTAAAAAATACAATCGGCGCCTTCTGAAAAAACGACATGACCAACACCACAGCTAAAATGCTCGATAAAATCTCGGAAGCTTATTTCGAAGATTCGAAAGAAATGGCTGTAGACAAAAAATTAAACAAGTTTATGTCCGATTATATAATCGGGAACTTGCCCTGCGTCGGCATGTCTCGCATGAATGTTTTGGAGCTGGGTATCGGCAATCACGTTTGGACCCAAAAACTCCTGGACAATTTCCACAGCATTACGACCATAGACGGCTCCGAACGATTGATGCAATTCATGAATGGTCACATGAAAGATCAAAATCAATCTTCCCGCTGGCAAGGCGTCGTCACCCTTTTTGAAGATTATCGCCCCACCAAACGTTTCGATATCGTTTTTGCCGTTCAGGTTTTGGAACATGTTGATGACGCAGAACGGATCTGTAGAATAGCGCGCGAATCTTGGCTCGCCCCTAACGGACTGCTGGTGGTTATCGTTCCTCATGCCCTAAGCCTGCATCGCAGACTGGCCGTATGCATGAATATCGCCAAACATCCGGGGGAACTAGGCGAGACCGACCGCAAACTTGGTCATGTGCACAATTTTTCTTATTTGGAAATGCAGGAACTTCTTATAAAAACGGGATTCAAAGTTAAAGATAAACAGGGCATGCTGACAAAATCCTTACCGAATTCCTTTCTCTCAATGTGCACCGAAGAACAATTACTTGGACTTTTTAAACTCGGGCTAGAAATGCCAATAGAATATGCTGCATTGATTTATTTCCTCGCGGAAGCGACATGAGCGAGAATGGGGCGATGATGAGTTCTACAACACCGGCAGGATCTAACATTCTTCTGGAATATTTAACGCAGGCCGAAAAAATTCTTATGGCCAGCCACATTGATGATTACATGGGTATGAGATCAGTTCTAACAGCGCTAAAGCAGATTTTACTTGCCCTGATAAAAACCTTACTTGATCAATATTCACCTGAACAAATGCAAGTTTTGGTTGCTGGCCCATGGCCTCCGAACCTTGCACTCCTTAAACTGGCTCTTACAGATGGGCTTTCTATCAAGGAACAACCATTTCTGAATTCGATTGCCTCTCTTTACGCCGAAGGATTTGGATCCCCAGACTTTGCCAAGAGCTTTCTGTTGGCCCGGCTACTCTTGCCTCCTTTTAACGTCGCCCAGGAAACCGACTGGGGTAAAATTCCTGCGCCGTACTTAAAAAATTTTATTCATTATCAGTTTGAAACATCGCCGCTTATGCAACCGGGAGACGGAAAAAGATTTTACCAACATATGGAAAAAACTCTACGTTCATTGCTGAATTTTATGCAGGATTCTGCGTCGCCGCTCGAACACCGCACGATGGCGTTCGATATATTTTACGCCTGTTTTACCCCTCCAAATATTATGATGGCGGACGAAAACGCCCTGCCAATCATGAAATTACGCTATGAAATCTTGCATCACGCCATTCAAAATCAATTGGAATCCCAAATTGAATGGCAACAGGCGCCGCGCAACCCTGAAAAAAAAATCCGCCTCGGAATCTGTAGCGCCACACTTTTTACCGGCGGTGAAACAATAGCGATGTTGGCCAGTCTTGGGGCATTAGATCGAAATAAATATGAAATCATCCTTTTTTACTTCGACTTGGACATGAAATTCTACACAGATATGTCCTACTTACGTGAACTATTCGAAAGAATAGATGATATTGTTGCCGTGCCGATGGGGGATTTTAGAAAATCCGTTAATCTTTTTCGCAAAAAAAATCTGGATATATTATGGCATCAAAGCCATATAGGTCTAACGCAAACTGCTCATGCGGTTACGCTAACTTTTATACATCGGTTGGCTCGATGCCAATGCGCCGCCCTCGTTATGCACCCTCTGACAACAGGCAACCCGCATTTTCAATATTTTATCAATATCGAAAATGCGCCTTCCGGTAAAGGCTGGGCAGAAGAATTCAGCGAAACTGAAATCAACGTACCGGGAGTCCCTATTTATATCACCGACAACTGGCATGACGAACCCAATCGCATCGTGACACGAGAATCATTGAGCATTCCCGAAGATGCCGTGATTTATTTCTCTGGCGGCACGGCAGGGAAATACAATGCCGAAATGGTGATGACCTGGATTGCAATTATCAAGGAAGTTCCGAACAGTTATTTGGTCCTCTATCCTTTCAATCCAACATGGTATCCGCGCACCGACACCATCCTTGCCTATTACGCGCGCCTGCAACAGGCCTGCCTTGCCGCAGGCGTGGACCTCAACCGTATTAAAGTTGTGGGCCACGTTAATGGCGAAGCGATAACCAACATGATTCAGTGGGGGCACATCTACCTTGGAACCTTCCCCTACGGGGGGCTCACGACGTTAAGTGATTCTCTCCGCGGCAGTCTATGCCCCGTCTGCCTTAGAGGAAAATATAGCCGCGCAAATGCAGATGCCTGCATGCTTGCCGCCTACGGCTTGACTGACCTTATTGCTACATCTACTGAGGATTATATAAAAATAGGAGTGCGGCTTGGCATAGATTCACTCTACAGAGAATCCACCAAGTTACGCGTTCAGGGAGCCTGGAAAACCCGTCGTCCTCACTTCAGGGAACATATTGCCAAAACGCATGCCGCCGCTATTGACGAAATTGTGGCACGCGAAAATAATTTTATCGAAGAAACCGGTGCAAACCTTAGAAATCTTTCGGCATGATTATCGGCATCGGCAGCGACTTTATCGACATACGCCGCATTGAAAAAATGGTTGACCGTTACGGCGACCGTTTTATTCAACGGCTTTACACGGACGTGGAACAAAAAAAGGCGCAGAAGCGGGCCAATCCTATTCCCACTTACGCCAAACGCTTTGCGGCCAAGGAAGCCTGTTCTAAGGCGCTTGGCACCGGCATCCGTCAGGGTGTTTTCTTTCGCGATATGGGGGTAGTTAACCTGCCCTCGGGGCAGCCGACGATGGAACTAACACATGGAGCGCTGGAACGACTGAAATTCATAACGCCGCCCGGCACGACCACCCGCATTCATCTAACCATTACCGATGAAGCCCATTGGGCACAGGCTTTTGTGGTTATCGAGGTCATCCCGGCGCGCTTGTGAAGAGGGCATATTTCATCTAATTTCTGCCACTATTCCCGCAGAATCTGGAAGATCACTCAACATAAAGGCAGTCATGACGGATACTCCCCCGCCCCCGCAGACCACCCCACCTCAAGAAGACGGCATGATGGAGACCATCCGCACGGTCATTTTTGCCGTGTTCATCGCGTTGATCATTCGTACGCTGGCGTTTGAGCCGTTCAACATTCCGTCGGAATCCATGGTGCCGACGCTTCTCATCGGCGATTTTCTCTTCGTTTCGAAATTCGAATATGGCTATGGCAGTACCGGCACATTCTGGGGGCAGGCGCCTTTTGCCGGCCGCATTGGCGGGCACGAGCCAAAACGTGGGGATGTCGTGGTCTTCAAATGGCCGCGCGACAATTCTACAGATTATATCAAGCGCCTCATTGGCCTGCCCGGCGACACGGTTCAAATGCGCCACGGCCTTCTTTATTTGAATGGCGTCCCGGTAGATCGAGAAAAACTCACCTCTCCCTTAACTGAGCCCGGCGTCCATGTACCTGCGAGTGCAACGGATTACATGGAACCCCTGCCCGATGGCCCCACGCATATTATCCGCAAATTAAGCGATACGGGCGGCCTCAACGACACGGAAGTCTTTACCGTTCCACCCCATCATTATTTCTTCATGGGCGACAACCGTGATAACTCGCGCGACAGCCGCGATCCGTCAGGCGGCGTTGGTTTCGTGCCTGAAGAAAATCTTGTCGGACATGCCGAGATTATCTGGTTCTCGATTGATGGACATTTTTGGGAATTCTGGAAATGGCCCTGGGCTGTGCGCTGGCATCGGCTGTTTGAGAAGATTGTGTAATGGCTGCTGCACGCAAAATAGCCGATATCTCCGAACTTACCACGCGCATTGGTCATAATTTCGCTTCGCCGGAATTATTGCAAGACGCACTCAAACATCCGTCATTGGCAGGATTCCGTCAGCGCAAAAAAAGCGCGATGCCGTATGAACGGCTGGAATTTCTCGGCGACCGTGTGCTTGGCCTCATCATCGCCGAATGGCTGTACGAGAAATTCCCTGACGCAAGCGAGGGTGAACTTGCCAAACGTCATGCCGGGCTCGTCAACCGCGAGGCTCTGCGCATCGTCGCGCTTGAGATCGGTCTTAGCCAGCATCTGCGCCTCGCCCGCGGCGAGGAAGCTGATGCCGGGCGCAAGAATCTCGCCACCCTGTCAGATGCGCTGGAAGCGCTCATCGGCGCGCTTTATCTGGATGGCGGTTTGAAAGCGGCGACTCATTTTATTCATCGCTACTGGCAAAAAGATATTGCGGTATCGGAGGCTCCCGCTGATCCCAAAACGAAGTTACAGGAATGGGCGCAAGGCCAGGGCCTGCCCTTGCCCCAGTATAAGGTCGTTGAAAATACCGGTCCCGCGCATGCGCCGAAGTTCATTATTGAGGTAAGCGTGAAAGGCCATCCTTCCGCGACAGCTGAAGGAAATTCAAAACGCGAAGCGCAAAAAGCGGCAGCGCAGGTTTTGTTGCAGCAAGTTGCCTCTCAATGACAAAAAATAAACTTTCCACTCCAAAGGACACGCAAGCGGGTTTTGTCGCCATTATCGGCGCACCGAATGCCGGGAAATCGACGCTTCTCAACCGCCTTATCGGCCAAAAAATTTCCATCGTAAGCCCCAAAGCCCAAACCACGCGTATGCGCATTCTTGGAATTCTCACGGAAGATGCGACGCAGATCGGCTTTATCGATACGCCCGGCATTTTCGAGGCCAAACGGCGGCTTGATCGCGCTATGGTGCAAGCGGCATGGAACAGTCTCGAAGATGCCGATGCAATCCTGTTGCTAATCGATGCCAGCGCAAAACAGGATAAAAAAATTGGTGAAATATTCGCCGAATTAACAAAACGCAACAAACGCGTCGCCGTCGCCCTTAACAAAATTGATAAAATAACTCCGGACAAATTACTGCCGCTTGCGGAGAAATTAAACGAAACCGGAATCGTCGATGATATCTTTATGATCTCAGTGCTTAACGGCGATGGCGTCGATGATTTAAAGAAACATCTCAAGAAGAAAATGCCGGATAGCCCCTGGTTTTTCGGCGAAGACCAGTTAAGCGACCTGCCGTCACAATTGCTCGCCGCCGAAATTACGCGCGAACAGCTTTATCGCCAGTTGCAGCAGGAACTGCCCTATGGCGCCACGGTCGTGCCCGAAAGCTGGGAAAATAAAAAAGATGGATCGGCCGTCATCCGGCAAACCATCGTGGTGGCTCGCCCCAATCATCGCCCTATGGTGCTTGGAAAAGGGGGCGAGCGCGTGAAGTCCATAAGCCAGGCCGCCCGGCAGGAAATCGAGAAATTTCTGGGTCATAAAGCCCATCTTTTTCTCGAAGTAAAAGTCGATGAAAAATGGCAGGACCGGCCTGAATTTTATCGCATGTTCGGGCTGGAATTCGTGTCGCTTTAAAATCAGCCTATGCTTAACTAATCACAAGATACATTATCGTGTTCTATAATTTGGTATGCAGGAGGATTTCCTCCGCTTCCGACGCATTCGACCGCAAAATCTCCATGAAAAGGTTGCGGCATTGCGATATTCTTTACTGCACCCAGAGACATTCCCCCAGCAACGGGAATGGAGACGCCGCACAATTCTACAGTTGTATCTCGGCAGGGAAACGCATTGCAGGATACTTCGGAGGAGTTATCAACCTGATAAAAAGGTTCATTCCCGTTATCAACGCAATGCACATCAAATGAAAAATTTTGCGTCTGATCGGCTAACATCGCTGCCGGAACAGTCTTTGATTCCTTATTTCCTACAACCGTACCCCCCGAAACAGGTACCGAGATACCACAGATAGAAACTGCCGATGGGCTGCAGCGTTGCAGGTTGCATGTGACGGCATGGGAATCGGCAATCTGTACCGCCAAAATCCCACCAAAACTAAGACACTGCACGATAAAAGTATCATGCATATAAGGCGAGGGTGTCGTTAAAGCCGTAATAGCCCCCAAACCAAGCGGCGGGACGGCAACGGTTTTCCCACATACACTAACGCTTTCATTCAAACATACACCCCCGACTGTATCTTGAGCCAAAACTGCAGATGAGGTTCCCGCATAAAGCAAAAAAATTACGAGGCTCAGCCTGTACAATGCACCCTGATTTTTCATGGAATGGCACGTCCGAATGTCTATGGGCCGAGAACCCCAGCATAATTCTCATCTTGTGTCCAAAAATTTCTCACCCCTTGCTATCTGCGCCCAATACGCTAATTTAGGCTTCTAATCCTCACACCGGAGCATGTCTATGGCCGAACGTCACCCGATGGAAACCCTGAACGCCCTTGTTCCTATGGTCATCGAGCAAACCGCGCGCGGCGAGCGTTCGTTTGACATTTATTCGCGCCTTTTGAAAGAGCGCATCATATTCATGGTCGGTCCGGTGGACGATCATATCTCCAGCCTTGTTTGCGCTCAGCTTCTGTTTCTTGAATCCGAAAATCCATCCAAGGAAATTTCGTTCTACATCAATTCACCGGGCGGCGTCGTGACCTCCGGCCTCGCCATCTATGACACCATGCAATATATCAAATCTCCAGTTTCAACGGTTTGCATCGGTCAGGCAGCCTCGATGGGCTCCCTGCTGTTGTGCGCTGGTGAAAAAGGTAAACGTTTCTCGCTGCCCAACAGCCGCGTGATGATCCATCAGCCCTCCGGCGGCGCGCAAGGTCAGGCAACGGATATCGAAATTCAGGCGCGCGAAATTCTCAAACTGCGCCATCGCCTGAACGAAATTTATGTTTATCATACCGGCCAACCAATCGATAAAGTTGCTACGGCCGTCGAGCGCGATAAATTCATGTCGCCGGAAGAGGCCAAGGAATTCGGCCTCATCGACGAAGTCGTGACCAAACGGCCGGGCGGCGAAGCGGAGAAGAAGGCGGCTTAATTTTAGGCAGCCGCCAGAGTGGGAGAGGAACGCTGTATAACTCTTGCCTCCGGTCTTTCGGCACGTAAGGCTGAGGGTCCATAATAACCAGGATTGACCCGTAAGATTCTGTCGATAACAACGTTCCCATCACTGTTATATATATCCTGCATCCGGTAGTGTCCGTCTGCATCCACGAGGTTTGGCGTATGCTTTTTCAGCAGGCGTGCTACGCGTGCATTTTGAAGAGCCAAAGAGGCCCTTTGGTCAAAGCAATCTGGATCGATGAGAATTTTTTGCGTCGGATCGTATAAATACTCTTTCGGACGCATATTGCGTGAATCCAAAACGTCCTGCCTATCTCCTCTCAGAGGATCGGTTTTTAGCGAAACGCGTGTGTTTTCACCGGTGTGTTCGCCATCCGCGACCACCTCAATATCGCCTCCGCTGGATACATTGACCTTTGGCAGGAGGGAGGCAGGTAGATTTGCAAAAGCTTCATCCAATGTTTCTCTAAGCTCTATCAGATCCTGCCTGTTTCCGGTGATTTGCGGCGATTTATCGTCCCAATCTTCCGGTGTCCAGGCGAACGAAGCGAAGACCTGGCAGAGCAGAAGGAATTCAGGCGTGTGCGGTCTGGCATAAGTTGCGGCAAGGGCGATAATCGAACTTGGCCGCATTTCAATTCCGGGGCGCGTGGCGGGTAATATGATTAGGTTGTTCAGGTTTTTTTCGGACGCTGTTTGCAAAACGGATGCGGCATATTTAGGGATGCCATTTTCATCGACCGTTATGGCGCCCGGAACTTCCGATATGGCAAAAATTGGCATCCTGTTGTCCACCGCGTCCAAAATCGGGTCTGCATAATCGGGAAGATTACCTGAGCCAGCCATGCGCAAAACCGTCGCAACAAACCGCAGCCTGGGGTTGCCTTTCCTGTTGTTGATAATGTCGATGGCGGCATTTTCTACCTGTATTTCCTGCTCGCCATCCTCATGCGGGGTATGGTTCTTGATGATAGCTTGAGCAAAAGATTCAAGGCGTGGGATTTTAACGCGTTCCGGCTTCTGCCCGGCGCCTAGGGCTGGTTTTAATAGGCTGGTAATCTTGCTGCGGTGGTCGCACCTTCCAATAAGGGTGCCGGTATATATGCCGGACAATACGTCGGTTATTTTTGCCGTGATACCGGAGAAAATTTCCTGCCCGTTATTCGGTACCACAAAAACTTGACGGAATTTTTTCTCATAAAGCGCCTTAAAGCCTGTTTTGAATTGCCCGGTTGCATCGGTTTCTTTTGCATCGGCAGGGTCTTGGCTGCTGACGATGGCGATACCAATATCGGCATCGCGGCCAAATTGCAGATCAAGGAACTGCGCGGTTTGCGCGGCGGTGTCGGTACCGTGGATAACCATCACATCGACTTGCGGATATTGATCCTGCAATTCCCGGATAGTGGAGGCGATTTTATGCCTTTCCTTGTATCTGGCATTGGTGCTGTCGATGGATGGATCGAATGGCTTGTACACAATCTCCGTACCGTCCGGCAGGAAGTATTTTCCATCCTTCTCGTACAATTGGAGCGATTTAAAATAATCGGTAAGATTCGAAGCCTTGATGAATTCGGCAAGGTTCTTGTGATATTGCGGTTTCCGCGGCTTAACTTTATCCGAAGTTAAGAATGTTCCGCCGCCAGCAATGATAGCGATTGTCCGATGTGTGCTTTCAGAACTTGTCGGGTCAATGCTGCTTTTCGGCTTTTTGAATGTTCGTGCAAACCATTGCAGAATAGACGCATCTTTGGCCGCAGTCGTTTCGCGAGCCGCATTCCGAGCGTCTTTAGAAATTCGCTTCATATCAAATACGTCCACAATTATTTTTTCAGCAAAATACGACATTTCCTTCAACAGGAAGGTCGTGAACTTGGTATCAGTTTATTGACAAAAAATCAAGACCATTAATACTTTCATTAAAATATTTTCATTGCTTTTCAATGAGTTAAACCTATTTTTCTTCGACGATATACAATTTTACACCGCCTCGACGAAAAGAAAATACTAAAGTGCGAGGTAACGCTTCCTTGCGTCCTTAACCGCCTGCTTGACCAAAGCCGGAGCCGTCCCGCCGAAGCTGGTGCGGCTTTTGACGGCGTTATGCGCATCAAGCACGGAATAAATTTCTTTAGTAATGCGCGGATCGATAGCTTTCATGTCTTTGAGTGAAAGCTTCACCAAATCGCATCCTTTCTTTTCCGCCAGCCGCACAATCTTTCCCGTGATGTGATGCGCGTCGCGGAAAGGAATATTTGCGGCTCTTACCAGCCAATCGGCTAAATCCGTCGCGGTAATAAAGCCCTGCTCCAGCGCGGCATCCAGTGCGGAGTTATTGGGCTTCATATCGCGCACCATGCCGGCCATCGCCGCGATCATAAGGCGCAAGGTATCGACGGCATCGAACACATGTTCTTTATCTTCCTGCGTGTCCTTGGCGTAGGCCAAGGGCAAGCCTTTCATGACCACAAACAGCGTATTGAACGCCCCCAGCAAGCGTCCGGTTTTGGCGCGCACCAGTTCGGCCGCATCGGGATTGCGCTTCTGCGGCATGATGGAACTGCCGGTAGTGAAGGCTTCCGACAATTTTATGAAACCAAAACTCGGATTTGCCCAAATAACAATTTCCTCGGCAAAGCGCGACAAATGCATGCCCGCGATGCTCGCCGCCGAAAGAAATTCCAGAGCAAAATCACGCGCCGAAACGGCATCGATTGAATTCGCCATCGGTCGATCGAAGCCGAGCGCTTTGGCGGTCATGTCACGATTGATAGGAAAGGATGTTCCTGCCAGAGCCGCCGCGCCCAAAGGCATTTCATTCATACGTTTCCGGGCATCCCTGAAACGGGCGCGATCCCTGCCGATCATCTCAACATAGGCCATCATATGATGCCCGAACGTGACCGGCTGCGCGGGCTGCAAATGGGTAAATCCCGGCATCAGTAAATCAAAATGCCTGTCGGCTTTATCCAGCAAAGCCTTTTGCAAATCCTTCAGAGTCTTGTCGATCTCATCAACCGCTTCCCGCAGCCACAGACGAAAATCAGTCGCTACCTGATCGTTACGCGAACGCGCGGTATGCAACCGCCCGGCGGCATCGCCGATAAGTTCTTTCAAACGCGATTCAATATTCATATGCACGTCTTCAAGCGCCTTGGAAAACGTGAATTTGCCGCCCTTGATTTCCTGCAAAATTTTATCGAGGCCTTTGGCTATCTCGCGCTCATCCTTTTTGCTGATAATGCTGGTCGAGGCCAACATCGCCGCGTGTGCCTTGGAGGCCGTGATATCCTGTGCATACAGCCTTTGATCTATATCAATGGACGCATTGATTTCGGCCATGATTTCAGACGGCCCGGAAGCATAATGCCCGCCCCAGAGGGGGTTAGCCTTCGATTTGCCGCGTGTTTTTTTCATGTTTTAAACCAAATAAGTTTGCTAAGCATCTGTAGTCTAAAGAGATAAGCTTCTGGGGTAAAGTATGCCGAATCAGCTATTTCCAACTACGCGTCTGCGTCGTTTGCGTAAAAGCGAAACTCTTCGCCAATTGGTTCGCGAAACCCGCGTAACGCTGGACGACCTGATCTATCCCGTTTTTGTTGAAGAGGAAATTGATGCGTCGGTGCCGATTGCCTCGATGCCCGGTATTTCCCGCATTCCCGAAAAAGATTTAGGCAAGGAAATCAAAGCCATCCAATCCGAAGGGATAAAATCCGTCGTCCTGTTTGGCGTTTCACATAAAAAGGATTCCATCGGCAGTGATAGCCTCAAAGCGGATGGGCTGTTATCGCGCATGATCAAACGCGCCAAAGATGCCGCGCCGGAACTGGCGATCATTTCCGACAATTGTTTTTGCGAATATACCGACCACGGCCATTGCGGCGTCATCGACGGCAATCATGTTCACAACGATATGACGCTCAATAATTTGGCGCAGCAGACTGTCATCTGCGCGCGAGCCGGTGCCGACATCATCGCGCCGTCGGCGATGATGGACGGCCAAGTCGCGGCCATCCGGCAAGCTTTGGATGAAGCAGATTTTATCGATACACCGATTATGTCCTACTCATCAAAATTCGCATCCAGTTTTTATGGCCCCTTTCGCGCCGCCGCCGGATGCTCGCTCAACGGCGGAGACCGCAAGACCTACCAGATGGACCCGATGAACGGCCGCGAAGCCCTTCGTGAATCCCTGCTCGATGAAGCCGAGGGCGCCGATATTCTTATGGTTAAGCCGGGTATCGCGTATCTGGATGTGCTGGCGCGGCTGCGCGAACGCACCCTTCTGCCCCTCGCCATCTATCAGGTCAGCGGCGAATACGCGATGATCAAGTTTGCTGCCGCATCCGGCGCTATCGATGAAAAACGTATCGTGCGTGAAACATTGGGCTCGTTTAAACGCGCCGGGGCTGACCTGATTATTACTTATTTTGCGCGGGATATCGGCAAGCAAGGCTGGTAATTAGTGGAACGCCAAGGGGGCAAACCCAAACAATAAGGCTCCCAAGATAGAGACCGCCAATTCAATCAACAGATATTGTCTGCCTATCGACGTGCCACAGTGGCGGCATTTTCCACGCGTCCAAAGCCACGAAAACAGAGGCAAAAGGTCGGCAGCAGCTAACGGTGTTTTGCATTTCGGGCAATAGGACCTGGGGCTGACGATGGAAAGCCCCCGCGGCACGCGGTACCACAGCATCGTTCCGAAGCTGCCGAATATCATTCCGATAATGAAGCCAACCGCACAACGAAACCACATGGCGTCGAAGGGCGGCGGGATATCGGACACTACTCCATCTCTTCCGGCATCTTGAGCAGCTCGTCGGCGGAGACTTTCTTTTCCGTAACCTTGGCTTGCGACAAAATGTGATCGACGACTTTTTCCTCGATCAAAGGCATGCGCAGGCGATCGATAGCGCCCTCGGTCTGGGTATAATAATCGATCACAGCCTTTTCCTGTCCCGGAAAACGGCGCGCTTCCGCCGTCAACGCATTGCGCAATTCATCCGGCTTCAGGATAATTTTCTGTTTCTGCGCGATCTCGCTCAGCAGGAGGCCCAGACGAACGCGTCGCTCGGCAATCGAACGATACTCCTTACGCAATTCTTCGTCATTCTTCCCTTTATCTTCTTTGGATATCTGGCCACGCGCTTTGCCGGTTTCGACCTGTTGCCAGATCGAATTGAATTCACGCTCCAGCATCCCGCCCGGAACTTCAAAATCATGGGCTTCAGCCAGTTTATCCATCAACTGCCGTTTGATAACGGCGCGGCTGATATCGTTGTAGTTTGACCCGAGATCATCCTTAACGCGTTCACGCAACTTGTCGATGGACGGCAAGCCCAATTCCTTGGCGAGCTCGTCATTCATTTCAACCGGCTTCGGCTGGCGCAGCTCTTTAACCTCGACGGCAAACTCGGCTTTTTGACCGGCAAGATTGGTCGCGTGATAGTCATCAGGGAATTTGACCTTGATGGTCTTTTTATCGCCGACCTTGCTACCGACCAGCTGATCCTCGAATGTATCGATGAAAGATTTGGAACCGAGTTCAAGTTTATGGCCTTCGGCCTTCATGCCGGGTTGACGCTCGCCATTGACGGTACCATCAAAGTCGATAACGATCACATCACCCATTTTCGCGGCGCGCGCTTCGCTTACGACTTCAGGTTCACGCATATTCTTGGCAATGCGCTGAATGGCTTCATCCACCGTCTTATCGGTTACTTCCGCAACGGGTTTTTCCAGAGAAATCTTGCTGAAATCCGCCGGTTTCACTTCCGGCAGAACTTCGACTTCCAGCTTGAATTCAAGGTCCTTATCTTCGGCAAAATTTACCAACTCGATTTTGGGTTGCGCCGCTGGACGCAGGTTGCGCTCGGTCAGGGCTTTCTCAGTGACGCTCGAAACCGTTTCATCGAGAACTTCCGCGCGCGCGCTGGTGCCGTAGCGTTTCTTGAGAACGTCCATCGGCACTTTGCCGGGGCGAAATCCCGGAAGTTTTGCGGTTTTGCCAATCGCCTCAAGACGCGATTGCAAACTTCCGTCAACGGTCGCTTTCGGCACCGTCACGGTAAATTCGCGTTGCAGACCTTTTTTGCTGACTTCCTTGACCTGAGCCATTATTTCCTCAAGCCCAATTCGGCAATCAGTTTTTCATACCCGGCGGTATCGGTCTTTTTGAGATAGCCGAGAAGACGGCGGCGATTGCTCACCAGCATCAACAGCCCGCGGCGCGAGTGATGATCCTTCACATGCTTTTCGAAATGGCCCGTCAGGTGATTGATACGATCGGTGAGGATCGCAATCTGCACTTCCGGTGAACCGGTATCGCCCTTTTTACGGGCGTGCTTCTTGATAAGCGCAGTTTTGCGCTCGGCTGTTATCGACATCGTGTACTCCTTCGTTAGTTGTTAATGACCAAAACCAGGATGTCGTCCAGTTTTTGGCGGAAAGGGTTTATGCGATATTTTCGGGCGTTTGGCTAGGCTATTTTGTTTAACCAATAATGTGGTCAGTTCCCTTAATGTCTTGGCGAGCCAGTGATTCACGAATACAGCGGCTCTCTTCAGCCTCTATATCGTCGGCGGTATTTCGAATTCTAGTCTCCATAACTCCTAATCCGGTATTTTCTTTTAAATCTAAAACCTGACCTGTTTGTGAGGCATCCCCCATTTTCTGCCTCAACTCGTCATATGCCATATCGACATAAATGGTTATTCGCTCTTCTATCTGTGCATTCGTCACAGACAATTGTGATACGCAGGTATTTTGTGCAAGCGTCCTGGAAACTGCTTCTGAATAAGTAGAACCAATCAATTTCGTTATAGCGCTTGCGCTAATACGCCAGCCTGCCGTTACCGCATCAGGACCTTCGACAACCCAATGGCCCAAGCAATAAGGATCAAAGCATGGATGCACGTTGCGGGGCAGGCTGTTAAAACTTACTCCCACAGGGGGCGTACTGGGTGATTCTGACGTCGGTTCAGAAATTAAAAAAGTTTCATTTGCCATAGTAATTCTCCATATAATAGAATGAACGACAACTGCCTATACTCACCATATTCGAATCTTAATGTCAAAATACGTGACTAATTAAAACTAAATCCCCTCACAACCCGAAACTCACCAGCCTTCACCTCCACCAAGGCCACTGGAACCCCCTCATGCTCGGCGAAAATCAACGCCGCCTGCATAAGATCGCCGTGCTGTGGCCGGATCAGAACATTTTGACCGGTGCGCAACCGCTGCGCTTCGCTTGCCGTAAGGATCAGGCCCGGGATGTCGTCCAGTGCCGCCCTTAAACCCAGCAATGCCGTTAAGGCGTCGCCCTTATGCCCCAGTTCTTCAAGCTTTTCCAGAGAAATTGCGTTATTTAGGTTAAAAGGCCCAACTTTTGTACGTCTTAACTGTGAAATATAGCCGTAAGTGCCCAATTTTTGGGCCAAATCACGCGCCAGAGACCGCACATACATGCCCTTGCCGCAACGGACCCTGAAAATCGCCTGATTGGCATCGGGAAGGTTTGTGAGTTCCAATTCGTAAATTTCAACCGGCCTTGCAACCAATTCCGGCGTGCCGCCGCCGCGCGCAATATCATAGGCCCGTTCGCCCTGTATCTTGATGGCCGAAAAAGCGGGCGGCGTCTGACTTATCGTGCCAACAAAATTCGGCAATGCCGTTTGGATTTCTTTTTCCGTCGGACGCTTATCGCTTGTCGCAATAATTTTGCCTTCGGCATCATCGGTATCGCGCTGCTCACCCAAATGGATTGTAAATTCGTACTCCTTATCGCCGTCCACGATATAAGGGATAAGTTTTGTCGCCTCGCCAAACGCCAGCGGCAGAATGCCTGTCGCTAAAGGATCAAGCGTCCCTCCATGCCCGACCTTTTTGCCACCCATAAACCGGCGCGCCTTGCCGAGCGCCTGTGTCGAGGTAAGGCCTTTTGGTTTGTCCAGCACCAGCCAGCCGTGAACAGTCGATTTCAGTTTTGATGTGTACATGGGTTAATCGCGGTGATCGTCGAGGTCTTTGGCGACCTCGGGATTATGCAAAATCTCATCGATGCGCTGCGCATAGGTAAAACTGTTGTCGGCTTTGAAATTCAGTTTCGGCATATAACGCAAGGTAATTACCTGCGCTACCTCGTGCCGGAAGAAACCCGCCCTGTCGTTCAACACTTTAACAATCTCTTCGAGCATTTTTCCACCCAGAGGCATAACGAAAGCCGTAGCGTTTTTAAGGTCAGGACTGACCTGCACCTCCGTCACGGTGACCGTGGGCGTGCCAAAACCCTGCGGCCAATGCATATCACCACGCATAAAGATGCCTGCCAGAGCATGGCGAATTTCCTCGCCGACGCGAAGCTGTCTTTGGGAACGCATGTTTCTAGCTCTGCTGAAATCACTAATTACACCGGCAATATATAGTTTTTTACGTCCAAGTCTTGTTAAAAATAACGGCTAGAAACCCTGCGACAAACTCGCAAAGAACCCGCGCCGCGGCCCCCATTGCGGCGCGCCGACGCCAATGCCGGTGCCCGAGCGTAGTTCATAGGCGGTATCAAACAGATTGATCACGGTAAATCGCAGAGAGGTTTTATCGGTGGCAAATAAATCAAGATCTTCCGTAACGCTTGCGTTGAACTGTGTGTACCACGGCAAGCTACTGGTGTTGGCAAACCCCTGCCGTAACCCACTGCCGTAAAGAGCATCAAGCCCGAGCGCGGTTTTTGGCAATGCCTGCCAGCTTGCGCCGCCTGACGCGGTATAGGTCTGGTCATGGTCAAGATGAACATAATGACTGGAGATATAGGCCAGTTCCGCAGGATCGCTGAAACTGGATTGCGCTGAAACGATGTTTTCCCCCATCGCGCGTGAGAACGCGAAATTGCCATAAGCCTTTACGGTCTTACCGGTATAGGTAGCTGTAAATTCGGTTCCATAAATGTATCCGTGCTCATAGTTAAACGGTGTGAAGACCAGCGCTTGTCCGAACTGGCCTTCATCCAGCATGTCGTGCACCAGTTTGTAATAGCCATCGACGCCAAGCGTTATTTCATCCGTTAATTGATGCGTGGCGCCCACATCAAAATTGTGCGAACGCTCGGACTTGACGGGACTGTCCTGTGTAACAGCAGCCTGATTGGTCGTTCCAGAATATGCCGCAACGGAAGACGACGACAATAATTCAAGCGCCGGCGGCGTGAAATAACGGGCATAGCCGGCATGGAGCGTTGTCGTATCATCGGCCTTATAAACAAAGCCAAGACGAGGGCTAAGCTGGCTTTCATCGACATAGGCACTCACAGCATCAAAACGCGCGCCATAATTCATCGTTAACGCATTCGTTAATCTCCACTCATCCTGCACATATACTCCGTAAAGCTGACCGTCTTTCTGCTGATCATCGATAATCGTTTCTGGCGTGGTTGAAGTCTGAGCGCCACTCATATCAGCCGTAAAAACCTGAGAACTGTTATCGACCGAGACATGTTCCTGCTGAGCCGTAAACCCGGCGCGTAATGTGTGCGCACTATCGACACGCCAGCTGTTATCGTTTTGCAATCCCAGCGCCAGATCCTTGTACATCACGTCCGAAGCGACACCGTTAAAAACCAGATCGCCAACGGGATCAGGACGGAAATGCGTTTCGGACGAACGCACGTAGGGCGCAAACTGAACATCAATATCGTCGCGCTGGCCCTGCCAGGCAAGTATTCCGTATTGATTGCTCTCAAACTGACGCTCGTTAAGCTGCGAGGAATCAAAACTGCTGGTCGTGCCATCGGTAAAATTTGATGGTTGCCCTGGATTATTCGGAATCTGGAAATAGCCAATCGAATTTCCGGCGATAACTTCCATCCTTTGCATCGGATCAATCATATAAGAGCCATAACCGAATTGCTTGTTTTGCTCCGTATGATCATGGATGGCGTTGACCGAGCTTGTCGGATTTTCAATACCGAGATCGGATGTCAGGTGACTTGCCGTAACATAATATTCCGCTGAAGCTTCCGTACCCGCATAGGAAATCGAAGGTTGAAGAGTGCCTTGGCTGCCCGCATTCATCTCCGCCGTGCCGCGGTTAGAAAAACCGCTTTTGGTCTGGATATCCACAACCCCTGCGGTACGGTAGCCATATTGAGCTGGCAGCGTGCCATCGAGCAATGTTGCGCTTTCCATCATGCGCGGATCGAGTGTTTGCCCGAAACCGCTGACACCTTCCGGCAACAAAATTCCATTCAGCCGATATTGCAAATCGGCATGTTCGCCGCGCACATGGGTTTGACCGAAAGAATCCTGCGCCACACCCGGCGCTTGCTCCAACACTTTATCGAGTGACGTATCTGCACCCAAAGGCAATGCTTCGATTGCCTGTTCACTCATGACATAGCTGCTTGTTCCCGTTTGCGGGGATATATCGTTACGCGCCTGTGGTAAGGGCGTAATCCGGATATTTAGCGGTGACTGGTCGGATTCGGCATCGGTTGCTGTCTGCGCCAGAGCGGGCGCAGCAATCAGCAGAAAAGCGAATGGAAGGATGCGGGATAATTTCACAGAAAGGGCTCCTGCTGGACGTTCTAGCATACCTGTCAAGCCCTACCGGCTGGCCATATCCGCCAACTCATCCAAAATCTTTTTTACGCCTTGTAAGCGCTGCGGCATATCGTCCCACGCGCGCATAATGACCAGTTTCTGATCCGGCCTTACTTTTACCGTGCCGCTTTGTTTTGTGATCCAGTGAATAAGCCGATCCGGTTTGGCAAATTGATTTTTATGAAACGCTATGACTCCGCCTTTGTCGCCAGCATCGATTCTTTCAATTCCAGCCTTACGGCACAATTGTTTGATCGCAACGGTTTGCAGCAAATTTTCGACCTCAGGCGGCAGCAGTCCGAAACGATCAATCATTTCAGCGGCGATTGTCTCAATCTCATCACCTTCCATTACATCGGCAAGGCGACGATAAAGCCCCAACCGCACATTAAGATCCGCAACATAATTTTCAGGTATAAGAACCGACATGCCGAGGTTGATTTGCGGCGTCCAACGTTCATCGGCAACCTCACCCGCACCCCCTGCTCTCGCAGCCGCCACGGCATCCTCAAGCATTTGCTGATAAAGTTCGACACCGACCTCGCGCACATGACCGGATTGTTCCTCACCGAGCAGATTCCCCGCACCGCGAATATCCATATCGTGGCTTGCCAACTGGAACCCCGCGCCCAGCTGTTCAAGAGTCTGAATAACTTCAAGCCGCTGCTGCGCGGTTTGCGACAGCATCGCGTTCGGTGCATAGGTTAGATAAGCATAGCCGCGCAATTTCGCGCGCCCGACGCGCCCCCGCAACTGGTACAACTGCGCAAGGCCAAACATATCAGCACGGTGAATGACAATCGTGTTGGCGTTCGGAATATCTAGGCCGGACTCGATGATATTGGTGGCCAACAGCAAATCATATTGTCCGGCATCGAAAGCCGTCATGATATCGTCAAGCTGCGTCGGCGTCATGCGCCCGTGAGCGGTCACAAGCTTCACCTCCGGTACAAGCTGTCGCAATTCTTCAGCAACGCTCGCCAAATCCTCGATACGCGGGCAGACGTAAAAACTCTGCCCGCCGCGAAAATGTTCGCGCATAACGGCTTCACGAATGACCATGGGGTCATAGGGCAGAACAAAAGTGCGCACCGCCAATCGGTCGAGCGGCGGCGTGGCAATAAGGCTTAATTCCCGCACGCCCGCCAAGGCCAATTGCAGCGTGCGCGGAATTGGCGTTGCGGTCAGCGTCAGCACATGCACCTCCGCGCGTAACTCCTTCAACCGTTCTTTCTGCTTGACGCCAAAATGCTGTTCCTCGTCGATTATCAGCAGCCCGAGATTGCGAAAACCGACTTCCTTACCCAGCAAGGCATGCGTACCGACGACGATGTCGATACTACCTGCCTTTAATTCTTCTTTCGTCTGTTTCGCTTCACTGAGGGAAACCATGCGCGACAATTGGGCGATGCGAATAGGAAATCCGGCAAAGCGCCGGGTAAAATTATTGAAATGCTGGCGCGCGAGAAGCGTCGTCGGCACAACCAAGGCAACCTGCAATCCCGCCTGCACGGCGGCAAAAGCCGCTCGCAAGGCAACTTCCGTTTTGCCGAAACCGACATCGCCGCAAACAAGGCGGTCCATCGGCTTACCGCTCGCAAGGTCGTCGAGCACCTGCTCGATCGCACGCGCTTGATCTTCCGTTTCCGGATAGGGAAAGCGCGCGGCGAATTCCTGATAGGTGCCTTCCGGAACGGTGATCAACTCGCCTTTTTTAATCTCGCGTTCGGCGGCAATTTTGATCAGCGCATCGGCCATATCTTTTAGGCGCTTCTTGACTCGTGCCTTGCGGTTCTGCCATCCCGCGCCGCCAAGCTTGTCAAGCACCGCGCCGGATTCCGCCGAGCCATAACGGGTAAGTACATCCAGACTTTCAACCGGAACAAACAGCTTATCGCCGCCGTCGTAAATCAATTTTACGCAATCATGCGACGTATTGAATACCGTAACGGCCTCCAGCCCCTCATAACGCCCGATGCCGTGTTCCGCATGAACAACGAAATCGCCGGGGTTAAGCGAGCCAAGCTCAAGCTGAAATTGCGCTGCTGCTCGGCGTTTTCTGGAAGGCCGTACCAGACGGTCACCGAGAATATCCTGCTCGGTGATAAGCGCGAGATCGGGCGATACAAATCCATGCTCCAGCCCAAGAATAATCAATGCGATAAGTTTGGCGTCAAGCTTCCGTAGTTCGTCCCAATTTTTGGCCGCGCCCGTCACCGCCATGCCGTGCGCACGCAATAAATTGGAAAGCCGTTCGGCGGAACCCTGACTGTAACAGGCAATCGCCACGCGCCGGTTCACCGCCTGATGCTCAGCGATATAAGATTGCATTACACCGTATAGGTCTGTGTCCTGCTGACGCGCCCGCGCATCAGCGAAATCCCGGCCACGACGTCCACCGGCATCAATAGCCGCAAGCATTTTTAGCTATCCATCTTCAGCGCCGCGATGAAGGCCGATTGCGGGATTTCGACCTCGCCGAACTGGCGCATGCGCTTCTTGCCCTCTTTTTGCTTATCAAGAAGTTTGCGTTTACGCGAAATATCGCCGCCGTAACATTTTGCGGTCACATCTTTGCGTAGCGCCGAGATGGTTTCGCGCGCGATGATACGCCCGCCGATAGCAGCCTGAATTGCGATTTTGAATAATTGTTTGGGAATAAGTTCCTTCAGCTTTTCGCACAGCATGCGGCCACGTTTTTCGGCGGCGTTGCGATGCACAATGATCGCCAGCGCATCGACGGGCTCCTGGTTGACCAAAACGTTCATCATCACCAGATCGCCCTCGCGATAGTCGTCGAGCGCGTAGTCAAAACTGGCATAGCCACGACTGATCGATTTCAACCGATCATAAAAATCGAATACCACTTCGTTCAGAGGCAATAAATAAACCAACATCGCGCGCGACCCGACGTATGTCAGCTCTATCTGCTCGCCGCGCCGGTCATTACACAACGCCAGAATGCCGCCGAGATATTCATCCGGCGTTAAAATTGTCGCTTTGATCCACGGTTCGTCGGTCGATTTGATACGGACGGGATCGGGCATATCGGCGGGATTATGTAATTCCTTCATCGTGCCGTCAGTTAAATGCACGCGATAAATCACCGACGGCGCGGTGGTGATGAGGTTTAGGTTAAATTCGCGCTCCAGCCGTTCCTGAATAATTTCCAGATGCAGCAACCCTAGAAATCCGCAACGAAAACCGAAGCCCAGCGCGGCCGAGCTTTCTGGCTCGAACTTAAAGCTGGAGTCGTTTAACGCCAGTTTGCCGAGAGATTCACGCAGATATTCAAATTCCGCGGCATCGACCGGAAATAATCCGCAGAACACAACCGGCACCGAAGGCTTGAACCCCGGCAAAATTTCTGCAGCCGGTTTTTTTTCATCCGTGATCGTATCGCCGACATTGGTGTCGCTGATTTGCTTGATACCGGCAGTGATGAATCCCATCTCGCCGGGGCCAAGTTCGGGCATTTCAATTTTCTTCGGCGTAAAAATACCGACGCGATCCACATCGCGGATCGCGCCCGACACCATGAATTTAATCTTTTGACCCTTGCGAATGGCACCATCGACTACACGAATTAGAACAACGACGCCGAGATAGGCGTCATACCAGCTGTCAACCAGCAACGCCTTCAGCGCCGCATTCGGGTTGCCTTTCGGCGGCGGCAAGCGCGTGACGATGGCTTCCAGTACATCGTCAATTCCAAGCCCGGTCTTCGCGGAAACCAGAACTGCATCCGACGCATCGATCCCGATAACATCCTCGATTTGTTGTTTGATGCGTTCTGGTTCCGCCGCGGGCAGATCAATTTTATTCAGCACCGGCACAATTTCATGGCCATTGTCGATGGCCTTATAAACATTGGCGAGCGTCTGCGCTTCGACACCCTGCGAGGCATCGACAACGAGGATCGAGCCTTCACATGCGGCAAGGCTGCGACTTACTTCATAAGCAAAATCGACATGGCCCGGCGTGTCCATCAGATTAAGCTGATAGGTTTTTCCATCCTTGGCTTTATATGTGAGCCGCACGGTCTGGGCCTTGATGGTGATGCCGCGTTCGCGCTCGATATCCATGCTGTCGAGCATTTGCTCGCGCATATCGCGCGCCTCGACGGCGCCGCACCGCTCGATCAAACGGTCGGCCAAAGTCGACTTGCCATGATCGATATGGGCAATAATCGAGAAGTTACGGATAAGGGATTGGTCGGTCATGATTATGGTTAATGCCTTCAAGTGCCTGATGCGGCTGTATTATCACAAAAATCGTGGGATAAAAGTAATTTAAGTGTTTTTGCAGGCAGTTTTTTGTGGCATAGAAATTAGATCATCATAAGCAAGCATCATAAGAACCTGTTCATGATCTTTTGAGAAGCAGGGCAAGGAAAGCCAGAACAACCATTTGAAGGCTGGTATTGAGCTTGCGCTCGCAGTTTTTCCAGAGCCTGCGGCATTTATCGAGCCAGGCGAAGGAACGCTCGACGACCCAGCGTTTCGGAATGACAGCAAACATAGGAAGCTCGTTGCGCTTGGCGATTTCAACAGAGGCGCCGATGGTCGATAAAACAGAAGACGCAAAAGGCACGCCTCGATAACCCCCATCAACCAATACTTTGATAACGCGAGTTAAATTGGCCTTGCAGGCGGTGAACATCGCCAAGGCTCCGGCCCGATCCGTTACATTGGCAGTGGTGACGTGGATGGCGTGAGGCAGGCCGTTGGTATCAACGCCGATATGGCGCTTGATGCCAGAAACCAGCTTGCCGCCGTCATAGCCTTTTTGCTCTGCGGTATCGGTATTTCTGACGCTTTGCGCGTCAACGATAAGAAAAGTCGTCTTCGCATCCCGCCCAAGGCCGCGTCGAACCGCGCCGACCACATTTTTTTAAGGCCTCTTCCAAGAGGCTCGGTTTCCCATCTTCTTTGGCACTCCATTTTTGCCAATAGTCATAACAGGTTCGCCATTTGGGAAAGTCCTTGGGCAGCATTCGCCATTGGCACCCGCTTTTCAGAACGTACAGCACGCCGTTGAAAACATCATACAAATCAACGGTTGTCGGCTTCGTTTGCTTCCGCGCTTGCCTCAAAACAGGCAGCACTTTTTCTTCAAACACTTCCCGGCTGATGTCGCTCGGATATTTCTTCATGGCGTCCTCCTCCGCTGAGGACTCCTTGAATCAATTCCATATTAAAAGATCATGAACAGGTTCTAAGGGGGATATTATAATGGACAGATCTGAGGCGGCAACGGTTGTTGCAAATAGTTCATGGATATACCATGAAGGCGAGATTATTGATCGCGAACTTCAAGCGATGTGGAACAAAAGCTTGTCGGAAGCATTACGAGTGCTTGGCGTGAATTTTATGGATGGGCGCACAATCGCATCTCCAACGACTGCAGGAACACAGTTTAGCGTCATGAGTTCAGACGTCGATATTGTTGAACCATACATTCCAAATATAGAACAATTGAAAAAAGATGCAGCCTTAAGGCGGCAGGCCTCTAGGTTAACGCCCTAATCACCGCATCGCCTATCGCCTTCACACCGACAGGTTTGATGCCGTCGGAAAGAATATCGACCGTGCGCTACTTCCGCTTGAAAAGCGAATAGACCAGCAAAAAGGCCCCGCAGTAGAACAGGCCGAACGCCACAGCAATTTCTTGCGCAAAAGTCGTCGCGTAAATTGGCGGGCAATTACGAAATCCAGCGCTGACGATGCAGTTCAAGGCTTCGTATTCCGCAACGCCGTTGTTAAATCCCGAATTTCCAGTGATCGTATAAAATTTCTGCTGCAGCCAGAAATCGCTTCCGAAGACAAAAAGCAACCCAACAAAAAAATACATCCATTTCATCGTACGCTCCCGCTGCTTGCTATCATCATTCCTGACTCGCCCCCAGATGCTTTTCATAGGATTTAGCGCCAACAATGTGTTGCGCAGTCGCAACATATATCATCAAAGCCTTTCAATCAACAACACCGGAAAGGGTGGTAAATTTCCGCAGAGAGCGTTATTAGCGTATTTTTTGCCTTATGAGAATATAGATGTTTGCCTCAGCGTTTGATCCAACCAAGACCAGCCGCACCACAATCGCCGGTGCTCCCGCCGGACATGACGCGCGCGTGCTGGCGGAAATTGCGGCGCGCGCCCAGCCGCAACCGCTCATCCACGTCGCGCTGGACGATATGCGCGCGGCTGTTATTGCCGATACTTTAGGTTTCTTCGCACCTCACTGCGAGATTTTATCTTTCCCGGCATGGGATTGCCTGCCCTACGACCGCATTTCACCGCATGCCGATATCGTCGGCGAACGCATCGCGACTTTGAGCCGCCTGCATAAACCCTTCAAGCAACCGGTCCTCATCCTCACCACCGTGAATGCGCTTGCGCAGAAAACACTGCCTCCGGAAATTCTTGGCCAAAGCAGCCTGCATGCATCGATCGGCGACAGCTTGCCGGTTGAAAAACTGCGTAGCTTTCTTGCCGTCAACGGATACAACAGCACTGGCACGGTGCGGGAGCCGGGCGAATTCGCCGTACGCGGCGGCATCGTTGATTTATACCCGCCGGGCTATGACGCGCCAATCCGACTGGATTTTTTCGGCGATGAAATTGAATCCATCCGGCTGTTCGATGCCCTCACGCAGACGACGATCAGCAAAATAGACAGCTTTCATCTTGGGCCGATTTCCGAAACCTTGCTTGATGAACGATCAATCGCCCATTTTCGTTCCGCCTATCGGGAACTTTTCGGCGCGGTCACGGAAAACGATCCGCTGTATGAAGCCGTAACCAACGGACGTAAATTCCCCGGCACCGAGCATTGGCTTGGCCTGTTTTATCCGCGGCTTTACAGCCTGTTCGATTATCTGCCGCAGGCCCCGATCACATTCGACTATCAGGCCGACGAAGCGATCAAATCGCGCCTGCAGCAAATCGATGATTTTTATCAGGCGCGCATGTCGCTGTACGAAGCCTCCCGCCGGACAAAAAACAAGGATCAGGCCGGAACTACCTACAAACCTGCCCCCGTCAGCAGGCTTTATCTTAACTCTGCGGAAATCGATGAGGCGTTAAGCCAGCGGGCGGTTGGTTTGTTGTCACCTTTTAGCGCCGTAGACAGAAAAACAGGATAGTTTTATGTTTTCATATATTTATGTTTGCAATCAATAAGTTAGCCATATCCAGCAATGACGAAAGTAAAAACAAAATAGACAAACCCGGAAATATACATATACTACCTAAAACTGGTTAGTTGTTATCTAGAAATATTAAATATATGAACCGAGGTTAGAGGCGAGAAAGATATGCAACACTCAAACGTCATCTCTATAAATCAAGGGCATGGGAGACTTTCCTCTTTTGTCACTGCCCACAAGCTTTCTCTTGGCCTTGCATCAGCAGCATTAGCGCTAGCAAGCGTTAATTTCGTCGGCATTGGCAAAAATTCCAAGCCCGTTTCCAAGCCGGAAATTCCTGCGATCAGGCTGGAAACAAATTCTCAAGAAGCGAAATGGTTTAGAGCGATCTATAAGGACAGCAATACGGATAATACCGAGCCGCAAAACAGTCGGGCACACAAAGAACAAGAAGCCGTTTTGGCGGCGTTTAGCCATTCACAATATAATGATCAATTGGTCGAGGTACCTGTCGGAAGCACTCTCCACCGCTTCCGAGTTGAAGCTAAACAAATAATGGTTGGCCAGGACAAAACTTACGCCATGGCCCTCTATGAAATTAAACATGACATGGGCACTGCGCCCAATACTACCGACGTACCGGCATTGACTCCAGACAACCGCGTTGGCATCGCAGTTCCAGACAGATTTCCTCAATTATCTCCAAATAAGACCTATGCGGTAATTGAGGAGATGGCCTTACGCCCTGTAGCGTCTCCTAAGCCAACAGACAAGGCTTTGACAAAATAAATCAGGGCTTTGGCTTAAAAAACGCCCTCCGGCACACTCGCAATAACATTCGCACCCTCCATCACCGTTACAGCTAATGCCGTGCATTGCGGCAGCACATGCTCGGCATAAAATCGCGCGGTGAGGATTTTAGCCGCGAGAAAAGAACTGTCACTGGAATGATGCGCCAATTCCTTTTGCGCCAGCACCGCCGATTTCGCCAGATAATAGCCGCCGAGCATATTTCCCATCAGCCGTAGGAATGGCGCCGCACTGGCCGCAGCAAATAAAACATCCGTCTTCGCCGTCAAGAGAATCCAGTCACCGGCCTGCCGCACGGCATTCAGGCTTTGCGCGAGATGTTTATAGATCGATGCGCAATCATCGCCAATCTGCGCTTTCAATTCCGGCAAAAATTTATCAATTTCATCGAACATATCCTCGAACGCCGCGCCGTTATCGCGGGCCATTTTCCGAAACACCAGATCATTCGCCTGAATGCCGTTAGTGCCTTCGTAAATCCCCAGCACCCGCGCGTCGCGCATGTGCTGCGCCGCGCCGGTTTCCTCGACATAGCCCATGCCGCCAAAAACCTGCACCGCCATTGACGTCACTTCGTTGCTTAAATCGGTGAGCCACGCTTTGACAATCGGGGTCAAGAAATCCACGCGCGCCAATCCCCAGCGTTTTTGCGCGTCACCCGCTCCGTGCTTGCCAACATCGACGGCGTAGGCGCAGGAATAGGCCAAAGCCCGGGCGGCCTCGATATGCGCCTTCATCCAGAGCAACATGCGCCGCACGTCGGGATGCGCGATGATTGCTACCGGCTGCTCTTTCGGCTTGCGCAGATCGCGACTTTGGACACGGGTTTTGGCGTAATCGCAGGCCTGTTGATGGGCGCGCTCCATCAGGCCAAGCCCCTGAATGCCGACGCCAATGCGCGCGTTATTCATCATCGTGAACATCGCCGCGATACCGCCATTCTCGGCACCGACCAGATGACCGATTGCACCCCCCTTATCGCCATAGGCCATGACGCAGGTTGGGCTGGCATGCTGGCCAAGTTTATGCTCAATCGACACCACGCGTACATCGTTTTGGTCGCCCAGCGATCCGTCATCCTTCACCAGAATTTTCGGCACGAGGAACAACGACAGGCCCTTGGTTCCTTCCGGCGCATCCGGCAGCCGCGCAAGCACAAGATGGATAATATTATCCGTCAGATCATGATCGCCGTAGCTGATAAAAATTTTCTGGCCGGTAATGCGGTAATAGTCTTTTTCCTTTACGGCTTTGCATTTGACGGCACCCACATCCGACCCGGCTTGAGGTTCGGTGAGATTCATCGTGCCAGCCCACTCACCGCTGACCATTTTCGGCAGAAATTTTTTCTTCAGTGCATCGCTGCCATGGACGGCGAGCAAATCGACCGCGCCTTGATTAAGTAGCGTACAAAGCGCCAAACTTAAGTTCGCCGCTTGCAGCATTTCCTGTACCGGCATGGCGATAAGCCAGGGCAGCCCCTGCCCACCAAGCTCAACCTCAACCGGCAAGCCATTCCAGCCGCCATCGACAAAAGCCTGATAGGCCTCGCGGAATCCCGGCGGCATTGTTACAACATCTTTTTCAAACTTCGCGCCAATTTTATCGCCGGCATGATTCAGCGGTGCAAAAACCTCGCCTGCAATTTTGGCGGCCTCATTGAGAACCGCATCGACAACATTTTCATCGACGGCTTCGTATCCCGGCAAAGCCGCGATATTTTCCAGCCCGATAAGACGGGTAAGGATAAAACGTATATCGGCGAGGGGGGCGTTATAGGGGGGAGACATTCGAGATTTGGTCGTTGGGAAACAGGGATCAAAATTTAGGCTTTATATCTATAAGGAAAGGTAAAAACTCCCGAATCCTTAATGCTAAATGCCGAATGCCTACTTTGGCATAGCCCTTGCTTATTACGAGATTGGGTAAAAACACCCATAGAACGAGGAAAAAGCCTTGATCAACCCTGCTATACAGCAAAATTCGGCGGATTCAGCCGGTTTGAGCGGTTTACCGACGCGCATAACGCAGGCGATAAAGAATGCCGCAGCCCGGACCGGGGTAGATTTTTCCTATCTTCTTAATAAAGCGGCTCAGGAAAGCGGATTTGACCCCAATGCCAAAGCCAGCAGCAGTAGCGCCACAGGCCTCTTCCAGTTTACGAATCAGACCTGGCTGCAAATGATCAAACAGCACGGTGCGGCCTACGGCCTCGGCACCTATGCCGATCAAATCAATGTCAATGCTAGCGGCGTTGCTCATGTTCAAAATCCGGCATGGAAGCAAGCCATTCTCGCGCTACGCAAGGATCCGCAAATCTCCGCGGAAATGGCGGGCGAGCTCGACAAGCAGAATTTAAGCTCATTGCAGGGCAATGTCGGCGGAAAAATCGGCGGCACGGAACTTTATCTTGCACATTTTCTTGGTGTGGGCGGCGCCAGCGATTTCCTCAACGAAATGCACTCGAACCCCAATGCGACGGCCGCAAACGTACTACCCGAAGCCGCGTCGGCTAATCCTTCCGTGTTTTACAATGCCACGGGTCAGCCACGCACACTTACCCAGATATACCGGCATTTTGCGCAAAGGTTCAACGGATCGTCTGCCGGAGCGACATCAATGCTGGCAAGCGCACAGCCAACGCCAAATACAACGCAAACTGTTTCGCCTTATTCGTACACAATGGCCAGCGCCGCCTACAGCAATTCATCCAACGGCAGCTATGCCCCGGTTACCAGCAGCGTAAAGGCAAATGCCTATTCGGTTTATTCCTCGATGGTTCTGGCGCAGATGGAGATGGATAAAACGAACGCTCTCGACCTAAGTTCGCTCTCCAAAACACATCATAACGATAAAAACGCCCTGGATAGTTTATTTGCCGTCGGATAAATTCACTTGAGGAATCCGATCTCTAAAACCTTGTGCTTTCCCATTTCCGATAAACTTGTAAGCTGAAAAAGGCCTCGGTTGACAGCTTGTTTTATGTTATCGCCCGCGTTTTTTCTCAGCACCTCGGCGCGCAACCCAACACCCATTTTCTCTAAAAATTCGCGCTGATTTAGAAGTCCAATGGCGGAGACGCCTTCCTGAACCGCCGTCGCGACAAGCATGGAAAAATCGACGCCCGCCGTTACATCGACGCGGCCCGGCGCGGCGAACACATCGACAAAGCGGTGTTTCCTCAGCGCATCCAATGTTCCTGTTTTGGGCGGAAATTTATATCCGTAATCGATGATTAGCCCTGCGCCGCCGCAGCGATAGATATGGGAAGAAATATCGCGCATAACGGCGTACGCCTGCGATGAGATTTCATAAATCCACCCGCGCTTTAGGTCATTAATTTCAGGATGAAGCGGAATGCCGAGAGGAAAATCTGTTTTTGGCCCATCTATAAATTTCAGGCTATCGTTTTCGAAAATCACCAGCCGTTCCCGCCATCCCCGGAAACCGCGCACAAACTGGCGAAGCGGAAGAGTGTCAAAAAATTCATTGGCAACGACGATGAGCGGCAAAGATGGTAAATCTCTAATATGCTCAACGTATACCGGTTTATGCGCGCTCAGCTTTTCCTGCTGGACGGCGCGAAGTGTCGCGTTACTTTCCAGAAGGTACAATTGCATGGCGTCATGAAAATCCGGGTGTTGTTGCGTAAAAGAAAAAGCCGTTTGCAGCATCGTTCCAAGCCCCGGCCCCAGTTCCAGGAGAACGAAAGCAGACGGTTTCCCTATGCGTTGCCACGCATCGACGCACCACACGCCGATCATTTCCCCGAAAAGCTGGCTGATCTCAGAGGCGGTACTAAAATCACCTTCGACACCAATTGGGTTGCCCTGACGGTAATACCCATGATCGCGATGATGGAGAACGACATCCATGTAACGCTCGAAAGTTATTGCACCCTCGGCAGCAATGATGTCGCGCAAAAAAGCGGTTAAGGGAGTAGCAGGCTCACCCGCGATCACCCTTCCGATCCCCCGCCATCCATACCCGGCTCCAGCGTCTGATGGTGTTGCGCCGTTTTCTGCCGCAAACCCGCATCCTGATGCGCTTTTTGGGCGTCCGGATGGACGACGTGGTGCTGGTCTATATGTGCAGCTGCTATGTGCGCGGCCTGTGCTATGGGAGGTTCAAAAGTGCCGTAAATTTGCTGCGCAAGCCCACGAAAATACAGCCGCTGCTGCGGCGTCAAATTTGGATCCATAAGCCGAGTCAGGGCAAAAGCCTGCACAGCCTTAATAATGGGTTCGAGAATAAAAATAGAATCATTCCCTACCACGGCAGCGATTGTCGCGATTGCCGCAACCGCAGGCTTAGGCGTAGACTCCACATTCTCCTTACCGCTTAATAAGCCAAGCACGAAAAACATATGATACAATCCTTGCTTCAATATCATATTGCTTTCGCCATATTGATGCAGGCGGATTATGGAGTTCCGCATAGCATCCTTGGCACCCAGACCATAAAGATCGCCATTGCGCCCGAAGAACATATCGAGAAACCGCTCGGTATATCTGTAAACATCTTCATCGCCTTCAAGTTTTGTGATGCAGCCATGGTCGCCGAATACAGAGGGTGGCGCATGCCAGGGTGACTCCTGGCATATCAAAATAAGCACATAGCCGCTTGCCGTTTCGAAGCGCGTTAAATTTGCCTCTTCGAATGGCGGCAAATTCACAATCTCGCTATTCTTTGCGACAATGATCGTTACCAAAATATCGGGATAATCGTTTTGATCGCCGAAGTTTTTGATCTCATTTTTGACAGGCCCCCAAATAAATGCGTGCGCCTTTTCTTCCATTTGAGGATCATCGAGCAGAGGCCAATGCAGGGCCAAATCTTTCTCGATATGTTCGATGCAAATATTGAATTGAGTCATCAGCGGACGCTCGCCAAGCTTCTCGATATAGGCGTCGTGGCCGCTGTCCAGTTTTTGCGTATGCGTGGATGAGGATGAAATTTTCATAGTCCATTATACCCCATTTTCTTATTTTTCGCTTGCCAGCAATCCTCTGTATTCGCTTCCCAGTTCCGCATATTGGCTGGCCCGTATGTCAAATTGGGCGATATCGTCCAGTTCCAGATTGCGCCAAAACTTCGCGGGCGTTCCCGCCCATAACTGGCCTTTAGGAATCGTTTTGCCTGCGGTTAGCAGCGCGCCCGCCGCCAGCATGCCCTGCCCCTCGATTTTCGCGCCGTCCATCACGGCGGATTTCATGCCGACAAAAGAACCGCTTTCCAGCGTACAGGCATGCAGCAAGGTCATATGGCCTACCGTTACGTTGTCACCGATAATCGTTGGGTAGCCCGTTTCAGGAACTTTACTGCTTTTTCCCATGCGTACAGGCTGCAAACCACTTGCGGTATGAATGACGGTGCCGTCCTGAATATTGGTGCGCGCGCCGATGCGGATATAATTCACATCGCCGCGCACCACGCAGCCGAACCAGATGGAACTTTCCGGCCCGATTTCAACGTCGCCGATAATGACGGCCCCCGGAGCGATAAACGCCTTCGGATCGATTTTTGGCATAACGCCACGATAGGGAAGGATGATGGGAGCGTGGGAAGGCAAAACAGCCAACCTTAAGCCGCCATAACTTTAAGCATCGTCGTACCAAGCGCGGCGGGACTATCGGCGACCTGAATACCGGCAGACCGCATCGCTTCGATCTTATCTTTGGCCGTGCCCTTGCCGCCGGAAATGATCGCGCCGGCATGCCCCATACGGCGACCCGGAGGCGCCGTGACGCCCGCAATAAATCCAACCATCGGCTTTTTAACTTTGCTGCGCTTGATGAAATCGGCCGCTTCTTCCTCGGCTGAACCGCCGATTTCGCCGATCATGATGATGCCTTTGGTCTCGTCGTCGGCGAGGAACATCTCAAGGCAATCGATGAAATTCGTGCCGTTAACCGGATCACCGCCGATACCGATGCAGGTTGTCTGGCCAAGCCCCGTCGCCGTGGTCTGCGCCACAGCTTCATAGGTGAGCGTACCGGAGCGCGAGACGATGGCGATCTTGCCGCGTTTATGGATATGGCCGGGCATGATGCCGATCTTGCATTCGCCAGGCGTAATGACGCCGGGGCAATTCGGCCCGATCAGGCGGGTTTTTGAGCCCTGCAGCGCGCGCTTCACCTTCACCATATCAAGCACCGGAATGCCTTCGGTGATACAAACGACGAGCGGCATTTGCGCATCGACCGCCTCAAGAATGGAATCTGCGGCGAAGGGCGGCGGCACATAGATGACGGACGCCGTCGCGCCAGTCTTGGCGACTGCCTCGGCGACGGTGTTGAATACCGGCAGATCGAGATGCGTGGTGCCACCTTTGCCCGGCGTCACGCCGCCGACCATTTTCGTGCCATAGGCAATCGCTTGCTCCGAATGGAACGTGCCCTGCGAGCCGGTAAAGCCCTGACAGATGACTTTGGTATCTTTATTGACGAGAACGGACATTGTTAGTTCCAAACGTTGTTAGTGGAGGTGTTCATAGAAAAGTTCTCGTGCTTTGTAGTTTTCAGCCAATGCTTTGGAAGAATCTTCAAAATCTACGTCAAGCACTTTTGCTATTACATTACAGGTCGCTACAAAGCCGGATTGAACGGAATCAACCACAAATCCACAATCAAAAACAATTCCTATCAGTCTACACATATTGTGAGCAAATGCATTCAGCTTTTCAAGCTCGTCCAAGGACGGTACATTTTTGTATTGCTGTTCGACCTCAGGCTTGACTCGCTCCTGATGCGCAACAAATTTATCTCTGTATCCAAATAAGGTCTTTAAAGCGGCATTATTCTCTTTAGATGGAATCTGTTCATACAATTTTGCAATCAGCCTTTCTTTGACTTGAGCAAATTTAGATTTATCAAAACTCAAAGACGAATATGCATCAGCCAAGAAAGGCGCATATTCAGCGACTTCTTCATTGGATAAACCAAACCCGCACAATTCATCACCACGAATTTTTGAAATATGATTTACAGAAAAATTGTCGGCAAAGAACTTAAAAAGAGCATAAACAGAATGGGTTCTTTCATCTTTATCATACAGCTTACATATACCTATCACTGCAAAATCAAGCGCAAATCTTTGCGCTAACGCAAAATAGAATCCCTTCTGTCCTTTATTGATTTCATCCGCATGTTTCGCAATGGCTTCATATGTCTCAAGAGCATTTTTATTCAGATACACATTATGAAATGCGGGCAACATCAGTTCTAGGGCAGCAGACATTTTTACGCCGCCGCTTTGTTTTTAACTGCCTTCACGACTTTCTCCGCGCCATCAGCCAGATTATCCGCCGACAGGATCGGCAAGCCGCTTTCGGCAAGGATTTTCTTGCCGAGATCGACATTGGTGCCTTCCAGCCGCACAACCAAAGGCACATGCAGCTTTACTTCTTTTGCCGCGGCGATGATGCCCTCAGCGATGATGTCGCAACGCATGATGCCGCCGAAGATATTGACTAATATCCCCTGCACATTCTTGTCCGACAAGATGATCTTGAAAGCCGTCGTCACGCGCTCTTTCGTAGCCCCACCGCCGACATCCAAAAAGTTCGCGGGCTCGCCGCCATAGAGCTTGATGATATCCATCGTCGCCATGGCAAGGCCTGCGCCGTTGACCATGCAGCCGATATTGCCGTCGAGGCGTACATAATTGAGGCTGTTCTTGGTCGCTTCAACTTCGGCGGGATCTTCTTCCGCCTCGTCACGCATTTCCTCCACATCCTTGTGCCGGAACAGTGCGTTGTCGTCGAAATTCATCTTGGCGTCGAGCGCGATGATGTCGTCATTACCTGTTACGACCAGCGGATTGATTTCGACAATCGAGCAATCAAGATCAATAAAGGCGTTATACATCGCCTGCAGGAACGTAACACATTTACCAATCTGCTTGTCTTTTAAGCCCAACCCGAATGCAATTTCGCGTGCATGATAAGGCTGCATCCCGGTAACCGGGTCGATGGCAATTTTGAGAATTTTTTCCGGATGCGTGGCCGCGACTTCCTCGATTTCCATGCCGCCTTCGGTGGAAGCCATGATCGTCACGCGACTTGTCGCACGGTCGATCAAAAGTCCGAGATAAAGTTCACGCTTGATATCGCAACCTTCCTCAACATAAATACGACCAACCTTCTGCCCCTGCGGCCCCGTCTGGTGCGTCACTAGTTGCATGCCGAGCATACGCTTGGCTTCAGTTGCAACGCCTTCCATTGATTTGACAACCTTGACGCCGCCGCCCTTGCCGCGACCGCCCGCATGAATCTGTGCCTTCACGACCCAGACAGGTTCTTTCAGATCAAGCGCCAGGGCTTTCGCAACATCCGTTGCTTCAGCAGGCGTAAAGGCCACGCCGCCGCGCGGCACGGTCACGCCGTATTTTTTGAGAAGGCTTTTCGCCTGATATTCATGAATGTTCATAGATATGACCTGAGCAACGAATCCAGATAGCGATTACGCGTTCATGATTAACAAAATATGTACAAGGTTGAAACAGTCTTTGTCGTTAGGCAGTTTTTGCATACAAATTATGCCTTACGTAGATTTTCGCCACACCCAAAAATTCATATTATTCTTTTAATTCAATAAGTTAGCCTTTGGCATGAAGCTTGCCATTACACTCCCGAAAGTTATTTGCGGGAGACCATAGATGCAAAATTTGACCCTGACCAAACCTACTACGCGCGGCAAACAACCGGCCGTGGTCCACGCCGATCTACAGTCGGCACTGTTTCCCTATGCGGAGCGCAACAACATCGGCGATCTGGCCAATGCCCTTTCGGCTCTTAGCGAAGCCGAACGCGTCATACATAACCAGCAAGAACGTATCCGGCAACTTGAAGACCTCGCACTGACCGACGAACTCACCGGCCTTCTCAACCGCCGTGGCTTTATGACAGCGTTGCAACGCGAGTTAAATTTCGCACGGCGCGATCAGAACGCAAAAGGTATCCTCGTCATGATCGATCTCGATGGATTCAAATCGATCAACGACCTTTGGGGTCATTGCGCCGGAGACGATTATCTTCAGGTTGTCGCCCACACGCTGCTGAGCGAAGTGCGCGCCCACGACATTGTCGCCCGCATCGGCGGCGATGAATTTGCTATTCTCTTCACTCGCATGGATATGGAAACCGGTCATGCTCGCGTGAAAAAGCTTGAACAAAGTTTTAACAGTCGCATCATGCATTGGCGGGATAAAATCCTCCCCTTACGCGCCAGCTTCGGCCTGTCATCCTATGATGGCAGCGAAACACATCAGGAAATCATGACCGCCGCCGATCTGAAGCTTTATGCCCATAAGGCGCGCAAAAGTATGAAGACACCAGAAAAGGTTACTTCCCCTTAAACTGATCATCGACGTCGACCCGATAACCGGTCGCAAGTTTATTGGTCTGGTTGGCCATGCCTACGACGGCAATCAGTTCAGCATATTGCGCATCGGTCATTCCGGCTTTACGCGCCGCCGCCGTGTGTGAATGAATACAATACTCACAACCATTCGTAACGCTCACCGCCACATAAATCATTTCCTTGGTAAGCACATCGAGCGCGCCGGGCTTCATCACCTGCTTGATATTTTCCCAAATTCTCTTAAGCGTGGGCGGATCGGAAGCCAGCACCTTCCAGAAGTTATTAATCCAGTCGACCTGCCGCGTTTTCATAATGTCGTCGAAGATGCTTTTCACCTCCGGAGAAGCTTTGTCATATTCGATTTTTTTCACGAGGGGCATAAGAACCTACGGGACAAATTTAACAGGCGGTGGATTGCGAAGGAAGCTCTGCTCCATATGGTATTTCTTTAGGATCACATCAAGCGTACCGTCATATTCGATGTGACGGAGAATATTGTCCATGACTTCTTTAAAACGCCAATCATCCGGCGGCAAAAGAATAACATTTGGAAAAACATTCATTGGTTTATCGGGAAAAATGTTTTTAATTTTGCCGGGATTATTGGCAATATAACCGGCCAAAGTGCTGGCGTCGACCACAATAAAATCGACTTTCTTGGTAACTAGATTTTCTACTAGATCAGGAGTCGAATCTAGTTCGGGCAAACTAATAATTTTAGCCTTAGGAAAATTTTTGACGATAATATCATGGTCAACACTCCCATCTATATTGCCCGCGATATACTGATCGGAATTTAAATCTTCAGGCTTGCCGATAGGGCGCGTGTCGCCCTGCCTCATCCAGACATAAAGTGGTGAATAAACCTGCGGAAAAGACGGTAGAAGATTCTTGATGCGCCCCGGATTCAGCCAATAGCCCGAACATGACGCATCGACACGTCCACTTTTTACAGCTTCCACCACCGATCCCCAGCCCAATTCTTCCTGCCAGATAACTTTAACACCGAGACGCTTAGCCGCCTCTTCCATCTCGTCGTGAAAGATACCCATTTTCTCGTTGGTCTTGGGATCGATATAAAACAGCGGATCCCAAACAGAATAGCCGCAGCGGATCGTACCTGTGCGCAAAATGCGGTCGTAGGTGGATTCTTTAGGCGCCGAATTCACCGTTGCCGACAGCACTGCGGGATTGGCACGGATATAGGCTCCAGCCAAGACAACAATAGCCACGGATATGAGTGCCGGAACGACAATATTGCGCATGGGGATACCTCCAAAACGATAGCCAAGCTTACAGATTCTTTTGGATTACGTAAACAAGATGGTCGGAGAGAGAGGATTCGAACCTCCGGCCCCCACGTCCCGAACGTGGTGCTCTACCAGGCTGAGCTACTCTCCGATAATCGCGGGAAGGCTGAATTTATAGCGATTTGAAGTCATGGATGCAATCGGCCAACAGGGCTTGCGCCGGAATGATGCTTAATGGATAAATGAGTCGAATAAGCGGCCACAGGCAATACTTTTATGAAGCCCCTCCACCTCATTCTCGTCATCATTCTCAGCTTCCTCACCGCCTTTGCGACGGTTCGGTTCGCCGCTACCTATAACGGTACGGTACCCACTCAACCTCGAAAAGAAACGACCTACGAGCGCGTCATTCGCACCGGCGAAATCCGATGCGCCTATGCGGTTTACGAGCCGCCTTTGATCAAAGATCTGAATACGGGAAAATTGAGCGGCATTTTTTATGATGTGATGGAAGAAGTCGGCCGCCGCCTCAACCTGAAGATCAATTGGGTCGAAGAAGTTGGCTACGGCACGATCGCCGCGGGTTTTGAAACAGACCGATACGACGCATTCTGCAATACCGTGTGGCCGACGCCGGAACGCAGCCGGGCCGCCAGCTTCACAATTCCGCTTTATTATTCCCCCGTTGATATACTGATACGCGCCGACGATCACCGCTTTGACAGCGACCCGTCCAAACTGAACAGCCCGGATTATATATTTGCCGTTAAAGATGGCGATGTATCCGACACCTTCGTGAAACAGATTTTTCCGAACGCGAAAACGACAAGCATTCCCGATATGGCGGACACCTCTCAATTGCTGGTAGATGTAACGAACAAAAAAGCTGATGCGGCTATAAATTCGCCGGAGTTATTGTATCAGTATCTTGACAAAAATCCGGGCGCCCTGCGCGATCTAACGCCGGATCATCCCATCAATGCCGCACCCAATACCATTATGATCAAGCCAGACCAGTATCAGTTCAAAATGATGCTGGACGTAACCTTACAGGGATTGCTGAACAGCGGATTCATAGACGCAGAATTAAAAAAATACCAAAGCTATCATCCTATCTACCTGCGCGATGCCCTACCCTATCAGCCTGCGCAATCTGGTAAATGATATGAAGCTATCCCACATCGCCCTTGTCGTTGTCCTTAGTTTTCTATCTGCGTTTGCAGTAGTGAAGTCTGCAGGCCTACAGAATGGCAACACTTCGGCGCAAACGGCGAGAGAGACCGCTTTTGAACGCATTACGCGCACCAACACACTACGCTGCGGCTATGCAATCGCAACGCCGTGGACGATGATTGATCCAAATACAAAACAATTATCCGGCGTTAATTACGACATGACGAATGCGGTCGCACAAAAGATCGGCCTTAAGGTTGAATGGGTCGAAGAAACCGGCTGGGGCGTAGCCGAGCAAGGCTTGATGAGCAACCGCTATGATATGTTATGCGGAAATGTTTGCATCGATCCGCGCCGCACTCGCGCCGCAACCTTTTCTACCCCATTCCTGCATATCCCGCTTCTCGCCGTAGTTCGCGCCGACGATACGCGCTTTGACAACGGCCTGAAAAGCATCAACTCCAAGGATATAAAGATTGGCGTCAAAAACGGCCATGTTTTCGAATTTACAGCCAACGAAAATTTTCCTTTGGCACAAAAAATTTACGCCAATGATATTTCCGATGATACGGAATTCTTTGAAATGCTAAACACCAAAAAAATTGACATTGCTTTTGCTGGTCAAATTACAATCGACCTATATAACGAAAAGAACCCGGACAAAAAAATCCGATCACTTGAAGAGCCAGTACGTTTTTGTAACGGCGCATTCATGTTACCGCTTGGCGACGACAGGCTAAAATATATGGTCGACAACACAATCGGTGAGTTGAACAGCAGTGGCCAAATCAAGGAAATCCTCTCTCGTTTCGTGAAACTGGATTCGCGCTATATTCGCGCCCCAACTCTGCCATTTCAGGAAAAGTAATTCGTCCCATGTCCGTCCTCGATATCCTCATCAATTATCACATGGCGTTCCTGCAAGGTTTGCGGGTGACGATGATGTTATGCGCGGTTATCTGGACGGCGGGTATTATTGGAGGCACGTTGCTCGGCGCGGCGGGCGCGCATTATGCGCATAGCCTCGGCCCTTTCATCCGCGCGATGTCTTTCGCCTTTTCGGCGATACCGACACTTGTCGTCCTGTTCTGGCTGCATTATCCGGCGCAAGCCGTGTTCAATGTCGTTATCGATCCGTTTTTTACCGCGTCGCTAACCCTATCGCTGGTCAATATCTTCGGCGTCGGCGAGATGGTGCGACAGGCCGTGCATGATTTCCCCAAACAATATATCATCGCCGGACGCGTCTGCGGCCTTGATACGCGCGATATTTTCGTAAAAATCCAGTTGCCAATTCTCTTTCGTCAATTACTGCCCGGCCTGTTGGTGCTGCAAGTCGCCATGCTGCATGCGACCTTGTTCGCGAGCCTGATTTCGGTGGAAGAAATTTTCCGCGTCGCCCAACGCATCAACAGCACTATTTATCGCCCAGTTGAGATTTATACCGCGCTGGCATTTTTCTTCCTCATGGTCTGTCTGCCGATCAATCTGACGGCGGCATGGATGAAAAAGCGCTATACTCGCGATTTATCGGAACGTTAAAATGCTCGAAGCAAAAAATCTTTCCTTCAGCTACGGCGCAAAACCTGTATTCAACAATATCAGCCTCAGCATCAAACCCGGCGGCATCACGGTTTTGATTGGGCCGAGCGGCACGGGCAAAACCACCCTGCTGCGCTGCCTTGCCCTGCTCGACCCGCCGCAAAGCGGATCGATCACCATCGATGACGAAACATTCCGTTTTCCACTGCCGCAGGACAAACCATTCAATCCGCCATGGCCAAAACTGACCACGGTATTTCAGCAGCTTTTCCTCTGGCCGCATATGACGTTGCGCGAGAATATCTTACTGCCAGTGCGCCGCCTCAATTCGCCGCATATGAAGGACGAACTCGATGCCCTCATCGACGCTTTCGATATGGGTGATTTTATCGACAATTATCCGAACGAAGCCTCGCTCGGCCAGCGGCAACGCATTGCGCTCGCCCGCGCCCTTATGCTCAAGCCGCATTATTTGTTGCTCGATGAAATCACCTCGGCGCTCGATGTCGTGCAAATCGCCCGCATTCTCGATTATCTCAAAACCCTGCGCGGCAAGAATATCGGCGTTTTTATTATCACCCATTTACTCGGCTTCGCCCGCCACGCCGCCGATCAGGTTGTTTTTATGGCCAATGGCGAAATTACCGAGAGTGGCGGGCCGGATATATTGCGCAATCCGCAAACCGAAACGCTGGGGCAGTTTTTATCGGTTATTGCGGCGGCAAGCTAAAACGCGAACGTCTTCGGCTTCTCGAAACCTGGCAGTAAATTTACATTCGCGTCAAACAGCGCGCGATGGGAAATCTGGCTGTGGTTCTTTTGATAGAGCCGCGCCTCCCCCGTGCGGAAAGCCGATCCGGATTCGCGCATGCGCATGACCAGAAGAAGCCGACCGCCTTCGGCAAGCTGATCCGTGAGCGTCGACGGCACGACCTCAACGCTGCCGTTGATAAGGATGACGTCATAAGGCGCTTCCGCGCTCCAGCCTTCCGTTAAAGCGCCACATTGAATGTCGGTGTTTGAGGTGCCTAGCACATTCAGATTATAGATAGCCTGTTTCTGCAAGGCCGGATCGGATTCAACGCTCACAACCTCCTCCGCCAGGCTCGCAAGCACAGCCGTCGAGTAACCTGTTGCCGGAGCAATATCCAGAACGCGGTCTCCCGGTTTAACATCAGCTTCTTGCAGCAAACGCGCCAGCACCATAGGTTCCAGCAGGTATCGCCCAGGCACGACCTGCATATCTTCATCGATATAGGCAATGCCGGTCATTGAGGAAGGCACAAAAATTTCGCGCGGCAAATCCCCCATCGCCTTCAGGATACGTTCATCCGTAACCTTGTTCGGCTTGATCTGGCTTTCGACCATATGAAAGCGCGCAGCGGTGAAATCAGGCGAAGAGGATTTTTGTGTGGCAATCATAAGGAAACTTGTGAGTTGAGATGGGCGAGTGGATTATAGGCGGGCTCGCCCATAAATCGCAACCGCCTCGCCGCCGGGGTTTTTCTGGCGTTCTGTCCAGGCCCATATCTGATCGCCATAGGAGAAATGCCACCATTCGGACTCATGCCGGTGAAACCCCTCCGCAACCATCACTTCATTCAACAGCATGCGGTTGGCCTCGGCTTGCTTGCCGACAGCATCCGCAGCCGTCGCGTAATAATCGGGATTTGAACGATCGGAATTCTCATCGATTGGCGAGCCCATATCGACTTCCTGCCCGGTTTCATCAGCTAACGTGCAGTCGATCGCCGCGCCCGTGCTGTGCGGCGGCGGTGTTAATGGATCTTCGCTGGGGATCGCAAATACGCGGTAGGCTTTTTCATAAAGCTTATCTTGATCTTTTACGGGATCAAGGCCTGTCGCCTTGGCCTGCAAATGAAATTCACGCTCGACCATAAAAGCCTGAACTTCGTTCGGCCGGTAAGCGTCAAACAATTTTATCTTCCAAGAAGGACGGAATTGCTGAAGATTTCGCTGCGCACGTTGAAGCCTCGTTAAAATATCTTTCCGCAAAAACCACGGCGATGCGTTGCCGTAAGGCGCGCCAAGCGCGAGATAAGGGTGCGGCTCAAAAAAAGCGAACGTATCTTTTGGAATAGCAACTAAAGACTCGCCGCATTCCTGGATGGGAATTTGGCGGTAGGGTTTAATATTCACAAAGATTGATCCCGGTAATTTTTAGCGTACCATCCCCGATCAAACATATTTTCCAAATCATCCGGGCGAAAGGGCGCTCGAGTGGGCTTCCTGCTAGCCTTGGCGCGTCGCCACATATAAGGTCTTTTACGGTGATGAGTATGGCCAATTTTGTTACGATCGCTGCCTGTAAATCTCGACGTTAAGGCTTCCGCACTTTCTGAAAACATAAAAACCTCCTTGTGAAACGAATCGATATCGACCAATTATCCTGGCACATTTTTTATTTGATCATAAGCCCAAGCCACTTTTCCTTAATCTCTTTGATCGCCCCAAGCGTATAGGGCGCCGGATCAAGCCGTCCCCAGACCGGCGCGGGCCAGGCGGGATCGTCCTTGTACCGTCCGACAACATGCACATGCATCTGCGGCACCATATTGCCCAGTGTAGCGACATTAATTTTGTGCGGCATATAAAGTTCTTTCAGAATTTCCGAGACCTGCGCAATCTCATCCATCAAAAGCGCGCGATCATCTTTGGACAGCTGATAAAGTTCTGTCTCCGTACGGCGCGGAACCAAAATCATCCAGGGCACGGCTTTCTGATTTTGAAGTCGCAATTGCGATAAGCGCAAATCGCTAATCAGGCAGGTTTCGGCTTCCAGCCTGGGGTGAAGGGTAAATTGGCTCATGGAGGTAATTTCTGAGGGCTATATTGAATCGCAGGGCTCGTGCTATAAACTCACCAGAAATGCACCAGATTTCCAAGAGGATTTAATGTCGCAGGCTACTGAAAAAATGACCGACATTCGTACCGAAACCGATTCGTTCGGCCCGATTGACGTGCCCGCAGGACATTATTGGGGCGCGCAGACGCAGCGCAGCCTGCAGAATTTTCGCATCGGCGGCCAGACCATGCCTCTGCCCCTTATTCATGCCTTCGGAATCTTGAAGAAATCTGCCGCGCTGGTGAATATGAAACTCGCTGGTCTGGATGCCAAAATCGGCGACGCCATCGTCAAGGCCGCCGATGAAGTGATTGCCGGAAAGATGGACAATGAATTTCCGCTCGTCGTTTGGCAGACCGGCTCCGGCACACAAACCAATATGAATGTGAATGAGGTTATATCCAACCGCGCAATCGAAATGCTCGGCGGCACGATGGGCAGCAAGAAACCGGTGCATCCCAACGATCACGTCAATATGGGACAAAGTTCGAACGACAGCTTCCCAACCGCGATGCATATCGCCACAGTAATGCAGATCACAAATTTTCTTATCCCGGCGCTGGAGCATTTCCACGCCGCGCTGAACAAAAAAACCGAAGAATTCAAGAACATCGTCAAGATCGGCCGCACGCATTTACAGGATGCCGTGCCGCTCACACTCGGCCAGGAATTTTCCGGTTACGCAATGCAGCTAAAACTTTCCGTCGCGCGCGCCAAAGATGTTCTGCCGCGTCTATATCCCTTGGCGCAGGGCGGCACTGCCGTCGGCACAGGGTTGAATGCAAAAAAAGGTTTTGCCGAAGAATTCGCCAAACAGGTCGCAAGCATTACCGGCAAACCTTTCGTCACCGCGCCGAATAAATTCGAAGCGATGGCGAGCCACGATGCGATGGTGGAAACCTCCGGGATGCTCAACACGATTGCCGCCAGCTTCATGAAAATCGCCAACGATATTCGTTTGCTTGGCTCCGGCCCGCGTTGCGGTTTCGGCGAAATCAGCCTTCCGGAAAACGAACCCGGTTCATCCATCATGCCGGGCAAGGTCAATCCGACGCAATCCGAAGCGATGACGATGGTCGCCGCGCAAGTAATGGGTAATCATGTCGCCGTCACCATCGGCGGCGCGACCGGCCATTTCGAACTGAATGTCTTCAAGCCGGTAATCATTCACAATGTGCTGCAATCGATCCGTTTGCTCGGTGATGCGGCGAACAGCTTCACCGATAATTGCGTCATCGGCATCACGGCGAACACCGACCGCATCAAACAACTGGTGGCCGACTCCCTGATGCTCGTGACGGCTCTTAATCCGCATGTCGGCTATGACAATGCGGCCAAGATCGCCAAGAAAGCCCACGCTGAAAACAAGACTCTGAAACAGGCAGCTGTCGAACTTGGTCTCTTAACCGCCGAGAATTTCGACAAACTTATTAAGCCTGAAGAAATGACGCATCCTCTGGATTGAGCTATGAGCGCACAAACCATCCACATCGACGCGCTGCGCAAAACACCGGTCACACAGGAACCGTTCCCTTACCTTATCCTGCCCGGCTTTGTGCGCGCCGAGGCGATGGAAGAAATTGAATCCGATTACCCAAAAGTTAAAGTGCCGGGTAGTTTGCCTTTACAAACACTGGATTACGGCCCGAAGTTCAAGCAATTTATGGAAGAAATTCAAGGGGCCGAAATGACGGCGGCGATAGCCGAAAAATTCGGCGTTGACCTGAACAAACGTCCGACGATGGTCACGGTGCGCGGCCAATGCCGCGCGTCGGACGGACAGATCCATACCGACAGCCGTACAAAACTCATCACCGTGTTGATTTACATGAACGGCAAATGGGAGCAGCCGGGCGGCCAATTACGTTTGCTGCGCTCGCCGGATAATTTGGACGACGCTTTTGCGGAAGTTCCGCCGTTGCAAGGGACTTTGCTCGCGTTTAAAAATCAGCCCAACGCCTGGCACGGCCATAAATCCTTCGAGGGCCCGCGCCGCGCAATACAGTTAAACTGGGTGCGCGACCAAGGCGTCGTCTGGCGCGAGAAAATCCGGCATAGTGTGAGTGCGTTTTTTAAGAAAGCAGGAAAAGGATACTAACATGCCCCTAAAAATCGACACCTTCAGCAATCAATCCGGCGGTAACGCGTTTTATAAGGCTGTGACGCATCCGCTCGCCGCCGATAAGGCGCGCAGCCTCACCGTACATCTGCAAAAAGCCGGGCCGGTGGCGATCTACGATCCCGCCAACCACCTCAGCAGCTTTGCCGAATTTTTTCCATTGGCCGATGTTGAGATTGCCGGGCTGTTTGTGCAGGATGTCGATCATATCGGGCGCGTGTTCCGCAATCACGCCGCGCAGCCGGTGACCTTGCTGAAAGACAGCGCGTGCAAAAGCATCCTCATCGCTTCGTTCGATGCCCCAAAGCTGGTCGATCACATCAAGCACCTGATGCCCGCGAATACGCCGTGGTTCAGCTTCGATACGTTCCGCTTGCCCGACGAACTGCTCAGTAATCGTAACAATTATCTCGCCAACATCAATTTCGCCACCAACTTCGCTTTCTTCCGCGACGGTGGTGGCCAGCATACCCGCGTTGTAACCGCGAATTACTGGGGTAACTATGGTGCTTCGAACGCGCGCGCATGGTGCCGCTTGATGGATGACAAGGGCCAAAAGCTTGCCGAATGGATTGAGCCGCTGCCCCCGGCTAACGCCAGCATCGTATTCGACAGCGCTGAAATTCGTGCGCGATTCAAACTGCCGGAATTCACCGGCCAGCTTTTCATCCATATCATTGGCGCCGCCGGGCACGATGTCGTCAAATACGCACTCGATACCTATGGCGACGACAAAAAGGTTTTGTCCTGCACGCATGACGCGAATGCCTGGCCATCCGATCAATATGCGGGCCTGCCAGCGCCGACCGAAGACGAAACAGTTGTGCTGTGGGTGCAAAACAGCCACCCCAGCGAAATTGCCAAAGGCGAAATCGGCCTTAATCTTATGGGCGATAAAAAAATCGCGCGGCTGGATAAAGCCATCCCGCCTTTCGGCAGCTATAAACTGAATGTTGCCGAATTGCTGCCCAGCGCCAAATGGCCGCAGCAAATCGAGATCCAGTCCGGCAAGCATTTCGTGCGCCCGCGCTATGAAATTTTTTCAAAGAACGGTCACACGCGCATTTCTCATCCGAATGTCGAACGCAACGATTTGAGCCCGGATAAACGGCTCGGCGATTTGGGCGATCTGCTTGGCAAACTACACATCGTGCCCGCACCGGTGCTGCCGACGGACCGCTTTACCAATTGGGCACTGCCGACCCCGATGTCCACCAACCTTACGCATCTGCCGGTGAAAGCGCTTGTTTATGACGCGCGCGGCAATCAGGTGCTGGAGCATAAATTTGGTAATCTGGAACGCAGCGATTCCGTTGCCATCAATATCAACGACCTGCTGAAAGGCAAAAAGCTTGAAGGCGGCTACGGCCATGTCGAATTGATCTATGATTTTGCCGTAGGTCACGAGGTCGATGGCTGGCTCCACGGGTTGTTCCGCTACGAAGACCGTAATTCCGGTCACGCGGCGGAAACCAGTTTCGGCGCGCATGTGTTCAATACTGCGCTGGTCTACAAGAACGAACCGCAAAGCTATGCCGGCAAAGCGCCCGGCCTCAGCACGCGCCTATTTCTGCGCGTGGGGCCGCAGCCCTATGACACGATGTGCCATCTGGTTTACCCGGCTTCGATGCCATGGCATTCGGTATCCGACACAATGCTCATCCTCACCTCAAATAAGGGCGAGGAAATTGCCAAACGCGCCGTGCGCATTCCGTGCAGCGGATCATTACTGTGGCGCGTAAGCCAGATGTTCACCGAGGATGAAATCAAATCAGCGGGCACGTATTGCTACGTCATCATTCGCGACACGACATGCCGGTTGTTCGGCTATCACGGGCTGGTGAGCGGTGAGTCTGCGTTTAGCCTTGATCATATGTTCGGGTTTTAATCCGGTGACCGAAATTCGTTTCTATCATCTTACGCGCAAGACGCTGGAGCAGACGCTGCCGGAACTGCTGGAAAAAACACTCGAGCGCGGCTGGCGTGCGGTGGTGATGGCAGGATCACCGGAGCGCGTCGAAGCGCTCACACAGCATTTGTGGACCTACAATCCCAATAGTTTTCTGCCGCACGGCAATGCCAAGGATGGGAATGCGGAACTTCAGCCCATATGGCTTACGCCATCCGATGAACGCCCGAACGAAGCCTCGGTTCTTTTTCTCACCGACGGCGCTGAATCCGCACGATTAGGTGAATACGAACGTGTGTGTGAAATTTTCGACGGCAACGACGAATTGGCCGTCAATGTCGCCCGTACCCGCTGGGCCGGATACAAATCGGCCGGGCATGATCTCAGCTACTGGCAGCAGGGCGACAAAGGTTGGATTAATCAGACTCCCGCATGATAAATTCATATTTCTAAGCGGGCTGTGAAGTCTGCACGGCAAAATGCGTTGGCCTGCGGCCCCTGGCTACGCGCTCTGCAATGCTTGAAAACAGTTCGCCAGCCGTCGCCATCAACCCTGTCGCTTTTTTCCCATTTGCAAATCTACGCATTCTGGACAGATTGCTAACAACTGTACCTGAAAGGATACCCGTTCCAGCATGATCATATTCGCCGAGTTCTTTTTTCAGGCCTTCCGGTCTATAATAAATATCACAATTTCCTGCGCAAACTTTAGTCTTCAGCATATTGAACGTGTCCGTAATGCTATCCCCCCATATTTCCCATCTCCGCAGCCGATAGGTTGGAAAACCCAATACATCCAGTTGATTGGCAATATCCTGAGCCCTTTCTGTCACCAGAACGCTGAAACCGCCGCAATTAATGACTGTGTTGCCACAATAATAGTGAAAACCCAGAATATCTCCCGCCGAAACATATTTTTCAACGCCAGTGGCGTCTCTAAATACTAAAATAGGCGGATTTTCAATTGAGTTAGACATAAGAGCTATCCCTCCAATAAGTTATATTTCTACTATATATATTTACCATTTTTGGTCAATAGAAAAAAATACTTTCATTCAAAAAAACAAAAAATTCCAACCTAACTATATAGTTAGCCTATCATTTTGATTTATTAACAATATAAAGAGGATTTCAAGATACTCTTAACTCATAGAGGCTTTATGGCCTCTTTATCCGGGGAGTTAGCACGAGTAAGGCCGGAAAGGCCGGAGCGAGATGGCAAAAACGATCAAAATCGACGATCTCCGCACGCATCTCGAAAATGCTAGGGAAAAACTCTCGCTCGAAAAACTAGAAATTCTCAAACTTTATCCGCTGGCGGCAGGTTTTAATCGCGAAGAATATGCTTTCGCCTATGTGCGGACCGAACGGCTGGGGCTCGACAATATCAATCAGAAACTTGCCGAAATCGCCTGGCTGCCGATGCAGCTTGATCCGCGCGCCGAAATTGTTTCCGAAAACCGCCATTCGATGAAGCGCTGGCTGACCTCCATGTTAAGCCGCGCCCCGGATTCGCAGGAATTCGGCAATGATTTCATGCATACGCTGGCACGCTGCGCGATGAAATTCGGGTGGGAAAAAGCCGAATTCACCAAACTTTCCGGACGCATCGCCGATTTGTTCCGCGATCTGTCCTGCCTCATCGGCCTGATCTACTATTGCACATGGCTTGGCGAGAATAATGTCGAAAGCGTTGAACTGAGCGACCCGGACAATCTTAACCGTACCGCCAGCGAGATTTCCGCGCTCATCCAATCACCGGAGCTTTATAACTATCTTCGTGAACAGCAAAAAATCAAAGCCGCCAATGCGCCGAAAAAGAAATCCACCGAGAAACCAAAGAAAAAATCTCCGCCAGCGCTGCATGTGATCGAAAACAAGAATTATTCCGATCCCTTCATGCCGGATCCGGCTTACGTGTAATTCACTTCCCAGAAATATAGTCCCTTCGGTGGCGCCGTCACGCCGCCTTTGCTACGGTCACAAGCGGCAAAAGCCGCTCTGAAATCATCCAGACTCCATTGTCCCGAACCTACCATCATCAACGTGCCGACCATATTGCGTACCTGATGATAAAGAAATGACCGCGCTTGCGCCTCAATAATCACCAACTCGCCGTCCCGCGAAACATCCAGTCGATCAAGTGTTTTGATTGCCGAGTCCGCCTGACAATGCTGCGCGCGAAATGTCGAAAAATCATGCTTGCCGATAAGAGTCTGGGCCGCCGCATGCATTGCCGCGGCATCTAACGGCTTCACCACATGCCATGCATAATCGGCAAGCAGGACCGGTGGCGCCGAACGATTGATAATCTGATAGCGATAACGACGCGACTTTGCATCAAATCGCGCATGGAATTCGTCCAGAACTATCTCGGCTTCCAGCACAACAACCTTATGTGGGCGCGCATGAAAATTGATCGCACTACGCACGGTGTTAGCGTCTGTTTCTTTCATCAAATCAAAATGCGCGGCCTGCGCGCGCGCATGAACACCAGCATCGGTTCGCCCGGCGACATGCAGCGTTACGCTCTCGCCGCAAAATTTTTGGATGGCCTCTTCCAGAACCTGCTGCACTGATAAGTCATGCGCCTGCCTTTGCCAGCCACAAAAATGAGTGCCATCGTATTCTATGGTGATTTTCCAGCGCATATCGCCCCTGTTACCCTATCTTCGCGATCCCTATATATACTAGAAATATCTTCAGGAGGAATCATGCCTAAAATTATCGTCTATTCCGGCCCCGATTGCCCCTACTGCCAGCGCGCAAAAATGCTGTTGCAGAAAAAAGGCGCAACGTTCGAAGAAATCAACGTGCGCGCCGATCCAGCCAAAAAGGAAGAAATGCTCAAAATCTCGAACGGACGCCAAACCATCCCGCAAATCTTTATCGATGGCCAGCATATCGGCGGCTGTGACGATCTCTACGCGCTCGATGCCGCAGGGAAACTCGATCCCTTGCTTGCGTCATGAAACTTGTCGCTGCCTGTATCCAAACCAATGTTGGAGCGGATGTTGAGGATAATCTTGCGCGCGTTGAGCCGCTTATCCGCGAGGCAGCTAACCGCGGCGCAAAATTCATAACACTCCCCGAAAATGTTGATCTTATGGTGCGTGGGCGCGAAAAGTTTCTTGCCGCCGCTCAACCTGAATCTCAAAATCCTGCTGTCGCGTTTTTTTCCCGAATGGCGCAGGAAACCAGGACCTATATTCTGGCAGGCAGCATTGTCACTATCCCTGCCGATGGCGAAAAGCTTTACAATCGTAGCTATTTATTTAACGATATGGGAGGCATCGCCGCGCGCTACGATAAAATTCATTTATTCGATGCCGATGTCGCAGAGGGTGAAAGCTACCGGGAATCCAATACCGTGCTGGGCGGCAACCAAGCCGTGACCACCGATACGCCGTGGGGCAAAATCGGCCTTACTGTTTGCTATGACCTGCGTTTTCCGTATCTGTTTCGTACGCTGGCTAAAGCCGGCGCACATATCATCACGGTTCCCGCGGCATTCACCTACACCACCGGCAAAATGCATTGGCATATTTTGCTCCGCGCCCGCGCGATTGAAACCGGATGTTTTATCCTTGCGCCCGCGCAATGCGGCGAGCATGACGGCGACCGTCGCACCTATGGCCATTCGCTTATCATTGCGCCATCAGGCGAAATCCTCGCCGAGGGCAGCGAAACGACGCCGGAAGTTATTGTCGCCGAGCTAGTTTTAGGCCAGGTCGCCGAGTGTCGCCGCCGGATTCCAAGTTTGCAGCATGATCGGGAGTTTAAAATGAACGATTAAAATGGCATTGCCCCAGCACAAGCGATGCGTTATTTTATCGCCAATCTTAAACTGGCCAAAGCTGTTTTAATGTATCGCGCCGCGCTCGGGTAAGCGCAAAATTAAGCCGCGGCGTCTTTCAGTAAACTCTCCGCTGCTTGCCGCGCCGCGTCGGTAACCTGCGTGCCGGCCAGCATGCGCGCGATTTCCTCACGCCGTGCCGCATTATCAAGCGCTTCGACATCCGTCACGGTTTGCGTGCCTCTGACCTGCTTCGACACGCGGAGATGATTGCTGCCACGCGCGGCGACCTGCGGACTGTGCGTGACGACAAGAACCTGTACATGCTCCGCCAGTTGCGCGAGCCTTTCACCAACCGCCGAGGCCGTCGCGCCACCGATTCCGGAATCTACTTCATCGAACACCAGAACCGGTACCGGATCGCTTGCCGCGAGCACAACCTTTAACGCGAGCATAAAGCGCGCCAACTCGCCGCCCGAAGCAATCTTCTGCAGCGGCCCCGGCGGCGCGCCTGGATTGGTCGCGGCCTGAAATACGACACGATCCATACCTTCAGACGACCATTGCTCCTCCGGTAAAGCGGCGAGAGAAACTTTAAACTGCGCGCGCTCCAGTTTAAGCGGCGGCAATTCCTTCGTAACAGCTTTTTCAAGTTTTACAGCAGCCTGTTGGCGTTTGGCGCTTAATTCCTCGGAAAGTTTTACATAATTTTGCCGCGCTGTTTTAGCTGCCTTGGCGAGAGCCGCCATCGCCTCTCCCTGATCACCCAACAAAGCCAAATGCGCTACCAGGCTCTGACGTAAGTTATTCAACTCTTCAACCGGCACATTATGCTTGCGCGCTGCGGCGCGCAGGGCGAATAAGCGCTCCTCGATATGCTGCAGGGTGTCTGGCTCCGCATCTATGCTATTCAAAAATCGTTCAAGCTGATGGATCGCTTCTGCCGTTTCATTTGTCGCGCGATCAATGGTCGTCAGAAGTTCCTGCAATCCGGCTGCTTTATCTACAATCCGGGCGACGGCCTTTCCGGCCTGTGTCAAAGCTGTCGCCGCGCCGCGTTCGCCCTGCAATGACTGATCCGCGCCCTGCAAAGCCTCAAGAATTTTCTCGCGGTGCTGTAAATTCGTGCGCCGCTCCGCCAGCCTATCGGCCTCGCCGGATTCCGGCGCGAGTTCTTCCAGTTCGGCAACGGCAGCACGCAGGAAATCTTCCTCCGCCTGCGCGCGTTCACGTTCACCGGCAATCGTTTTCAATTTCTCTTCGGCACTCTGCCATTCGTTAAATGCAGCGGCGGTTTTTTCTTTTAAGGCCTCGCATGCTGCGAACGCATCCAATAGACCACGATGCGTTGCCGCATTCAGCAACCCATGGGTTTCAAACTGACCGTGGATTTCCAGCAGCCGTTCGCCAAATTGTTTAAGCAACCCGATGCTGATCGGCTGATCGTTGAGGAAAGCACGGCTCTTGCCGTCTTTTGCGATAACGCGGCGTAGAATAAGCGGATTTTCGGCATTCAGCCCCTGCTCGCTCGCCAGATCAAAAACGCCCTGATTTTCGGGCAGTTTAAATTCGGCTGAAACGGAAGCTTGCACAGCGCCCGCACGGACAAGACTCGCATCGCTGCGCTCGCCCAGCGCGAGCCCCAAAGCATCCAGTAAAATCGATTTTCCGGCCCCGGTTTCGCCGGTGAGAACATTCAACCCCGGCGCGAATTGCACCGTCAGCCTGTCGATGAGCACCACATCATGAATGACGAGGCGGGTTAGCAAGGTTCTACCTATGTCCACCCTTGAGTGGAACGGCGTAGCCGCCAAGCGGCGCGAGATACTGCAACCGGCTGCCCAACATCGCACGGATACGTGAAAGACGGGTATCGGCGCGTCCCACATAGCCATCCGTTTCGACCATGTACGTCGTCGGGGCCGAACCGCCGCGCCCAGCGCTGTGCACAAGCATCTGGCGTACTTTATAACCCGCCTTGCCGAGAAGACGTTTCATTTCTGCTTCCGGCACATGCACGCATTGTAATGCAAGGAAACTGCGATCATCCCCGGTCAGTTCTGGATACAATTTGCCGACAATTAATCCCATCGGCAATGAATTGCGCGCGTTGTGGCGTCCATGTTTCAACATTTCAAACGGCAGACAGGCAAAAACCGTAAGCACATTCTTCTTATCGGCAGCAAGAAGCGGCCACCATGCATCCTTGTCGTTTGCCTGTGGCGGCGGCACGACGGCTATGCTTATTTTTCCCGCCTGCAAGGCTTTAATCGCGGCGACCCCCGACGGCATTTCAGCCATAGGCGTGAAGGCTCCATAAAAATCGCGCGCATGATCCCAAAGGTCCTCTCCCTTCGGTGGCGTGTAAACGCCAACTTTCAGCGCACCCTCCATCAACGTGAAAGCCGAAATCAATTCGCGCCACAGCCTTACAACCAAACCTTCCGGCAATTTGCCCTGCGGGCGATTGGCCAGCACACGCACCATTTGCGCTTCGCGGCCGGGACGAATATAAAGATGCTGCTTGCCTTTAATCTTGCGTACCTGATCGATGAATTCGACGCGATTGCGCAGAAGATCATGCAAGGCGACATCGATTTGATCGATTTGAGCGCGGATATCTTCGAGTGCCTGCCGGTCGGAACTGACGGAAACAGCCTTAAGAGCGGGTGATGCCAATTTACAATATCCTTACATGGGGGTGCAGTTAAGGAGCCATTGTAGGCCAGAACTGGGGAAAAGTCCAAATTGAACCTTTCAGGCGCACTTGAAACCAATCTGTTTCAAGGCCCCTCATCAATCCATGAAACCCTCTCTTGACCAAGACAATTACCTCTCTTTGCTCCTTTAATCTTTTGAATAAGCTTGTGAATCTCCTATGAATTTCCTAATTTCCCAGCTTAACTAGTCCCGAAAATCAGGAAAGCCCCTCCTCCATGCCGATAAGCCGGTACCGCATCTACATTTCAGCCGCCTTCTTTGGCGTCATGATATGCGGGCCTTTATTCCCGGCCTATGGGCAGAACCTTTTATCCTCGCTCGCGCCCGCGCACTCAACGCCGGTTGCTCCGACTGCAGCAGATATTAGTGCAGCAAACGATGTCATCAGCGACATCCGCGTCGAGGGGGCACAACGGCTGGAGCCCGAAACAGTCCTGTCTTACCTGTCGCTTACAAAAGGCGATCATGCGACACCGGACAAGCTCGACGCTTCGCTGAAGGCGCTTTATGCCACCGGCCTGTTTTCTGACATTAACATGTCGATGGACGGAGCCGTTCTTGTCGTTAAAGTTGAAGAAAATCCCATCATCAATCGCGTAGCCTTCGAAGGCAACGACGCGATATCAAAAGAAGATCTGGAAAAGGAAGTTCAACTCAAAGCGCGCCTTGTCTACACGCTGCCCAAAGTGCAGCGCGACGTACAGCGCATCCTTGATTTGTATCGACGCTCAGGACGCTTCGGCGCCCTTGTCGAACCCAAACTGGTCAAGCAGGATCAAAACCGCGTTGATCTTGTGTTCGAGATTACCGAAGGCAAGCGCACCGGTATCCGCAGCATAAAATTTATCGGCAACAGCCATTTTGGTAACGACGAATTAGGCCAGATTATCAATACACGCGAAAGCGCCTGGTGGCGTTTCTTCTCTACAACAGACTATTACGATCCTGACCGCACCAATTATGACAAGGAACTGCTGCGTAAATTTTATCTCAACGAAGGCTATGTAGATTTTCGTGTCCTGTCGGCCGTCGCCGAACTGACGCCGGATCGAGGCGATTTCTTTTTGACTTTCACTCTTGAAGAGGGCCCACGCTACAAATTCGGCAAAATCAACATCAAGAGTGAGATCAAGGGGCTGGATGCCGAATCCCTGCGTCAATATCTGACCACGAAGGAAGGCGATTGGTACGCCGCCGATCAGATTGAAAAGACGATCACAAAACTGTCGACGGTTCTCGGCGATAAGCAATACGCGTTTGTTAATATCCTGCCCAACCCCGACCGGCATAAGGATACACTGACCGTCGATCTCAATTACGACATCAAGCAGGGCGAGCGGGTCTATATCGGCCGCGTCAATATCAGCGGCAACCAGCGCACCGTCGACAAAGTCATCCGGCGCGAGATGCAGGTGGCCGAGGGCGATCCGTTCAACACAACGAAAATTCATACCTCCGAACAGAAATTGAAAGACCTTGGATTCTTCGACCCGGCAAAAGTGACGCCAACGGATGGCACCCAGCCTGATCGCGCCAATGTCGATGTCAACGTCAAGGAAAAATCGACCGGCGAAGTTTCAGTCGGTGCCGGATTTTCATCCACCGACGGCCCGTTGGGCGACTTCAGCATTCGCGAGCGCAATTTCATGGGCGAAGGCCAGGATGCGCGTTTCGGTGCAACAATCTCGGGCCGTACCCGGCAAGTCGATACCAGCTTTACCGAACCTTATTTCATGGATCGCAATCTATCGATGGGCGGCGATTTGTTCTATACACAAACCGACAACCAGGACTTGAGCTCATACGACGTCAACAGCGAGGGCTTCACCTTGCGCTCCGGCTATCCTCTTTCGGAACAAATTCGTCAGCGCCTCAACTACAGCTTTCACCACGACACGATCAGCGACGTACCCAGCGACGCGTCGCTTTATATTCTTGAACAGCAAGGAAGCGCCACCACATCTTCAGTTGGGCAGGAGCTTGATTACGATACGCGCGACAGCAAACTCGAACCGACAGAAGGGTTTAATACGCACTTCAATACCGATTTTGCAGGTCTCGGCGGTTCCCGCAAATGGCTCAAGATGGTACTTGGCGGCACGCAATATGTCCCACTTGCTGAAAAATGGAACCTGGCCCTCACGGCCGAAGCCGGAGAAATCTGGGGTCTCAACGGACCGACAAAGATCAATGAACGCTTTTTCCTCGGCGGCGATACACTGCGCGGCTTCCAGTATGCCGGCATTGGTCCGCGTGATATTTCAAGCCCCAACGACGATGCTCTTGGTGGCGATCGCTTTGCGCGCGGCACGGCACAGCTAACAGTGCCGAATCCGTCACCTGCGGAGCTTGGCCTTAAGACTCACGTTTTCATTGATATGGGCACGCTTGGCGGGGCCGATGAGCAAACCATATCCGGCGACACGCTGGCCGTAGACGAGAGTCTACATGTCAGCACGGGTGCGGGTATAACATGGGCTTCCCCGTTCGGCCCTGTTACGCTGGATTTTGCCGAACCCATTTTGTATAAAACCTACGACAAGATCGAACATATCCATTTCAGCTTCGGTGCGAAGTTCTGAGCATGGCCCAAAAAATCTATTTCCTTGCATTCCTGTTTGCGCTGTCTGTCCCGGCGATTTGCGCCGCCCAAACAGTCGCACCCAAGCCATCTAGCCCGGTTATTATTGTGGTTGATATGCAGCGTATTTTGGATGAATCGATGGCCGCAAAAAACGTACAAAAACAAATCGAAACCCAAAGCGCGAAATTCCAGAAAGAAATCGAGGGGGAGGAAAATGAATTGCGCACAGCTGAACAAGACCTCGGTAAATCGCGCGATCAGATTGCCGCCGACGCCTATGCCGACCGCGAGCAAAATCTACGCCAGCGTTTCTTGACCGTTGAGAGGCATGTGCAGGCGCGCCACAAAGCGCTTGATCAGGCTTTTACGGATTCCATGAATGCCGTGCGCGGTGTTCTCATGGACATCGTCGCCGCCGTGGCGCAGGAACATGGCGCTAATATCGCCTTGGCCAAGCAGCAAACGGTCTGGCTCGACAAGTCACTGGACGTAACCGATGAAATTCTTAATCGGCTTAACAAGCAATTGCCGCAAATAACCGTCAAAATGCCGGATGAAAAGCCGTAAGGGGTCAAGTTACATCAGCGTGGTATTCTATAAACCGCACCCGGGTTTTGCATATGTAACTTGTATAGCAAGCTTTCCTGATGCCATATCACGGTTTATTCTGATGTCTCTTAATTCTTCCCGGCACCCCGGTGCATGCCCCGCTCCAAAGGTGTCAGCAGGCACTCCTGCAATCACACCTAATGCAGATCCAAAACCAGCAGCACAGACAGCGGCAACACTAGTCACAGCCATAGAAGCAATCAGAAACCTGCGACCTAATTCTTTCGTATTCATGTCAATCTTCTCCTTTGAAAAGTTTTGATTATGAAGAGGGATTTATACCATAATCATGAAGCTAGCAATCGCTATGATACTATTGGTTAATTTCCGATAGCGTTATCCGCATTATCTTCACGACGCAAATCTACAGTTTTCCAAAGTAACTATTTGAAGAAACTACATAATTCTAATTCCTGCTGAACATGGTTAATTACACTCTCCCAGTCTCCGCCTTTCGGCTGACGGAACAGGCGCATCGTCGGATACCATGGGCTATCGTCGCGCCCGATCATCCAGCGCCAGTCCGGCGAAAAAGTTATCAATGTCCAGACCGGCTTGCCCAAGGCCCCCGCCAGATGTGCCGTTGCCGTATCGCAAGTGATAAGCAAATCAAGTTGTCCGATAATACGCGTGGCATCCGCGAAGTTTTTAATGCGCGACGCAAGATCGATAACGGAATATTTGGGCAATAACTCCGCATCGCCGGGCTTCAAATCCCGGTTGAGGCTGTAAAACTGCGCTCCGGTTTCTTCAAAGAGTTTCGAAAACAAATTTAAGGGAATAGAGCGATGCAAATCATTCTTATGCAGCGGACTCCCGCCCCACACGACGCCTATTTTAGGACGGCCATCGCCGGATAGCCGCGTATTCTCATTCGGTTGCAACAAAGGCAAATACGGTACATCCGCCGGAATTGTTTCCAGTGTCGTTCTGAAACGATGCGGCAGATCGAAAACCGACGCGTAATAATGATAGCCCAGCATAGCCGGGCCGTAAGGAATGACTTCGTCCACCACCGGCCAGTTGCGGAACAATTCTTCCAGCGCCGGATGCGCCGAGAATTTGACGATCCCGCCCTGCGCTTTGATAAGCGGCAGGTAACGCGCGAACATCAAGGTATCGCCGAAGCCCTGCTCGCCATGTATCAGAATGACCTTGCCCTTGAGATCCTCGCCTTTCCATAGAGGCTTATCCATTTTAGGGCGCACAAGTCCTTCAACCTCCCTGAAGCGCGACCGATAACGCGCAAAACCTTGCTTGTATTTACCGCGCAGAAGTTCCATCAGCGCCAGATGCCAGTGGCGATTGCCATATTCCTCTTCAGCAACCTCGCGTTTATCTTCGTCGGGAATAGCCTGCCCTGCAAGTTCTATGGATTTACGAAAAGTCGCTTCGGCCTCATCAAGGCGCAGGAGAGATTGATAGGTCTGCGCAAGATTATCCCATATATCCGCACGATCCGGTTGCAACTCCAGGCTTCGCTTGTAAAGCGGGATAGCTTCTTCATGACGATGCAGGCGATTGAGAGCCACACCATAACCAAACCATGAACGATAATTATCCGGCAGAAGTCGAATATTATGCTCGCCCGCCTGCGCCGCCAGCACATAATCTCCGCATTTCTCCGCAACATTACAAAGCGTCAGCCAGCCCTCGCCAAAATTCGGCGCAACCGCTACGGCCTTTTTCGCCTGGATCAAAGCTTCGTCGTATTGCTTCTCATGCACGAGCGCCAAAGCGAGATTGTTATAGGCCTGCGCATAACCGGGATTAAGGCGCACGGCTTCGCAGTACGACGCAATTGCGCCTTTCCAGTCATCGATACGCCGCAACGCATTACCGATATTATAATGAGCCTCGGATAAAGTAGGTTGCAGCGCAGCCGCATTCCGGAATACGGCAATGGCTTCATCCGTACGCTTTAAGTTCATTAGCGCATTGCCAAGTTGCAACTGAAACAACGGTGTCTTGGGATCAAGCTTGGTGGCTTTGCCGATAAGTTCTACAGCACGTTCATGTTCACCCTTGCCGTCGAGCAACACGCCAAACAACGCGAGCGCATCTGGATTGTCCGGAGTTTCGGCCAATATGGCCCGGTAAAGCCTTTCGGCTTCGATGAGATTTCCCGCCTGATGGAAATCGATAGCTTGCTGCACGGAGGAGGTCATCACAGATTCAGGAAAGAGAATTTAGAATCTGTACCGCCCCTGCAGCCCATACTCAATAGTCTGATTATGCGGCTCGACACCGCAGCCAGCATTATCACAACCGGTGGCGGATTGATTGATATTCCAATAATAGAAAAATGGCCCAATCGACCAGGATGGCCATTCATACATGACGCTTCCACGCAACCCGTAACCGTCACGCTGACTGTTTGTTATATCTGTCGCACCTGGAATGGTATCGCCAAGCGAGCTTATTTGCCACCCGTAAGCCAGCCAATCAAACTCCGTATTGACGCTTATTCTCGTCGTATCGGTAACACGGAAACGCGGAGTCACGCCGACAGGTATGTAGATATAATGGCTGTAGCGCTCATAGCCTTGCACGCCATTGGTGTCCGCCCCGCGCCCGTCATTATAGAGCCAGCGGAAACCTAAACCTGTGTAGGGCGAAAGGCTGAAATTTTTATGGCTACCGAATACATCGTTAAAAATAAAATCATATCCGCCGAGCAAACGCCCATCAAATAGCCACTCGCTTTCGCCGCTATGCGTCGAAGGCGTAACATTGCCAAGGATATCAATATCCCCGCCTTTATAGTCGCTCTTGCCATAGGCCAGCCTGACGTCGCCGCCCCAAAAGAAGCCGCTGCTATAAGCCCTTGTTGCATCAAAGGTAAGCCCAAACTTGGCCCCGGTGAGATGCATGAATTCCTGATCGGCAACCAAATGCTCTTGATAACGATAATCCGAAACTTGAAGGCCTATCTCCGCACCCGTTGAGGTGCCGAGGGCAACAGAAGAGCTTTTCGCAGGATTTTTGTCGTGCGCGGTGGGCGTTTTGTAAGGCACATTTTTGACATCCAGCTTTGGATTATAAGTATAGCTGGGCAAGTCAGCGAGGTTAACGGCACGCGGGGGTGGCGAAACTGGCTGCTGCTGTACCGTGGCTTGAGCCACAGGTTGCTGAGATACGGAAAACACTGTTGGCGCAGGAACCGGAGCAACTTGAACCGGCTGATAAACCGCCTGAGTTTGGACGGGCGCACTTGATACTGGTTGTAGTTGCGGCGCTGGAACTTGAGCAATGGGCTGACGGGAAACGGAAATTACCGTCGGCGGAGAAAGGGGAGCGGCCTGAACCGGCGGGAAGGCTACCGAATTTTGTGCTACCGGCTGGGTTTCCACAGGATAGAGCGGCGGCTGTCCGGCCATTGGGGCCTGATATCTTTGCTGGTATATCGGGGATGTCAGATAATGAACTGAAGTATCCCGCTCGGCGGTTTGAGCGAGAACCGGCAACGAGCCCAAGCTCGCACCAAGAGTCAGAACACAAAAGATTTTAAAAAGATTTTTATACATATGCGCTTTCCGGAGAAGTTTAAAAGCCCCGGAAGGTTAGTACGATTCGAATGATCGCAACATAGGGTCAAAAAACAACGATTCCACGGGAAATTTACAGTTTCTCCATCGCCACGACCTTGATCTGGCAGCAATTCTGCAATCCGGCTTTGCCGCCGGTACGCCCCATCCCGGAATGCTTGTAACCGCCGAAGGGATTGGGGGCTTTGAAGTAATCGACGCCGTTATGCGAAACCGATCCCGCCTGCAATTGCGCGGCGACGCGTTTAGCTCGCGTAGGATCCTGCGTGTAGATAAAGGCCGAAAGGCCGTAGCACGTATCATTTGCTAAATGGATAGCTTCTTCTTCGGTTTTAAAACTGGCGATCGGCAAAACCGGCCCGAATAATTCTTCGTGCGAGGCGCGCATATCCGGCTTGAGATCGGCAAGCAGTGTTGGTTCGAAATAGGCACCTTCGCCCGCGCTTTTCGTATCGCCGCCGAGCAAAACCTTCACACCCTTATTCACGGCATCCTCAACCTGCGCTGCGAGCAATTGCCTTTGTTTTTTGGAAACCAGCGGACCAAGCGCGGTATCCTTATCCAGCGGATTACCGGTTTTCTGCTTCTTGATAAAATCCGTCAGCTTGGCGACAAGTTCGTCATACCGGCTGTGATGCACGAACAAACGCTTGAGCGCGCAGCATCTCTGCCCTGAATTGACGAATTTAGCCCAGAAAATCGGCTCGATCATGCGGTCGATATCCGCATCCTCAAACACAATACCGGCGTCCGAACCGCCGAGTTCCAGCGTGATCGGGATAAATTTTTCAGCGGCAATTTTATAAAGCTTCTGTCCCACCGCCGTGCTGCCGGTGAAATGCAAATGATCGATATCGGAACGGGCCAGCGCCTCGCCGGTTTCGCCACCGCCGAAGACTTGGGTAAACACACCCGACGGCACTTTCGCACGCGCGAAAGATTCATTGAGCATCTCACCGAATAACGGCACTTCCTCCGACAATTTGTAAACCACTGTATTCCCCGCGAGCAGCGGCTGCAGCGCCGTCATCGTGAAATTGGAAAAAGGATAATTCCACGGCGCGATAACGCCATAGACGCCGAACGGCTCGTAATAAATCTGGTGAAGTTCTTTCGCATCCTCAAATGTCGTCTCCGGCGCAAGGATCGCAGCGGCGTTGTCGAGATTCCAGCGAACGGTTTTCAGCGTACCGTCGACCGCCTTGAGATTGGCTTCCAGCGGACGGCCCATTTCAAGCGTGATCAGCCGCGCCAGCTTGTCCCGATGTGCGGTAAAATCATCGGCCAGCCGCCGCAAGACCTCGACACGTCCCTCCGTGCCCAAAGCCTGCCATTCCGGCTGCGCTTTACGGGCAGCGGCTACAGCGGCGCGGATTTCCTCCGGCGACGAGACAGGAACTTCCCCCAGAACTTCATTGGTAGCCGGATTAATGGATTGGAGTTTGTTTGCAGTAAGCATAACTTGTATTTTAGCAAAAACCGATAATCCTGTATATAAAGAGACGATTGTTAATTGGACGCCTGCCAATCTCAAAATTGCCGGAGATTGTCTCTGGGCTGACCGCTAAATCTCGTTCTGTTCCACGTGAAACAATTTTTGTGAGATGTGGCGAAAAACTCCCTGTAAAATTGGCCTGTTAGCCGAAAAACCTGATCCGGTTTGAAAGGCTGGCATTTAACAAACAAAAACGCTATGTTGCCCTCGAAATTCATGAGGCAGAAGCAACATGAAGGCTGCCGGGCATGGGGCCCGGTGGGACTCATTTGAGGCCAGGATAGCGCCCGTACCCGCTTGCGCAAGGCAAGTCGGACGTCTCGCAGCATCGGCCTCGCGAGAAAAGGAAAAATACCAAAATGTTTAAAGTGTATCGTAAAGAAATGGATTGGGCCGGTCACAAGCTGGTTCTGGAATCGGGCCGCATTGCGCGGCAGGCCGACGGCGCAGTCGTCGCGACACTGGGTGGAACAACGGTTCTATGTACGGTTGTCGGCGCACCGAAGGCTAAGGAAGGCCAGGGCTTCTTCCCGCTCACTGTCAATTATCAGGAAAAAGCGTTTGCCGCCGGTAAAATTCCGGGTGGCTTCTTCAAACGCGAAGGACGTCCTTCCGAAAAAGAAACTCTGGTCAGCCGTTTGATCGACCGCCCGATCCGTCCGCTCTTCCCCGAGGGTTATCTCTGCGAAACGCAAGTTGTTGCTACGGTTCTCAGCCACGATCTGGAAAACGATCCGGATATCGTCGCGATGATCGGCTGTTCGGCCGCACTCACGATTTCCGGCCTGCCGTTCCTGGGCCCCGTCGGCGCCGCGCGCGTCGGCTACAAGGATGGCCAGTTCCTCCTGAATCCAACGGCGGCACAACTCGAAGGCTCCGAACTCGACCTCGTCGTCGCCGGAACCAAGGAAGGCGTGCTGATGGTCGAATCCGAAGCGAAAGAGCTTTCGGAAAATGTGATGCTCGATGCCGTCACGTTTGGCCATAAAGGTTTCCAGCCGGTGATCGATCTGATCATCGCTCTGGCTGAAATGTGCGCGAAAGAACCGCGTGAATTAACGCCGCCCGCCTATGACAAGAAGGCACTCCAAGCGAAGCTAAAAGCTCTTATCGGCACAGACATCAAGGATGCCTACAGCGATACGATCAAACAAACGCGCTACGCGAAACGCAGCGCGCTTGGAGAAAAGGCGCTTGCCGCTATTCCGGCCGAAGAATTCAAACCGGAACACGTCAAAGAAGCGATTGAGCAGCTTGAATATGATCATGTGCGCAGCATGATTTTGGATTCCGGCAAACGTATTGATGGACGTGATACCAAAACCGTTCGTCAAATCATTTGCGAGGTCGGTGTTCTGCCGCGTGCCCACGGCTCGGCGCTCTTTACGCGCGGCGAGACGCAGGCGCTGGTCGTCACCACGCTCGGCACCGGTCAGGATGAGCAAATCATCGATGCGCTGGCGGGCGAATACCGCGAGCATTTCATGCTGCATTACAACTTCCCTCCCTACTCGGTCGGTGAAACCGGCCGTATGGGCAGCCCGGGCCGCCGCGAAATCGGCCATGGCAAGCTTGCCTGGCGCGCGGTGCATCCGCTTCTGCCGTCGAAGGATAAATTCCCCTACACGATGCGCGTGGTTTCGGAAATCACCGAATCCAACGGCTCAAGTTCGATGGCGAGCGTCTGCGGATCGTCGCTGTCGCTGATGGATGCGGGCGTTCCGCTGCCTTCACCGGTTGCGGGCATCGCGATGGGCCTCATCAAGGAAGATCGCGGCTTTGCGGTTCTGTCGGATATTCTGGGTGATGAAGATCATCTCGGCGACATGGACTTCAAGGTTGCCGGAACGCCAAAAGGCATCACCGCGCTGCAAATGGACATCAAGATCACCTCGATCACCGAGGAGATCATGCGTATCGCGCTCGGTCAGGCGAAGGATGGGCGTCTGCACATTCTTGGCGAGATGGCGAAGGCGATTAACACCGCACGCGAAGGCGTCAACGAAAACGCACCACGCATCACGGTCATGAATGTTCCGAAAGACAAGATCCGCGAAGTAATCGGCACCGGCGGCAAGGTTATTCGCGAAATCTGTGAAACCACGGGCGCCAAGATCGACATCGAGGACGATGGCACGATCAAAGTCGCCGCGGTTGACCAAAAAGCAGCAGACGCGGCGATTGCCTGGATCAAGGGCATCGTTTCCGAAGCGGAAGTCGGCACGATCTATACCGGCAAGGTGGTTAAGGTCGTCGATTTCGGCGCGTTCGTGAACTTCCTCGGCTCCAAGGACGGCCTCGTGCATATCTCCGAACTCAGCCAGCAGCGCGTCGGTAAAGTCAGCGACATTGTGAATGTCGGCGACCAGGTGCGCGTCAAGGTTGTGGGCGTCGATGATCGCGGCAAAGTCAAGCTGTCGATGAAAGCCGTCGATCAGGCCACCGGCGAAGATTTGCAGAAAACGGGCTAAGCCGCTTTTAGTGCTGCGTATTGATGAACCGGCTTCGTCCTTCGGGGCGAGGCCGGTTTCATTTCTATAATGTTCGGCAGATTTTTGCTGTGCGTACACACAAGCTGCCGTTCGATAACATTCACAACACGTGACAAACTCCATCCTTCGATCTCGCAAAGATTTTTTATAACATTCATACGAAGTTGGCGTTCATGCCATTTCGAGTAATACCGTCTCTCCCTCTCTTCCTCAGAATCCGCAAGACAGTCAGTTAGTACTATGCACTTAAATCCAGCCTTTAAGGCCCCAGCTACCGATGCGGCAACGCAAGCCGTTGTGTTTACGCCTGTTAAAATAAGAGTGGCTGCCTTTGGATAATAACGATGTAAATGTGTGACAAGAAGGGATTTATAGAAAGCATCGCAGTCATCTTTAACAAAAATATCGTCGTCAGCATCTATACTTACTGCATCCAACTTTAAGGATTGTATAGTTAGACTGCGATCTACATTTCGGTGCATTGGCTGCGTGAGAAACCGAGAATACATGCGACACATTCCACTAATGGCAACCCATATAGTGGGAATTTCTGCATGTTTAAGGCTCGCCGCAAGATTGTTAACCGCCTGAGGTAATACAAGCCCACGCCGCGCATGAAGACGGCTTAAGTCGTCACTTTGCAAATCCACCGCTAAGTGAACGTAATAAGCCGTTGATAAATGCCTTGCCATGTTATTGAACTCTCAATAATCTTTGCCCGTTCCCATTCAGCCATCTTATCCTGCAAGGCTGAAAGTAAAAAACAAAAAACGCTGGAAATTAACTATAAATCCCAAGGAATCCCCAATGTCCAAGATTTTGCGTCATGTTGCCCTAGCTACAGCCTTCTTAGGCTTCATTGGCTTTACAGCCAATTCCGCCAATGCCAGCACGATTCACAAAAAACACCATCACATTACGGACATCTATTCTCATCATCATACATCACATCACACTAAACATCATGTGAAAAACCATGCCAGCACGATGGTTCGCACAGCACAAACGCATTTAACTCACCTCGGTTACTATAAAGGCAAAGCTGACGGACTCTTGGGACCAAAAACGGCAACCGCAGTCAAGAATTTCCAGCACGATCATCATCTGCATGCCAACGGCAAGCTAACAACGATAACCTATAACGCCATAATCAAAACCGATCTCGAAAGAACAAAAGCCGTGGCTTCAGTCGCAAAACCGATGCCAGAACCCGCGCCAATACCACCGCCGCCACCGGCCCCCGATTTCTATAAGACTCATCCGGATTTCTACGGCTATTACGATCAACCCTATGCCGATCCGTATATTACCGCGCCAACAGTCACAGCTAACGGCAACGAGCCGGTTGTGCGTTCGCAAGCTATTCCCAACCGCTACGCAAAGATCGATGCCGCCGAAGACGTGCGCGGCAGCGAGAAACGCTACGTCGTTACCCTGAACGGCGCGCCGTTCTTGACCGTTGAAGATCAGCCATCCGTTATCGGAATCTCGCGCACTTTCGTTCTGGGCGATGAGGATGCGATCATCTTTTCAACCTACCGTGCCAACAGCGCGGCTTGTTCCTTCAAACACTACCTTTTGACCCTGCGCGCCGACGGCAACAATCTGCAGGAGATCGGCAATTGCACACGCGGGTATCAGGCCAAGATGGATCAAGGCTCCCTCTACGTCATTTTCCCGGAAACGGATGATGGCCGCCCGGTAGGCGCAACATGGCGATATGAGCCGGGCGATCTTGAACGGCTATAATCGATTATTCTAGCGTGGCGCCTGATTTTGGGTTAGAGGCCACCGCACAGATTGCTGAAGTTCAGGATGATTCAACCCTAACCATTTAAGGCTTGCAGCAGCGCTCTTTGCCAGCATGGTCGACAATTCGGAATCGACACCGATCCCACCGGTCTTTCTGTCACTCCAGTCTACAAGAACGCTTCTTGCCTCATAAAACATATCTTCATTACCATTCTGCACGGCAGAATAGGCGAACATCGCAATCGCCAACGGCACCCGTCGCTTAGCTTCTAATGCGGCTTTTACAACGTGGGAATCTTCGGGTAATTGCACGGTTGTACCAAAATAAAAATCATTCGTCGCAAAGCGCTCAAGAGCCTTTAATGCCTCCCTACTTACCTCAGGCGTACTTCCACCTAAAAGGCCCACCGCATCAATCATATCGCTCCATTCGTTGCCAATGCCGTCGCTGCCCTTTGGCTTCGGCCCCATTCGATCACGCAACGTATTATAAGCCCGTATTTTTTGGTCGGAATTCCATCGAGTTGCCCATATAAAATTATCAGGCGTCAACCCGTTTGCCGCCGAATGAACGATGTTGATAATCGCTTCTTCAGTAGAAGGTTTGGTATCTTGCGCACGCGCAGAAGTAGCCAAAAGAATTGCCGCGGCAGCAAAAGAAAATAAATTTTTTGTTACACGCGTCATCTTGAAACCTCCATGTTCAGGGGCGATCCTAATACGAAATCATAAAAAGCCAATAGCCTTCCTAAATCCCTATAAAGCGCACTTCGGTATGAGTAGAGTGATCTTGAACGGCTGCAAGATTTAAACCTTCGCCTTTTCTTCTCACATTAGAATACGTGGCTCAAGGAGTGGTCTTACCTTTAATCCCGGAGATGAATCTCGGGGCCCCTTTTCAATAACTGTCAACAACCCGAGAACTTTGGCGGACCTCTGTGCCAGTGCTTTCCAACGATTAGAGGCACTCCGGCCCTGTACTTCCCATTTAAGATTTTTTTCCCAAAATCCGGGCTCACTCGCCTCAACCAAAAAACTTCTGGCCATAAAAAATGCATCCGATTTATCCGCCATACCTGCAGAGGCATGGGCCAGATTGGCGATTGCATAAATGGCCTCTATCTTACCCGATACTTGCGCATCAGGGATATAGGGAGCGTCAGGAAGCTTGGCGTCCGTTCCATAAGAACCATCATCCGTCGCATATTTTCTCAGTGCTTCGAATGCCTGCACAGCGAGTGTAGAATCATGCCCCGCAATGACGGCAATTGCATCTATTGCTGTAGGCACACTATTACCAAGCTTAGGGTCCTGCTTCAAGAAGTCCGATACTAATGCGTAAAGTTTAGGGGCGTTTTCTGAGTTCAGTCCCACCCACATATCTGCGTTATCATTTACTGGGAAACCGCTTTCAATAAGATTCACAATCCGATCTTCAATAGGTATCGACGCATAGGGACTGGCCGATGCAGTTTGTTGTGCGCACGTAACCACAGGAGAAAAAAGAGAAGCCGCTGCAACAGTGAAAGACAAAATAGATTTTCGTGTCCGGAACATGCACCCTCCTTTGCTGAAGCGCATTCATACTAGCCGGGATCATCAGAAAAACAATCCCCTTCATCAAACATTAATATCTCATGCCTGCTTGTCCTTACTCTTCCTTCATCCGCCTTGCCCAATCTTCAATATTTGCCTGGCGGCCACGCGCGATGACAATAATTTGCAGGAGATTGGCATATGAACCAGGGGATTAGGAACGGCTTTAAACCGTTAAAGAAAGATAACCAGACCTCTAATGTTTTATTAACAACGGGCGGCGCATAGGCGTACGCCGAATAAATTTTTGTCCCTTTAAGGATGTTGAAAGATTCGACTGATACATTGGCATGGTTAAGTCAATTTAATTCTTCAAGATCCTAAACCAGCTTCTCTATATCAGGAGTATCTCCCATGAAAAAGTTTCTGCGTGCTTCCTCCCTCGTCTGCGCCGCTTTTGCCGTTGCTTTAAGTTTTTCTCCCGTGTCTGCTAAAGCAGATATGGAAGCGAGTGAATCCATTCGCGATGCGCAGATCAATCTGGCCAGCCTCGGTTATTATGTCGGCCGTTATGACGGCGCTCTCAATCCCTCAACGGAAAATGCCTTGATGGATTTCCAGCGTATCAATGGCCTTGCAGTCACAGGCCGCCTTAACGCAGAGACGGACAGCGTGCTTCTGCATCAGCAATACACTGTGTATCATCCCGGCTATTACAACGCAGCTTACGCTCAGCCGGTCCTGCTCACCTCGCCGACCATGTGGACCGACCGCTGGCATTACGTTCATTCAGAAGAAGTGCCTATCCGTTATGGTCACCTCGACGTCAACGAAGATAATCTTGGCACCATACGCCATTACGCCGTGACGTTAAACGGACAGCCCGTGTTATTTGCCAATAACCAGCCCGGCATCCTGCGCGTATCGCAGACCTACCGTATGGATCGCGAAGATGCGGTGATCTTCACGGCCTATCACGGTGACGGCGTTTGCGCCTACAAGAGCTATCTCCTGACGGTGCACAGCGATGGCTCATTCAACAGTCCGAAGGAAATCGGCAATTGCAACAGCGGTTATGAAGCCCATGTTGCCGACAATGCCCTCTTCATCAGTTTCCCACGCCTTCATATGCTGGGAATGTCCACATGGGATGTGTGGCGTTACGAAAGCGACGATTTAGTTCGTCTCTAACTCCCAAGCACTTTTAAAACGACCCGCAGGAGCAATCCTGCGGGTTTTTTATTGTTGGGGGTTTGAGGCGACGGGAAATCCGCGCTGCGATAAAAAGACGATGCTATGCCATGTCGCGGCGGCCTGCTTGATCCAATCCTTACAACTTGTTCCATCGGCAGCAACCGAGCGTGCCGCCTCATCGAACGCTTGCTCGACACCCGCGCGCTCTTCCGCATTGCCCTTGTAGCCCTGAAAGGTTTCTGCGCGCCACGAGGCAAGAGAACCGCCAATGACACCCCTCTCTTCAGGCGACCCGCAATGGGCGTACAAAGCAGCAAACTGCCCCTGCTGATAGGCGATTTTTTTCTCGAGATCGAAACTTGGCAAATTTGGCGTCGCGGCAAAAGCCGTCACAGCCGCAAACGAAACCGCCACGATGATGGCAAGCGCTTGAAATAATTTCATTTTTCTCTCCAATACAAGAATCAATATGTGTAAGTGATTTAGCAATTAAACGGCCTTTTGTCTATCAAAACAACCTGTGATTTTAAGCTTTCTGCCCCTTTTCGTCCCGCATCCGAGTTGCCCAATCCTCAATATTCGCCTGGCGGCCACGCGCAACGGCCAAAGTATTCGCTGGTACTTCCATAGTGATGACGCTGCCCGCGCCAACATAGGCGCCGTCGCCGATTTTCACCGGCGCAACCAGCGAACTGTTCGAGCCAATAAACGTCTCCGCGCCGATATGCGTATGGTTCTTGCGGAACCCGTCATAGTTGCAGGTGATCGTGCCTGCGCCGATATTGGCTTTCGCGCCAACAAAAGCGTCACCGATATAGGACAGATGATTAATTTTCGCGCCCGCACTGACTTCGGCGTTTTTGATCTCAACGAAATTGCCGATATGCGCGCCCGCACCGATGACGCTGCCTGGCCGCAACCGCGCAAACGGCCCGATGATCGCGCCCTCTTCGACCTTCACTTGCTCCAGATGGCAGAAGGGCCGGATTTCAACCTTATCGCCGATCTCGACGCCGGGGCCGATGAACACATTCGGGCCGATAACGACATCGCGCCCGATCTTTGTATCTTCCGATAGATAGACCGTGGCGGGATCAACGAGAGTTGCACCGTTCAGCATCGCCTGTTGCCGTAAACGTTCCTGCATGAGCCTCTCCGCCTGAGCCAGTTCGATCCGCGTATTGATACCGAGAACTTCGCCCACTGGCAATTCGGCGACCGCGCAGGTCTCGCCAGCCTGCCGCGCCAGTGCAATACAGTCGGTAAGATAAAACTCTTTTTTAGCATTGTTATCGCGCAGTTTATCCAGCAAGGGCCATAATTTATCACTGGCAAATAGCATAAGACCGCCATTGCAAAGCCCGATTGCTTTCTGGTCGGGGGTTGCGTCAGCCGCCTCGACAATGCCCGTCAAATTTTCTTTTGCATCCAGAATAAGCCGCCCGTAACCGCCAGGATCATCCGGCGTAAATCCGGCCACGACAATCGCCGCTTTGGTTTCCTGCCGCCGTTTTTGCAGATGACGCAAAGATTCCGCCGTTACTAAAGGCGCATCGCCGAAAAGAATGACAATATCGCCGGAGAAATCCTTCAGCATCTCTTTGGCCGCCTTGACGGCATCGCCGGTGCCAAGCGGCTTCGGCTGAAGGACGCAGCGATACGGCGCGACAGCTTTTTCGACTTCCGTCATGCCCGGCGCAACGACAGTCACGATCTTCTCCGGTGCGAGAGCAATACATGCTTTCAACACATGCCGGATCATCGGCTCGTCCGCTATGCGATGTAAAACCTTCGGCATATCCGATCGCATGCGTGTCCCCTGCCCGGCGGCGAGGATGATGCAGGCTAAGGGCAGCGGGGGTAAAGTTACGTTAACCATAATAGTTTTTGGCATAAGTTGTGGTTTTCGCCAAGAAATTAACTATTTTTCGTTTTTTAGTTTCATGGGGTTAGTGTAGCCTCCGGAAAGTTATGATTTTTATCGTGTTGAAAATTGTCCGTAAGATATAAACAAGGGAGAATAAAATGTCGCTTTTTTCATATTTGACAGATTTTTGTAGACGTGATCCTGAGGCTGCCAGGCAAGCAGCCGAGGACAGGGCGTGGAGGCGGGAGGAATCAATCTTTCAGCGCCTTATAAAAACGCGTGAAGATTTTCAACGCACACCTCTGGGCGCTTGGTCAACATCGGGAACTGCCAACGTCGTTCTCGGGACTTCACTTGCCACTGCTGCCATACAACCGGCCGATAGAATTCGAGCCATTGTACAAGAAGTAGCTTGTATAGCGATGGAAAAACGTTTTTGTGGCATAGTAAGCAACCTCGCCGAAACATTGGTTGTTGGTGTCTGCAGACAAAAACAATCAGAGCAAGAAGTTTTACGTGCCGCCGAATTGCTTGAAGTCATTTACAAACGAGATCGTACTTACGCGACACCAGATGATATCGCAATGTTAGCTGCTGCCGCTAATAATCCTAAGGTTGCGCAGTCCGCCCAGGATTCCATTAATCGACTCCTGTTAATTATTCGATCAAATTCTACACAACCAGTACCCGCCGATGGTCACTACCCCAAATAAGGTTATCGCACTAACGTGATTAGTGTTCCGGACGACTGTCCAACATCAATCGCTCCACGCGCTTGCCCTGCTGAATATGCGTTACAAGAATTTCATCAATATCGGCTTCGTTTTTGGGCGAGTACCAGATGCCCTCAGGATAGATGACGATGCAGGGGCCGAGTTCGCAGCGATCAAGACAGCCCGCGCCGTTGATGCGCGTACCTTCAAGGCCCAATTCCTTGGCACGTTTTTTCATGTAATTACGCAACCTCTCACTGCCCTTGCTGGCACAGCAGCCGCGCTCATGCCCCGCCGGGCGCTGGTTGGTGCAGCAAAAAACATGGTTTTTGTAATAGAGGGTAGAGCCTTCAGTCATTTCTTCGCTTTTGGCTCGGCAAAACCGCCCATTGCGCTGGAAGCCGTGTTGGTCATGCCGGTCATGGTTTGCTGCATGTGTGACCAGAACATTTTTTGCAACTGCTCGGCGCCCTCAATGCTGGCGGGAAGCCAGGTCTTGACCATCACTTCCGGATTCATCGACTGAATATTCGCGCGCAGACGCTCTTCAAGTTCTTTCATCAAGGCCTGCTGCATCGGCTGCACATCGGGCAAGCCCATGAATGCGCGCGCTTCCTCCGGCGTGCATTCGACATTGACGGTGACTTTCATTTTATCTCCATTCCGCAGTAGATTACAAGAATAGGCAACTTTCGTTAGCTGCACAAGATAAGAGAGTTCTGCACGTGACCACAAAACGCATCATGTTGTTAGGGGCCTCAGGGCAAATCGGGCAGGCCTTGCAAGCTGAAAACCTGCCCGCTGATTGGCAACTTGGATCCTATGGTCGCGCCGAATGCGACATAACCCGCCACGGCATGGTTCAAGGCGTGATGCGGGATTTTAAACCCGATCTCGCCATCAACGCGGCTGCAATGGTTGCCGTCGATCAGTGCGAAAAAGAACAAGATAAAGCTGTCACCATCAATTTTGAAGGCCCCGCCAATCTCGCGGCGCAATGTGCGGCGATGGATATACCCCTCATCCATATTTCTACAGATTTTGTTTTTGACGGTATGGATAGCATGCGTCCGTACAACCCCGACGATCCGATGAATCCGCTGAACGTCTATGGCAATACAAAAATGATGGGGGAGGAATCCGTCCGGCACGAGCATGCCTGGCATGTCATCCTCCGAACCTCATCGGTGTTCAGCGAATTCGGCAGCAATCTTTTGACACGCACGCTTAAAACCATTAACGAGAATCCCTCGATCAAAAGCGTCACCGACCAGAAGGCCAGCCCGACCTATGCGCCCGATATCGCCAAAGCGCTTATTCGAATAAGTGATGCAATCTTAAGCGGAAAATCCGATGGTTTCGGCACGTTTCATCTATGTGGCACACCCGCCGCAACACGGCTGGAATTCACCAAGGCTATTATGGAAACCTACGCAACCCATGGCGGAAAACGCCCCGAAATCATCCCCGCCCTTAGCAGCGATTTTCCGGGACTGGCACCCCGGCCCGCTTATTCGGCGCTCGATTGCACGAAAATCGAGGCTATTTACGGCATTACCCCCCGACCGTGGCAGGAAGGTTTAAACGAAGCCATAAGCCGCATTACGGCGGCTAAAACAGCGGAAAACTAGCTAACTTCACCCAACGCATAAACTTTTTGCTTTCCAGCATGTTTTTCGTTAGGTTGCGCCCTCTTGTTAGGGGTTTTCATTAACTCCTGAACGGCGACGCGCCCGTAGCTCAACTGGATAGAGCATCTGACTACGAATCAGAAGGTTAGGAGTTCAAATCTCTTCGGGCGCGCCATATAAAGACGGCATTGTCAGTCCACTAACCAAGACCCGAGATATGCAGGGACTTGGGGGAATATAAAGTTTCCGCATTGCGCCACAAATTGTAACCGCCCGTTAATAAGTCACCAACTTCTCGGCCAGTTCGAGTAGCGGTCGGACATAATGTAAATTATTCTTTTCAGGATCTGCTAATTTCACCGCGACAGGAGGAACTGAGGAAAAGTTTCCCGTGAATATAGCGAAATTAATTTTTAACTCCAGGAGAAGCATATCCAAGAAGACTGTTTTTCCTGCTGCATCGTCAAACATATTTACCCCCATCACTATAGAAAACTGACAGTTCGGGTGCACACAAAAATGCCCTTATTGTCCATATTTGGCGACACATCATCCGGTAGTCTTCAATAAAACTTATCCGAACTCCCATCCCGAAGGACGGCGGAAGACAAAATTCTCGACACGCTGAGCATCTTTTTCTATTCGGCTCCATACAGCATCTGCATGCGCGGTTGGGTTAGAGTACACACGCTTGTAGCCTGGTGCGGTCGTTACAGATGGAGAGTTAGGATACCGCGAAACGGCATCGTAATTATAAACCTGTTGCTGCGTCTCTGTGCTAAAAACAGCAGTGTTATCTGTAGGGCTGCCAAAAAAAGGCCTTCCAGCCCGCTCGGCCGCTCGCCCTGCTTTCCACATTCCGTCAGGCTCATTGAAGTCGAATTTTCCGTCTGTATCAAAAATGTCTTCGTCATGAATTTCGATGATCATTTTATTCTCCTTATTGTTAATTCAAAAAATGCTTAGAGCAAATTATAGCGTATAAAGCGCGCAAGTAATAGAGCTTTTATAAAAGTCGTTAATTTCTTCGAATGTGAATTATTAATCTTAAAAATTAACCAATCAAGTGGCACCTGCGGAACGATAGGCCAATGGGAGATACTCCTAAAGCCCCTGTTAATCCAACTGGTCACACCCGATTTTTTTGCTATTCTCTTCCCATGCGTCATCCCTTTCACGTTCTCGCCCTTATCGCCGCTCTTTTACTATGCAGCTGCAGCTATATCTCCCCCGGCCAAAAAAACGCACCGGATATAGCAACGATGCTTCATGTTGGGCCCGATGACGCCAAATTTTTTTTCCATGCTGTTTACGATAGCCCGGATGACAAACCTTCTTTCGGCGAAACATTCCGGCTGCATGTCGATGGCGACTATATGGGCGATGTTGCCGAAGATGAATTTATCGAGATGAAAATTCCACCGGGCCCCCACTTGTTCGATGTCAACGAAATATCCTGGAGCGGAAATGTCATCAGTCATTCCACATTTAAAGAAACCCTTAAACCCGGTGAGCCGTCCTTTATTGTTGAGCATGTACTGCCGGAAGATTTAACGTTCCTATCCAAGACAACTGAAGCCCAAGGCACAAAAAACATTTCGATCCGCAACCGCATATGCAATTGCTGGTAAGCGATAAGAGTCACGTCATAAGGGCTTCTGGCCGGATACCGGATTCAACGGCTTTAAAGGTACGGGCCGCATCGGCGTGACGATTAACTCTTTACCGTCGTCAGACAAGCGCCAGCACATAATATCGTCCTTTAGTATACCAAAATGTTTACGCGCGAAACTGGGAATGGTTGTAGTGTAACGCTCCCCAACATTGGTATTGTCTTTTAAATCGGACATACAACACCTCCCCACATAATCCACAAAATTCGATTACTGGCCATTGGCTAGAACCGGGGCAACATGCTGCTCCCTTGAACTACCGCTTGGGCGCTTTGGATTCAACACGCCGACGTAGGGAGCGACATAATCTTCGCGCTCGCCGTTAATATAGGCCCTGAAATCATCCGGAATGCTTCGATCAGGAAGCGTATGAGGAAAAGGCTGAAGCGGCGCTGCAAAAATCGCGCGCTCACCAGATTGTGAGGCCAAATGCCATATATGGCCCCAGTCTTTTTGAAAGGCCGCGATAGTTTCGGGATACCTGACTTCTATTCTATGCCCTTCCGAATCTCCACTTTCGTTACCGGTGCTATCATTTTCATCAAGCCACCGGCCAAGATATTTAAGCGGATCACCTACGGTCTGCCGCGTACCTGAGCACCAAGGCCCAACAAAACTATTCGGCCTTCCGTCTAATTTAAATACATGCCCCCAATCGGCAACAAATTTTTCCTGCATTGCCGGTATTGTGAATGTTAACCGAACAATACGGGGCTCAACGCTGCCATCGACCTCGTCCAGTTCGTAACCGCGATGTTCATTTTTCCATACCAACAAACTTTCTTGCGCCGTATAAGGCGGCACAGATCCCTTCAATATTGCAACCAATTCCAGATTTTTTTCATCATTAGGATAGTATTCAAAAACATTGCCAAATTTTTCATTGAAAGCTTTTTGATCCGGCAGCCGTTCGATATAAAGAACCACACCGAGGCTGTGGCCGTGGTTGCTCCAGCCTTCGTTCCAGAACCATGGACCAGTTGAATGTTGCGATAGCCATTCATGTGCCTCAATCATGCGGCGAGGCCAGTTCTCATCGGCATTGCGATTAGCATAAAATTGGGGCGTATACCTGTAACCCAGATGGAATCCTGTCAGGAACTCGTCAATCGACGATATTTCATTCCTGCCATAACGGGGTTCCGGCAAACGGACTTCATTATATTCTGTCGTATTGCCTTGGATAAAATCGATCTGACGCGGCATCATAACCTCCAATAAAAACGCTCAATTAAATTTTGTGCATAAAAATTATATTGATAATTATTGGTATTGTCCATTGAGTTTCTGCATTATTTTTATTTAGGCAGGATTCGTTAACACCCGATGACAATTACACATCATACGCCTTAACCGCCCTAAAGAGGGATCGCTGATCCTCATGCAACAGTGGGCAATGGCCTGCCGCAGCCGCATCCAAATCAAAAATAGCCGCGCCGATAACCTCCGGCTTGCCGGTTTCATCGTTTATTGTTCTTGCAGCTGCCGCTTCCTTGTAAGAAGCATCGGAAGCGAGGCGCTGCACATGCTGCTTGGCTTTTGTGACCTCATCCGCCGTCAATTCCATCATCAGACCAAGGACGATCCGTTTTTCTCCCCACGGCAGCACGATAAGATCCGTGTCCATTGGGCGCAGCCTGTCGGGATCGATTGAGAAAAGCGGGCCTTCAGCGGTTTGCAATTCTTCTTCAACTTCACGGGCGGCAGCTATGCGGGGATTTTCTGGTTTTTTGGTGGGCGAAACCTGCGAGCTTCCTTTTGTGTAGATAAGATTATTAAAACCGCCAGGTATTGTGTACAGCACCGTATTGGCTGCTCTCGGGTAATGGGGGCCAGCCTGAAGAAGTAAAATCTTCCTGACACCATCTTCCCGAAATAGCATAGCAACGCCACTGCCTACCGTCGCCTTCTCCACATCGGAGATAACCGCCCCGTCAAGATTTGCCCACCGCGAAAGCGGCCACCAATTTTCCCGCACAATATCGGTCAAAATCGTTTTACGCTCCTCTTCACCTAAATCGGGATCGTCAAGAAGCAAGTTGATTCCATCTTTTATTTCTTCGATTTTGTTCACGGTTAAAGTTGTCATAATCGGCCTCATACAGTGTGAAACATAAAAGTCATTTTAAATCGAAAGCGTGGCAAGATGAATGGTAGAGTTCAAAAAAACGTGAAGCAGACCACATCCTTCGCTAAAAATAGGCCGTGGTTTTTGTTTAGACACCTCGCTAATATGAAATAAATCACCCCTTATCCTTAACCCATGTCTCACTCACCTATTCGTTCGTCGTCATCAAGAGGCTAAGCTCAACATGAAATTCAATCCTCTTCGACACAACATTCCGATCTTAAAACGGCTTATCCCCAGCCTTAAAAAACGTTGGGCAAAGTTAATCTCCCAGAACGGATTTATCATACGAAAATCGCAAGGCGCGTATTTTTTGCTGAATTATAAAAATTTTGTTGATAGGCAAATTGCTTTTTATGACGATTACGAAGCTTTGCAATTAGCAAAATTTGGAAACGCCCTGAGCGCGAACGGATGTGACTTGTTTCTCGATATAGGGGCGAATATTGGCTACTACAGTATACTTTTTGCAAAACGTGGGTTGGCTGATCGCGTCGTCGCCTTTGAACCCGACATACGAAATCGTTATCAATTAAATGCCAACATCCTCCTGAACGGTATGTCCCGGAAAATCGAGGTTGTTCCGAAAGCCATAACATCGTCAGCACGATCCGTTAAGTTCATTCAATGGTCGGAAACTTCGACGGGGCAATCCCAGATCAGCCAAAACACAGGCGGCATTGACGTTGAGGGTATTTGTTTAAATGATTTCGTCAAAGAAAAGAATCTTCGAATTTTCATCAAAATGGATATTGAGGGACATGAAATTGAGGCAGTACGCGGCATGAGCGAAGTCGTTGCCGCAAACAAAATATTTCTCCAGGTAGAATCATTCCCCGAAAACGCGCAAAAACTAGGCGAAGCCCTAACTGCAATGGGGCTTAAATATTGCGGATCGGTCCAACATGATCACTACTTTTCTAATTTCTAGAAAAAAATTGGTGCCATGTTTCCCTGATCTGCTATCCTCACGCCATGCCTCGCCCACTTATCCGCTCTTCGTCCCGCCGTTCCCGCTCTGCATGGCTTCCGGAAAGCTTTAGCAACGCGCTGGTGCGTTCAATGGAAATGCTGTGGGGCGGCACGATTATGCTCGCTGCCGCCATTATTGCTATGACGGTTCTCAGCTACGACCCACGTGATCCATCATGGAACACGGCAACAAGCATCCATACTGCCTTTAACTGGATGGGCATGAGCGGCAGTTATGGCGCCGATATCCTCTGGCAATTTTTTGGCGCGAGCGGATTTTTTATCGCCATCATTTTTGCGTCGTGGGGCTGGCGACTGACCACGGGTCGCGGATTGGATTTATTGGCATGGCGGATTGCGTCGGGACTAGGTTCCATGTTGGTTGTTGCATTTGCCTTCGGCATCAGCGGCATCGCCGTATCCCCCGATAATCCCTCGCTGGGGGGGGCACTGGGCAAGGTCCTCGCCATCGCTTTCTTTTCGCTCTCACCCAATATCTGGATTTGGGGTCTAGTTACGGCGGTGAGTTTTATTCTCGGTCTGGCCTGTCTTTATCTTGCCTGCGCGCTGACGCTGGATGAATGGCATGTTGTCGCGAAAGCCATTCACCAAATGATGATGTGGGCGGCGCGGCGGATCCATCGCGGACTTCTTATCCTGTGGAAAATTTTGCGCAATGAACGCACCGGCGTTCTCGAAGAAGATGAGGACGAGGATATCGAAGAAGAAACCGAGGAAAAGAAAGAAAAAGCTTTTGCCATAAGAGACGCAGCGCCGATCATCGAACGGCGCGAGCGTGTGGCCAAGGCGCCGATCATTAAGCGCCCGGCGGCCTCAGCCCGGCAAGCCCGGCTTGCCCTGCGTCCCGAAAGCGATATGGCGCTCCCGCCGCTCGAATTGCTGCAATGGCCCGACTCCGCGCGGCAACCGCACGTGACACTTTCCGAAGACGCGTTGGAGAAAAACGCCAAGATGTTGGAAACGGTATTGGCTGATTTCGGCGTCAACGGCGCAATCACCAAGGTCAGCCCCGGCCCCGTCGTTACGCTATACGAACTTGAACCATCGCCCGGCACGCGCGCCGCGCGAGTGATTTCGCTCGCCGACGACATCGCGCGCAATATGAGTGCGGCGTCGGTGCGCGTCGCCGTCGTTCCCGGACGCAATGTTATCGGTATCGAACTGCCGAATGCGCGGCGGGAAACCGTTTACCTGCGCGAGCTGTTGAGCAGCGATGCCTACAACGACGTGAAAGGCACGCTGCCGCTGGTGCTCGGCAAAGATATCGCGGGGCAGCCGGTCATTGCCGATCTCGCGCGCATGCCGCACTTGCTTATCGCGGGCACGACAGGCTCCGGCAAATCGGTTGCGATCAACACGATGATCCTGTCCCTACTCTACCGCCTACCGCCGCAGAAATGCCGTTTCATCATGATCGATCCGAAAATGCTGGAATTGTCGGTCTATGAAGGCATCCCGCATCTGCTGTCGCCCGTCGTTACCGAACCCAAAAAAGCGATCATGGCCTTGCGCTGGACGGTGCGTGAGATGGAAGAACGCTATCGAGCGATGTCGAAGCTCGGCGTGCGCAACATCGAAGGCTACAATATGCGCCTGCGCGACGCGGCGAAGAATAACGAGAATTTAACCCGCACGGTGCAAACCGGATTTGACCGCGAGACCGGCAAACCGATTTATGAAGAACAGCCGCTCGACTTGACGGAATTACCCTACATTGTCGTGATCGTCGACGAAATGGCCGATTTGATGATCGTCGCGGGCAAAGAAATCGAAAGCGCGATCCAGCGGCTCGCGCAAATGGCGCGTGCGGCGGGAATTCATATCCTGATGGCAACGCAGCGCCCGTCGGTCGATGTTATCACCGGCACGATCAAGGCGAATTTCCCGACCCGCATCAGCTTTCAGGTTACATCGAAAATCGACAGCCGCACGATTTTGGGCGAGCAAGGCGCGGAGCAACTGCTCGGCCAGGGCGACATGCTGTTCATGGCCGGCGGCGGTCGCATCACGCGCGTGCACGGGCCGTTCGTACGCGATGACGAAGTGGAATCCATCGTCAAATTCCTCAAATCACAGGGCGAACCGGAATACCTCGACGAAGTCACCGAGGATGACGGTCAGGGCGATTTCGGCGGTGATAGCGGCGGATTAGGCACCGGCAATGTGAATTCCGGCGATGAACTCTATGACCGCGCCGTGGATGTCGTGCTGCGCGAGCGCAAGGCCTCGACCAGCTTCATCCAGCGCCATCTGCAAATCGGCTATAACAAGGCCGCAACACTGGTGGAGCGTATGGAGCGCGAAGGCATCATCGGCTCCGCCAACGCCATGGGCAAACGCGAGGTTTTTGGACGGAGTCCAGAGGACGAACAGAGCTAAATTGTAAGTTTAGAACCCCTTATATGCCGCGAGACAGCTTTATCCTCTTTTCTTTTAGGACAGCACATAAAGACAAAAGCGCCCGCGAGCGCACCTAAAAATAACGCAAGTGGCACTTCTGCGTTTTGCTGTGAAGTTATATATGCGTTAACCGCCTCCTCCACAGAGATGGGAAGAACTCGCACATTCGAAGCGAGGCATTCTCTAAAAAATTTCTCACCGTTACTCGTCAAGCCGTCGACCCATTGCCCCTCGACAAGAAGCGGCACTTTTTTTGTGGTAGACGTACAAGGCTCATTTACCATAATTTCAGAAGCCAGCATCCAAGCGTCCGTCAAGGATCCTTCTTCAGCTTTTTGACTTGCCGCAATATAGCCGTGATTAATACGAACCTGATTGCTATATTGATCTCTTCCAATCCGCTTATCTTCATTTTTAAAGAAAACATATGAGCCGCCTGCGGAGACTCCCAGCGCCATGGTGACAATAGCCGCCTTCGTAATCCAACGCATAATAATTCCTCCTTATTCTAATTTTTAGGCCATACCTATTGGTGCGTTCTGACTTACAGGCGCTTGCGCTAACTTTCTTAGCGGTCGGGTCGCGAGCAACGCCCCGCAGACCCCCACTACAATTATACCATCCATTCTTAGCCAATATTTAAGGCCGCTATAATCTCTATCAACTTGTTTCAATTGATCCTCAAGCGGACGAACTGGCTTCACATGCTCGGCAGCACATTTCCGAAATGCACTGTCATTTAAATCAGACGCTAGGCAAGACGAGGCTTCACTAGGGAATACAGGATTAAAAACAGATCGAACAGCATTTATGGCTTTAATTTTATTGCCTGCATCAAACTCTTTAAGAGCGAGACTATAAAGCCCGTTATTGTTTAC
>Ga0206958_1001_pt1 | contig 124473 bp, 115 predicted proteins | sample Alteio_BWOrgHeat_33_FD_152968 | JGI IMG/M metagenome (GOLD analysis project Ga0206958, IMG submission 152968) | Enriched cells from forest soil in Barre Woods Harvard Forest LTER site, Petersham, Massachusetts, United States -... | ecosystem: Environmental > Terrestrial > Soil > Temperate forest... | reverse complement strand
TTGACGGCGATCGCTACCGGGGCGTTTCCGACGTTCACGTCCTGCGTCACGTTTGTCGCACCATCAATGACTGTGACCGATCCTTGACCGTTGAGGACATAAATCTTGTTGGTTGCCGGATTAACCGCCACGGCAAATGGCTGGGAGCCAGTGTTAACTAGACTCTGCCCAACCAGCTGGGCGGCGATGGCTATGAGTACCAGCAGCAGGTACCCGCGCCGTCTTCGTAAGAGGTGATCGAGAACAGTGAGCAGAACCATAGCCAGGCCTTGCACATATGGATTACCCGGAAGAAGGAATCTTGCAAATGACTCAAAGCATTGCCCGGAATCGGATGCGCGCACGCAGGCATAGAGATCGAGCCTTGCAGATGAAATCGTCTGATGTGGACACAGATCAGCCTGCAGGTGTCAAGAAAGCTCGCCTGTTGGAACGAAAGCTATTCCAGGCACAGAGGTTTGTCACCTGTCATAAGAAACAACTCTCTGGCGGCAATACCTTGAAATAGGCTTCGGAATCCCTCAACGATGATTTTCCTAGAACAGACAAACTGCTCTAGAAACGAGTAGTAATCTAAGCTCCAAACCCAAATCCTCAATGGTGGCACCGTCTGGGCCTTTCCAGCTAATCCGGTCTCTCAAAAATCGAATAAATTCTCGCAACTTCCTATCCTTTCGTTCCGTCGAATTCGTGGAGGGCAATCATTGTGAGATTGAACCTTCTTCTCGCCGCAACTGTGCTTCTTCTGTCGCAGACCTCGTTCGGGCAGGACGACGAAAATACTCGGGTCAACGTTCAGAGGTGCCTCCGTGCGTATTCGATCAAGAGCATTCAGGCATCCGTGCGGGGAGGTGTGGTCACTCTAACCGGCTCGGTTGCGCTTTACCGTACAAGACTTCTTGCCGATCAGTTGACGAGCGGCGTTCAGGGTGTCAAAACCATTTGGGATCAAGTTGAGGTTTCAGGACCAAACGTTCCTGATGAAGAACTAAGCAGGCAGATAAAGAAGCTGATCGCTGATCGTATAGGCAAACTTGGCGGCTTTGGCTTCGGATCAATTTCTGTAAACGTGAAAGACGGTGTCGTTACTCTTAGCGGTTACGCCGCGCCCCAATTGGCGTACCCAACGACGACTTCAATTGGGGATATTCCGGGTGTCAAGAATCTCATTGATCACGTCAAACCGGTTCCCCGATCCGAACCGCATTGGCAGAGTTCGTTTGAAACTCAAGCCACTCCAATGTGAACTGAGACATGGTGAATGATGAAATAAGCTCGAAGGGACAAGAGGCAGTGTAAGGCACCGGATAACCATTTCTGCACGGTGTACGGGATGGAGGTGCAGAACCAAAACGCCATGTACCTTTCGCGTCAGGTACTAAATTATTTCTGCGTATCTGATGCTACCGACCACTCTTTACGGGCGTTTCGTTTTCGGTGTCAAATCTGTTAGGAAACCGGAAGTGCCGCTTAGTGCCAAATCCAGACTCTTCGGCCCGAAATCCATCGCCTGGAGGAAGAGCAGATGAGTTGCTTCTGTTAAGCCTTCTTTTGGCTTCGGCCCGACGTCTCTATCGATTGAATCAGGGGTGCACGTGGAGGACAAAGATATCGAGCTCTCGATCGATCCAATAGAACTATTTCGTGCCTGGTTGAAGAGCGCCGACGCGAGCGAGTCAATCGACCCAAACGCGGCAGCGCTTGCAACGGCAACGCCTGAGGGTATTCCAAGCGTTCGAATGGTCCTGATAAAGGGTGTCGATCATCGTGGTTTCGCGTTTTACACCAACGAAGAGAGCCAGAAAGGCCGCGAACTTATGGCAAATCCGCGCGCAGCCCTGTGCTTTCATTGGAAGTCCCTTCATCGCCAGGTGAGAATCTCGGGAAGCGTGACCGAACAACCTTCATCCGATGCAGACGACTATTTTCACTCCCGCTCTCGAATCAGCCAACTCGCAGCTGCAGCCTCAAAACAAAGCCGTGTCCTGCCTGCACGCGAAGTCCTCCTCAACCGCGTCAAGGAATTGGACATTTTGTTTCCGGCAGAGATCCCAAGGCCGGCGTATTGGAAGGGATTTTTACTTCAACCCGAGCGCATCGAGTTCTGGGAGAGTCGCGAGGGCCGACTTCACGACAGGCTGCTCTTTGTCCGCACAGAAAATGAGTGGTACAGGGCGCTTCTGTATCCCTGAAGAATCTAAGAAGCTAGTCTAGTCCAATGAACAAATCTGTTTCCACCTTCGCTGCTTGAGGCACCGTCGCAGCCGCGAGAGCATAGAATTCTTCGGCTCCATACCTTGCGAAATAATCTTTCGTCTGCTCGATAAGCGGAGCCTGCGAAGTATGCTGCCGAAACGCCTCGGCTTTTCGTTCCCGGACCGAACGAATATCCAGCTCCACGCTCCACGGCATCGTTATAGCCGGCGGCCTGTCCGGAAGATGCGAATTCGCGGTCAGGTAATACAACCGCTTCGACTGGTACGGTTCTCCAGCATTCGGATATCGCTTTATCTGACCGGCCCATTGAAATGCCGCCGTTGCCAGCATCGAAACCATCATGTGGTCTGGGTGAGTGTTCTGTCCGCCATCGCCGCCAAACGTCAATACAACATTCGGCTTAAACCGTCGCATCCGCTCAACCAGCCTTTCAGCGGCGGCAGGAAAATCGACAAACTCCAACTGCCCGTCCTGAAAGTCCATCAATTCATACTGCGCGACTCCCAGCACCTCGCACGAACGGCGGAACTCATCCCGCCGCATCTCTCCAAGTGCCTCGCCCGTAGCTGCCCCGCCGCGATTCTTCGCAGCTTGGCCATCCGTCAGGCAGACCACATAGGTCTCGATCCCGCGATCTGCCGCCAGAGCCAGCGCTCCGCCAAAACCAAAGCATTCGTCATCCGGGTGCGCGGTCACGCACATCAGTTTCAATCCCACTGCGCGGTCTCCAGATCGGCATCTTCGAACAGGAGTTCGGTCGAAGCGGCATCCTCTGTCGCCGCATCCTGATCGGCCGCATACACTGGGGCGAAGCTTCGTCGATGCAGAGGGCAAGGTCCAATCTCCGCAAGCGCCCGGCGATGCTCTGGCGTTGCATATCCTTTATGGGAAGCCAGCCCATACCCAGGATGCAGAGCATCGAGCTCACGCATCAAGGCATCGCGATGGACCTTCGCAATTACGGACGCAGCAGCGATCGAAAGGCTCAGCGCATCACCATAGATCAACTTGGTCTGTCGGCAGGGATGATCCACACGCATCGCATCGATCAGCAGATGGTCTGGCACGATCGACAATCCAAGCACCGCTTCCAGCATCGCAATCCGCGTCGCCTGATAGATATTCACCTTGTCGATCGTCGCAGCGTCAACCTCAGCCACGCTCACGGCCAGCGCCATTCCGCGAATCTTTGAGTCAAGCGACTCGCGCTCCTGGCGCTCCAATTGCTTGGAATCCTTCAAACCTGCCTCAGCAAGTTCATCCATACACTCCGGCAGGATTACCGCCGCTGCTACGACGGGCCCAAACAAAGCCCCGCGTCCCACCTCATCCACTCCGGCGATTCGCTGGTATCCGTAATAACGAAGCGCTTGCTCTGGCGCATCGCTGCAAATCAGTTGCCTCAGCATTCGCTGTTTTGCCGTCGCTGCAGTAACTGTTCGGAGGGCGCGAGGGTAGGGAATCGAGGAGGCCATGCTGCTTTCACTCGAGTGTATAACCGCCGCGCAAAACGAAGCCACGACCGAAGTCGTGGCTCAGTGGAAAACAGGATCAAAATTACTCTGCGGCTCGCCCAACTTCGCGCAAGCGGGCAGCCTTACCGCGCAGGCCGCGCAGATAGAACAGCTTCGAACGACGAACCTCGTATGACCGAACCTTCTCGACCTTGTCGACAACCTTCGAATTGTACGGGAAGATGCGCTCGACGCCTTGGCCGAAGCTCATCTTGCGAACGGTGAAGGAGCCCTGGGCTCCCTTGTTGCAGGCGATTACCATGCCTTCAAACGCCTGAAGACGCTCTTTTTCGCCTTCACGAATCTTTACTTGGACGCGAACGGTGTCGCCGGGGGCAAACTCAGGGAGATCGGTCCGCTCCAGTTTGGCGGCCAGTTTCTGCATTATCGGATGAATAGACATGACACAACTTTCCTATGTTGGACTCGTCTTCCAGTGTACACGAAAATGCGGCTTTTCGGGCCTCAATCCTATTCAAATCACGCTGCATCAGAGATTTATCCGTCCCAGCTCTCCCGCCAGCCGAACTCTGCAAGAATCTCCCGATCCTCATCGCTGAATTCAATGTTCTGCAGCAGATCCGGCCGATTCTCGAGAGTCTTCTTCAGAGCCATCCGCCTTCGCCATCGCCGGATGGCGTCATGATTTCCACCTGCAAGAGCCTCCGGAATTGTCAATCCCATAAACTCTGCTGGCCGTGTGTAGTGTGGATAGTCCAGCAACCCCCCGGCCCCGTATGTCGAGCGTGGCATACCATCGGAGGAAACAGTCTCCTCCTGATCCTCTACGCCAAAACTCTCAAACCGCGACGAGTCAGGATTCCCCAACGCTCCGGGCAACAATCGAACGACAGCATCGACAATTACAGCTGCCGCCAACTCGCCGCCCGAGAGAACATAATCTCCAATCGAGATCTCACGGTCGCATAACAACTCATTCACTCGCTCGTCGACTCCTTCATATCGTCCGCAGACAAGAACTACCCGCTCCGTCACTGCAAGCTGCTGCGCTAGAGTCTGTGTGAAGCGTTGACCCTGCGCGGAGAGCAAAATTACCGTCGCCTTCTTGCTCTGTCGTTGCGACTTTGGCTCGATGTCCAGCGACTGCACCGCGTCATAGATCGGTTGCGCTTTCAGCACCATTCCCTCGCCGCCGCCAAACGGCCGATCGTCCACCGTCCGGTGACGATCGTGCGTAAAACTTCGGAGATCGTGTGTCGCAATCTCAACTAGACCCGAGGTCTGGGCGCGCTTCAGAATCCCATGGTTGAAAGGGCCCGTGAAAAAATCGGGAAAGATCGTAATGATGTCGAAACGCATAGAACGATGATTACCACCGATCGTTACTGTATTGCCAGCTTGAATGACTAAGCCATTACTAAGTATCCAGTTACGATACCCTCGCAAAATGCCCGACGCCTCACTCAGCCAATCCACAACCAGCGAACTCGCGATGAACCACCACGCCAGCAACCGTTGATTCAGATGACCGTAGCGAATACATTCGCTCAGTCCGGACGCCTAGCGCTGTGAGTGATCCCGAGGGCATTAGCAGACCGTTCCGTTCCATTGCTGTCGGCATCAAAGCCAATACCCTCGGCGCCGGCTTCGAAATCGCTACTCCACTCACCCCAGTTCAATCTGCGTTCCAGTTACAACATGCTGGCTTTCAATGACTCGTTTAGCATCAACCGAATCAACTACAACGCCAGGCTTCATCTCAAATCCAGCGAGACGATGGTGGATTGGTTCCCTCTGCCCGCGGTCCACCCCAGCACCGGCATCCTGTGGTTTAGAACTCCATGACCGCTCCGGTCAACGTCGGCCCCGGCCAGACCTTCACGCTTGTCGGACAACAGTTCCTCAATAGCATCGACGATCCTATCGAGGGAAACTCTTCGGTCGTCTACCCCACTCCTTTGCGCCCTTGCTGCTCGTCGGCCTTGGCAACATCATCCCGCGCGGTGGCCGCCATCTCTCATTCCCATTCGAGATCGGGGCCGCCTACACTGGCTCACCTCAAATCAATCTCAACCTCAGCGGCACGATCTGTACGACAGAGGGCTGCGTCAACTTGATGCAGAACACAGAAGCTCAGGAAAGCCTTAAGCAGGAGATTCAGAAGCTTAATAAAGATCTCAGCAGCTATCCCCTCTTTCCCATCGTTTCAATGGGCGTCGCCTGTCACTTCTGATCTTTGCGTGTCGTGCTCCGATTAATCTCAACCAGCCCCTCAGGCAACGTCATGCAAATGCGTTTGGTCTCCGTGTCTATAGACACCAGAAATATCTTTGCAAAGGGAATAAGAATCTCGTCGCCGCTATCAGAGACCACAGCCAGCAAAGGTGCCGCATCGCCGAGCCGTCGATTTCCATCGGGCGTCATTGCAAACTGTACATCGTCAACAACCCCCAGACGTAACGACCCATCGTAGACGGTACAACCAATCAGTTCGCTGATGTAAACAGAATCCTCCTCTAGAGGACGCCGCTCTGTCTCCGGAATTACCACGTCAAGTCCTGCGAGCACCTGAGCATCTGAGATCGTCTCAACGCCGGCGAAGTGCAAGACCACCCGTCCTTCGTTCCGCCCTACCGGGAGCCAGAACTGCATGACCTCGACCGCGCGTGCCTCTGATTGATCACCGTCGAAGCCCGGAGGCGCCAGAAAGACGCGCCCTCCGATCTCAAAGCGCTCAGGAAAATCAGTCAACAACTCTGCCAGCAATTCGCCCTTGCGGCCCTGGGGCCGAAGCAGGTGTGCCAGAACAATCCATGTCGGAGTGTCTTGGGTCATAAGACAGAAAACGAGCCCACGAGCAGCTCACCGCCGGTCGTCGGAGTTCTAGGAACCAGGATGTTCGCTCTGTTCGACGATATCCAGCGCGAAACGATGTTTGAACTTCATACTCGCCGCACTGAGAATCGTGCGCATCGATCGCGCGGTTCGACCCTGTTTCCCAATCACTTTGCCGACATCGCTCTGAGCGACTCGCAATCGAATGACAGTTGAATCGCCATCGGCAATTGCTTCTACCGAGACGCTACCTGGGTCATCGACGAGAGCCTGCGCGATCTCTGTGACAAGCTCCGTCATGTTCTTTACAGGATCTCCCCCTGCAGGAGATTGAATTGCCTGAGTCATCACACACACCTTCGGATTCTGGGAATCGCGGGGAATCGCTCATGCCCACGCTGTCGTCTCGTCTAATGCGAGATCTTCCAGGCGTGTGCCGGAACGAGCGAAACACCGGTCGCTTTCCGCCCGGACTACACCGGACATCTGCTTTACAAAGTCAATCGCTAACTCTGCAATACCAAGGAGTCTACGTGAAACGGTGTGCAGGACCTAAGCAAGGAATCCAATAAGGCAGCTATCTTTGGGCACTATGTTTGTATTCCGAAAGTTACTAGATAGATCTTAGGCTGCGGCAGCTTCGGCTGGCTTTTCTGCCATCAGCTTCCCAACTCGCTCTGACACCTGTGCTCCATTTTTGGTCCAATACTCAATGCGATCGCGCTTCAGATCGACTGTTGCCGGGTTCGTGCGCGGATTATAGGTTCCCACTACCTCTACCGACCGGCCGTTGCGTGCACGGTCCTTCTCAATAACAACAACACGATAGTGGGGCTGCTTACGCGCTCCAACGCGCGCCAAACGGATCATCAACACGGGCAATACCTTTCAAAACGTTTTGGATTTATGAGTTACAGATGGCCCGTCGGCCGCTCATTCAGCAGTGAACCGACATTCTTAACCCAACACCTAAGTATGGCGGAAAACGAGGCTTTTCGCAAGCTGAGACATTCAAAACACAGCAATTAAGCAGGAAATAGAAACCGAAGAACATCCCCAAAACGCTCAGCCCAGGCCCATTCGTCATGCACGGCACCCTCGGCTTCCGCATAAGCCAGATCCACGCCAATCTGCCACCCCCGCTTCAGCAGCAAGCGCTTCAACGATTCCGCATCTCGCACATGGCGTGCACCTTCCCCAGTCCCTATATCAAGCCATATTCGGAGCTTAGGCCTCGTCTCTCGTTCGTCAATGACGTTAAAAATGCTCCGATGGTCCCACCAGAGCGAAGGCGACATCACGGCAATCCTTCCAAACGCCTCAGGATGTTCAAACCCAAGATAAAGTGAGATCAACCCCCCCAGTGATGATCCGCCAAGCCCCGTATGCTCCGCATTAGGCAGTGTCCTGTAGCTTCGGTCAATCCATGGCTTCAACTCCTCTATCAAAAGCCGTCCGTAGCTCTGGCCCTCGCCTCCACCCATCTTGTAATCTCGCATCGGCGTGTACTCGGCCATGCGCCGCAGCCCTGTGTTCGCTACTCCAACCAGGATCACCGGTTCGATCTCGCCCGCAGCTGTCAACAGGTCTGCTGTCGTATTGGCATTCCACGTTTTGTCGGTGATGTAGGAAGTCCGCCCATCAAATAGATTCTGCCCATCCTGTAAATAGAAGACAGGGAAGTGCCGCTCGCTTTGTTCCAGGTACTGTGGAGGCAGATAAACCGACACCTTCCGGTCATCCGGCAAAATATTCGAATGAAACTCATGAACGCTATATCGAGGATTGGAGTCCAGTTCGTCTGCGCTATGCTTTTTACTTAGATCGCCAGTTGCATTTCCAGAGACGGACTCAGGCTTTAGCCCGAACCCTGCCTTGTAAGAAGATGGATTCAGTGGTTTCAATGCGATAGCTGCAACTCCGGTATAAAGTACGATTGCAACACACTACCCAAGGGGAAGGCAATGAAACGCGAATATCACAAATGGTCCTCCCCATCGCTCGGCCGCGACATGGAGTTGCTCGTCTTCGGGCACTCCGGTCTTCCAGCGCTTGTCTTTCCAACATCCTGCGGCCGTTTCTTCGAGTTTGAAGATCGCGGAATGGTCAGAGCCGTCCATGACAAGCTCGAACACGGCCACCTCCAGCTCTTCTGCGTTGACTCGGTTGACTCCGAGAGTTGGTACAACCGCAACGTCCAACCCCGCTGGCGCATCGCACGCCATATGCAGTACGAGCAATACATCATGCAGGAAGTCGTACCGCTCCTTCGCAATCAGAACCAAAATCCGCATCTTGCGGCCTTGGGCTGCAGCTTTGGCGGTTATCATGCCTCCAACATCGCTCTTCGCCACCCCGACGTCTTTACCGCAATGCTATCCATGGGGGGAGCCTTCGATACCTCGAACTTCCTATCTGGCTACTACGACGACGACTGCTACTACAACATCCCGATGCACTATCTCCCGAACACCAGCGATCCTTGGTATCTGCATCGCTATCGTCACAACCGTTACATTCTTGCCACCGGCGAACACGATCAGTGCTGGAACGATAACGAACGCATGGCTCAGGTCTTTCGCAATAGAGGAATTCAGCATCGCCTCGACGTCTGGGGCGACAACACAGGCCACGATTGGCCCTGGTGGCAGCGCATGCTGCAAACTTACATCTGATACCTCTGGTCTCGAACGGGTGATCGGCCCCACAAAACAGTAACCACTCGGAGGATTACGTGAAAAAAATTGGCGTCCTTTTTGGCATGGAAAACACCTTTCCCAGCGCTCTGGTCGACCGTATCAACGCCATGGAGATTGACAATTTACGCGCAGAGTTCGTTCACGTCGGCGGCGTCCGCATGGCCGAACCCTCCGGTTATGCCGTCATCGTCGACCGCATCTCCCACGATATGCCCTTCTATCGCTCATTCCTTAAAAATGCCGCGCTTACCGGCACGCAGATTATCAACAACCCGTTCTGGTGGTCCGCCGACGATAAATTCTTCAACTACGCTCTCGCCACCAAGCTAGGCGTAGCGATCCCGAAGACAGTTCTGCTTCCGCACAAAAAGTTTCCTCCGCAAATTACCGAGCGCTCTCTGCGCAACCTTCAATTTCCGCTCGATTGGGACAGCATCTTTGACTACGTAGGCTTTCCCGCCTTTCTCAAACCGCACGACGGTGGGGGCTGGCGCGACGTCCACCACGTTCACAACCGCGACGAGTTCTTCCATGCCTACGACCAGACTCGCGACCTCAGCATGACCCTCCAGGCCGCAGTCAAATTCAACGAATACTTCCGCTGCTACGTCGTTGGCCAATCCGAAGTCCGCATCATGCCCTATGACCCACGCCGCCCGCACGAGCATCGCTATGTCCTTGACCCGCCCGCCTACGACAAAAAACTCCTCAAGCGAGTCGAAAAAGACGCTCTTACTCTCTGCAAAGCTCTGGGCTACGACCTCAACACCGTCGAGTTCGCCTGCGAAGACGGCATTCCTTACGCCATCGACTTCATGAATCCGGCTCCCGATGCCGATCTTCACTCCGTAGGCAAAGAAAGCTTCGACTGGATCGTCAACGCAGTAGCGAAGCTAGCCGTGAAGAAAGCCCAGATGCCGGTTCAACCCGAATTCCGTTGGGCATCTCTTCTAGGCGCACAGAAGAAATCCGCGCCGAAAAAGACAGCTGCCAAAAAATCCGTAGCGAAAGCTGCTGCCAAAAAGGCGCCCAGGAAAGCAACAACGGAATGAAGCGAGTGAACTTCGCTTAGACCACCATGTGCAATTCTTGGCTGTCGTCAGGGCTTCGCTGGAAGCGTGTAATCGAAGTTGTAGGTGTGCTTGCCATCGGCACTGATGGTGATGGTAAAAGTACCGGTGAGGCCTGTCAGTTCTCCAGTGCCTGAGTCGGGAACCACAGTGACGCTGAGAGTCGGTTTGCCGCGATCCATGATGCCGAGATGGATGAGCGAAAAACTTCCAGAGAGGCCTTCGACCTTCCCGGTAACAACCTCCACCGCCACGTAACCGGCTGAACCCTTTGTCTCCGATACAGCAGTCAGCATCTGACCGGTGCTCACACCTTCAATGCCGCCATGAAGCTGTTTGTTGATTGTCATGCGGCCAAGGGACGGTACGGTAGGGAAGTCCGATGGCATTGGGGTGACTTCCGGTTCGAAACTGCCGGTCGTGTGATGGGATACGCTGCTTCCTTTCGCTGCTTGTTGTGGATGGGCGACAGGACTAAGAAGCGCGAGTGCAAAAATGAGGAGTTTCATGGTGGCTCCGGGCGCGTTTCATCGCGACATTTAGCGCAGGAATCAACTGTACCAGCCACTCGGCCTTATCCCGATCATTCGTAAGACCCTCAGGTGTTACGCTTTCTCTCACTACTAAAGGCGGGAGAATCAAATGCGCCCAACCTTCACCCTTGGCATTGAAGAGGAGTACCAGACCATCGACCCCGAGACACGCGACCTCCGCTCGCACATCGCGACCGAGATGCTCGCCAAGGGCAAGCTCCGCCTCGAAGAGCGAGTCAAGGCTGAGATGCACCAATCCGTTATCGAGGTCGGCACCCGCGTCTGCAAAAACATCCACGAAGCCCAGGAAGACCTTTTCGACCTCCGTCGCAACATGATCAACCTTGCCGAAGAACACAACCTCGTCCTCGTCGCCGGAGCTACCCATCCCTTCGCCGACTGGCGCGTGCAGGAAATCTACCCCGACCCACGCTACGCACAGGTCGTCGAAGACCTCCAACTCGTCGCCCGAGCCAACCTCATCTTCGGCCTCCACGTCCACGTTGGCATCGAAGACCGCGAAGGCGCTATTCGAATCATGAACTCACTTCGGTACTTTCTTCCGCACATTCTTGCTCTATCCACCAACTCTCCCTTCTGGCTTGGCATGGAGACTGGCTACAAATCGTACCGAGCCAAAGTTTTTGAAAATTTCCCGCGCACCAATCTTCCCGACAGCTTCTCCAGCTACTCCGAGTTTGAAAGCTACGTCAATCTCCTCATCAAGACCAACTCTATCGACAACGCAAAAAAAATCTGGTGGGACGTTCGTCCCCATCCATTTTTCGACACCGTCGAAGTCCGCATCTGCGACATCCCCCTCCGCGCGCACGAATCCATCGCTATTGCCGCGCTGATCCAGGCCACAGCCGCCAAGCTCTGGCGCCTGCACTCCCACAACGTCGACTATCGCCAGTACTCCCGCGCCCTTCTAATGGAGAACAAGTTTCGAGCCGTCCGTTACGGCCTCGATGGAAAGCTCATCGATTTCGGCAAACAGGAAGAGGTTCCCCTGCGCGAACTCATTGTCGAATATCTGGCCTTCGTCGACGACGTTCTTGACGAGTTAGACAGCCGCCGAGAGATTGCCTACATCCACACCATGCTCCATCAGGGCTCTGGGGCCGACCGTCAACTCAAAGTCTTCCGCGAAACCAACGACCTCAAGGCCGTAGTCGACTACATGGCTGCCGAAACCAAAGCTGGTCTCTGACGACGCCCTTGTTTGAGTCGTCATCCTTCGCCGTAGGCGAAGGACCTGCTTTCCCACACCTCTTCTCACAAACCCATCACAATCCTGTGAAATTTCCGAGAAACCTATATCCTGATAGAAAAGCTTCACTCGGAAGGCAGCAAAAATGGTTGATCAGGCAGCACCCGCAGCACCAGACCTTCGCACTACCTCATTCCCACCGGAGTTCACTCCCGGTGCCCGCAATGCCGTCACCACCTGCCTGCGCATTCAACCCAATGAGAAAGTCACGCTCATCACCGACGAGCGTTGCCTCACCATCGCCGCCTCCATAGCAGCGGAACTTGACCGTATCGGCTGCACCTGGCATGCCTTCGTCCTCGAAGCGCTGGCCCAACGCCCTCTTTCTGCCATGCCGCAATCCGTTCTCTTAGACATGGAAAGCTCACAGGTCAGCATCTTTGCCGTGGAAGTCCAGTCGAACGAACTTCAAAGCCGCATGCAGATGACTGACGTCGTCAATCGCCGTCACATGCGCCACGCTCATATGGTCAACATCACCCCGGAGATCATGACTCAGGGCATGCGCGCCGACTTCCTTGCCATCGACCGGCTCTCTCAGGCCGTTCTCGACAAGGTCCGGGCCGCCACCTACGTACGCGCAACCACCCCAGCAGGCACGGACATCCATGCCCAGCTCAACCCTGATTATCGTTGGTTCAAAACTTCCGGCATCATCAGTACAGAAAAATGGGGCAATCTCCCTGGTGGCGAATGCTTCACCGCGCCCGGCGAAGTTAACGGCGTCTTCGTCGTCGACGGAGTAGTCGGTGATTATCTCTGTGCCCGCTACGGCATCCTTCGCGATCAACCTCTTACCATCAACATCGAAGGTAACCGCATCACCCGCATCTCCAGCGAAAACAAAGCGCTCGAGCGGGACTTCTGGGCTTACACCCACACCGACGCTAACTCCGATCGCGTCGGCGAATTCGCCATCGGCACCAACATCGGTGTCGACCGTGTCATCGGCAACATCCTGCAAGATGAAAAATTCCCTGGCATCCACATCGCCTTCGGCGATCCCTATGGAGCCCACACCGGAGCTCCCTGGAAGTCCTCCACCCACATCGACGTAGTCGGTCTCGAATTCAGTATTTGGCTGGGCGACGCCGATGGCGAAGAGCAAATCATGCGCGACGGCGAGTTTCTCATTGAGGCCTAGCAATCCTCAATCTGAGAATTGCCTTCGTCGTTGCCCCGAAAGGGGATCAGCTGTTGTTGCAAGCGCCGTTGTTGTCTGTCATTCCCCAGTTCAGCGGGAGAATATGTTTTTCTTAACAGAGATAGTCCAATTTTTTTACCGTCATTGAGGCTTGGTGCTCCTTCCGCGCGTCCAATCCACTTATGAAAAAGAGACAACTAGGCAATTCCGACCTTCACCTCACTCCCATTGGCTTCGGAGCGTGGGCCATAGGTGGAGGCGACTGGGCCATGGCCTGGGGCAATCAGGACGACAACGACTCCATCGGCGCCATCCATCGTGCCCTCGACCTCGGTGTCGATTGGATCGACACAGCTGCCGTCTACGGTCTCGGCCACTCCGAAGAAGTCGTCGCTCGCGCTCTCAAGACCACCTCGCACAAGCCCTACATCTTTACCAAGGCCACCCTGGTCTGGGACGAAACGCGCGAAGTCACCAACTCCCAGAAACAAATCCGCAGCGAGTGCGAAGCCAGCCTCCGCCGTCTGCAAGTCGAAACCATCGATCTCTACCAAGTTCACTGGCCCAAGCCCGACGAAGACATCGAGGAGGGATGGAACGTCATGGCCGACCTCAAACGCGAAGGCAAAGTCCGCTGGATAGGTGTTTCGAACTTCTCGATAGCTCAGATGGAACGGGTTATGAAGATCGCTCCCATTACCTCGCAACAGCCACCCTATTCCATGATCAACCGTACCTACGAGGCTGAAAACCTGCCCTTCTGCCTTAAAAACAATATTGGAGTGATCAACTACTCTCCTATGCATTCCGGTTTGCTTACCGGAGCCATGTCGAAAGAGCGTGTCGCCGCATTTCCAAAAAACGACTTCCGCCGCAACGCGAAAAACTATCAGGAGCCTTACCTCTCACGTAATCTCGCCATCGCTGACAAGCTCAAAGAAATCGCCGCTCGCCACAACGTAGGCGCGGGGGTCATCGCCATCGCCTGGACGCTTCATAACCCAGCCATCACGGCAGCCATTGTGGGCGGCCGCAACGCCAAACAAGTTGACGGCGTCATCTCTGCAGCAACCTTCCGCCTCACTGAACTTGAATATGCCGAGATCAACACCTTCCTCGAAAAGCACCCAACTCCATAAATATGCCCGCTCGCGAAACCGGCTGCAACAGATACACTAACTCCCATGCTGCAGCCCTATCGCGACCAATTCAACGCGAACTTCACCCAAGCTGCCTACACCGATCTCCTTGCCCGTCTCAATCAACTCACCCGAACTCAAATCGAATTCCGCGTTTCTGAAACCCCCTGTTTCTTCTCCCGCAAACTCCTCACCGAACTCTCCGAAACAGGAGCCACCCTCACTCGTCAGCTCCTAGACAACTCTGTCTACCTCGAAGCCTCCAACCAAACCATTCCCACCCAATACAACGTTCCCAATGAGAACCCGATTCCCAACTTCATGACGGTTGACTTCGGCCTTGTTCGCAACCCCGATGGCACTCTGACTACGAAACTGGTTGAACTCCAGGCCTTTCCCTCCATCTTTGGCTACCAAGACGTCCTCTCTCACCAGTACATCGAGACCTTCAACCTCGATCCCAATCTTGACTGCTATCTCGGCGGCCTCAACGAAAAAACCTACTGGCAACTACTTCAGGAAGTTATCGTTGGCGACCATGACCCCGAAAATGTCATTCTCCTCGAGATCGATCCCAGCCATCAGAAGACCCTCCCGGACTTTCACGTCCACGAAGACAAGCTCCATATCGCCACTGTTGACATCACAAAACTCCGCAAACAGAACAATCACCTCTTCTATCAACGTGATGGCCGCGACGTCCCCATCCACCGGATCTACAACCGCACCATCGTCGATGAGATTCAGCGCAAAAACATACAAATTCCCTTCGATTATCGCGACGATCTGCAGATCGAATGGGCCGGACATCCCAACTGGTATTTCCGCATCAGCAAGTTTTCCCTTCCATATCTCGACCACCCCTCTGTCCCTAAAGCCGTCTTCCTCGACGACTGGTTTGCCAATCGCAATCTCGAAGGCCTCCCCGCCGACCGCGAGGAACTCCTGCTCAAACCCCTTTATTCCTTCGCAGGTAGGGGAATTCAGTTCGCTCCAACAGACGCCGATCTTGATGCAGTTCCTCCTGCAGACCGCCATCTCTATCTTTTGCAACAACGAGTTGCCTTCGAACCCACTATTCAAACTCCTCATGGTCTCACTCAGGCCGAGATTCGCATCATGTATCTCTGGCCCGATGGCGGTGCGCTCCGACCTGCCATCGCTCTCGTCCGCCTTGGTCGCGGACTTATGATGGGTGTCGACCATAATCGCGACAAACAATGGGTTGGAGGTTCTGCTGCGCTCACCCAATCGTTGTAGTCGCCGTCTATAGAAAAATGTATAAACAGTTATCCGGTGGGGTAAACTCCAATGTGGTGCTCAAGGCCCATTTAGGGGTCCTTTTCAAAAGGTTGCACCAGGAGGGCACGTGGCTCAGTGGCAGTTTCCCGACGGAGACAATCCAGTTCGAACAGCGGTGCGTTTTCCCATGAAGCTGGCAATTCGTCTCCATACCGACCAAGGAGAGATGGAAGCGACAACGGAAAACATATCGGCAAACGGTTTGCTCTTCGTTGGAGAAGTCCTTCCGCCCCTGGAGGCAAAGATTGAGTTCACCATTGCAATGCCGTCGGCTGTCATGGGAACCGAAAAGGATGTTACGATTCACTGCCTCGGCCGAGTCGTCCGCCACTATCTGCAAGGGGGCCAGAAGAAGGCTGCGGCAGTCATCGACGAGTATTTTTTGAAGGCATGACCAATATGACAGTAGTAAACATTGATCCAACTCGGAATAACGAGGATGCTCCGGAAGACAACTCAACCCATGCAGGCATCCGCGTCATTCTGGCCGACTCGCAGGCAATCTATCGCGTCGGTATGAAGAAAGTCTTCGCCCTTGAAGACGACATCCGTGTCGTCGCCCAGGTCGAAACTCTGCCGAACCTCTATTCCGCTCTGCAGCGTTATCCAACCGATGTTGTTGTCCTTGAAGGTCAGCTCATCTCCGGAACCATCGATGCCATCCCCGAGCTAGTCCGCCAGCACCCGGAAGCAAAACTGATCGTACAGGTCAGCGAATCCGACGAGGCCAATACCGTCGAGCTCTACCGTCGGGGTGTCCGCGGGGTCGTGCCCCGTTCCATCTCCCCGGATCTCCTTATCAAGTGCGTCCGCAAAATCGCAGAAGGCGAAACCTGGATCGACAACCAGTCCATCAGCTGGGTCATTGAGGCCTACCGTGCCCAGGCCTCCAGTCTCACCGATCCAAAGGTTCAGCCCAAGCTCTCTAAAAAAGAACTCGCGATTATCAGCTGCATCACGCGCGGAATGCGCAACAAAGAAATCGCTTACCAAATTGGCACCACGGAGCAGGTCATCAAGAATTACCTCCGCAAGGTCTATGACAAACTCGGTGTCTCGGACCGTCTCGAACTCGCTCTTTATTGTCTCCATCACGAGCTCCTCAAGAAGTACATGACTGATGAACCAGTAGTCCCGACACCGACGGAGCCCATGCAGCCTTTGCGAGCAAAAATGTAGGCTCCAAAACCTGGATACCTTGCCTCGTCCTAACCACGAAAGGCAAAAGAACAGCCAAAGTTGCAAGCTTCGTGGCCCTTAATATCGCGATTACGATATCGAAACCGCAGGCGCGCTCATAAATTGATCGCTGCACACCGATGTTCCTGAAACTGCAGACTGGACACACTCCCTCCTCTTGACTTACCGTCAAACGACAAACGGGAGTGCTCCAATCTTGCTAAGTCGCAGAATTTTTCTTCAAAACGTAGCTAAGGCTGCAACTTTCACCGCGGCCACACCACACCTGCATCAACTCCTTGCGCAGCCATCACAGCCCGCGCCGCGCTCCCCAAACGACACTATCCAGCTGGCACTGATCGGCGCAGGCATTCAGGGCCAGGGCGATACCCGGACTGCCGTCCAGGTTCCCGGCGTCAAGCTTGTTGCCGTAGCTGACTGCTACGACGGCCGTCTCACCCACGCCAAAGAGCTATGGGGCCCCGAACTCTTCACGACTCGCGACTACCGCGAGATCCTCGCCCGAAGCGACGTCGACGCAGTTCTTATCGCCACACCCGACCACTGGCACAAGCAAGCCGCAGTCGACGCCATGCGCGCAGGCAAAGACGTCTACCTCGAAAAACCAATGATCCACGTTTACCCGGATGGTCCGGAGATCATCGACACCGCGCGGTCAACCAACCGCATCCTTCAAGTCGGCAGTCAGCGCGTCAGTTCCATCGTCTATGCCAAAGCCAAAGAGCTCCTCGACTCCGGAGCCATCGGCAAACTCAACATGGTCGCTGCACGCTGGGACCGCAATTCCTCTATCGGTGCCTGGAACTACTCCGTCCCGCCCGATGCCTCACCTGCAACCTGTGACTGGCCGCGCTTCCTCGGCTCGGCCCCGAAAATTCCATTCTCCCCCGAGCGCTTCTTCCAGTGGCGCAAATGGAAAGACTACGGCTCCGGAGTTGCTGGTGATCTCTTTGTTCACCTCTTCAGCGGCACGCACTTCATCACTGGGGCCAACGGCCCCACACGAGCCATGGCCACAGGCGGCCTCCGCTTCTGGAACGATGGCCGCGATGTCTACGATGTACTCCTCGCGCTCCTTGACTACCCGGAGGGCTTCAACCTCAGCCTGCGCGTCAACTTCGTCGATGGTGGTGAAGAGAGTGAAGGTTTTCTTTTCACAGGCTCAGAAGGCCTCATGGAGATCGCAGGCAACACTGTCACCGTCACCCGTACACCACTAGCGACCGAACCCGGTTACAGCGTCTCTACCTTCTCCAACACGATGCAACAGCAATTCCTTGATCAGTATCATCAGAAATACCCACCCAAACATCCGGAGGGGCCGCCCGCAAAAGCAGTCGAAAAATTTGCAGCGCCACCCGGTTACTCCGACAGCTTCGATCACTTCCGCAACTTTTTTGACTCGGTCCGAACCCGTAAGCAGCCCGTTGAAGACGCGACCTTCGGCTTTCGCGCCGCTGGAGCAGCACTTCTCAGTAACCTCAGCGTCGATCGGGGCAACGTAGTCCATTGGAACCCTGAAACCATGAAGGTTGCATAACCTGAACGAGTAATTTCGGGCGCGCAGGGTTAATTGGGAAACCCCTGCATTACTTTTGCTGTTTCTTGTATTTGTTCACCCCGGAGCCACACATGAGCGTCAAAGCCAAAACCTTAGCTCTTCTGTTAGCTTTGCCCGTATTTGCCGTTGCCGCCCTTCACGCCCAGGACCCCGAGCATGCTACAGAGTTCCGCATGCAGCATCCCGGCCCGGGCCCTGACGGCAAGCCTCGCATCACCTTCCTCGCGCATCGTCTTGGCACCGATCACGCTGAAGGAATCTCCCTCCTCGACATGAACAACGACGGCTTCGTCGACATCCTCAGCGGAGCCTACTGGTACGAAAACCCAGGCCCAAATGGCGGCCCGTGGAAACAGCACCAGTTCCGCACCGTAGGTACCCACAACGAATTCGTCAGCGACTGCGGCGAATGGATTGTCGACGTCGATCACGATGGCCATCCAGACCTCGTCACAGCCGGTTGGATCTCCAACGGCCTCTGGTGGTATCGCAATCCGGGTCCTGAAGCGACAGGCGCCGGTGCGGTTTGGGACGCCGAAAAAATAACTGACAGCTACGACACCGAAGGTGGTTCCTTCGCCGACATCAACGGTGATGGCAAACCCGATCTCGCTCTCGCCCACTACAACCGCAGCGGAATCCTCTGGGTAGACTTCAGCGGCGAAAAGCCTCGCGTCCATCACCTCGGCGATCGCGAGCAGGACGGCCACGGCATCGGCATCGCGGACATCAATGGCGACGGCAAAGCCGACATCCTCACGCCTCACGGCTGGTTTGAGCAGATCGACGCCAACAACGACAAATGGCTATGGCATGGCGACTGGAACCTTGGCGACACAGGCTTTCCCATCCTCGGCTACGACGTCAACCACGACGGCAAGCTCGATCTCATCTACGGTCAGGGGCACGGTTATGGTCTCTACTGGCTCGAACAAGTCGGCAGCAAAGCCCATCCCAAGTGGATTCGTCACACAATCGATGAGTCCTTCTCGCAATCGCACGCGCTCGGACTGGTCGATATCGACGGCGATGGTACACCGGAGCTCATCACTGGCAAGCGCTACCGCGGTCACGACGGCAACGACCCCGGTTCCTACGATCCTGTCGTCCTTTACGCCTACAAATTCCCTACTAAAGAAGCCCTCACCTCCGCCAAAGCGAAGGCCATTCAAGCTCCGGCGAAACCCACGGCCATCTCAGCCATGCAGGTCGCTGACAGCAAATCCGACCCTGCCTTCACCCGAATCACGCTCTCTGTCAATGGCACCGCAAGTGCTGGAACGCAATTCGTCTCTGCCGACTTCGACCACGACGGAGATATCGACATCGCCAGCGCAGGCAAGCTGGGCGTGCACGTCCTTGAAAATTTCAAGATCGACAAGCATCCCAAAGCCACCCGGGAAGAAACTCAACCCCTCAATCGCCAATGGCCATTTCCTGGTGAAGGGAAAGAGGTTCCACAGGAGGACGGCCCCGCACGCCCGAAATAGCCAAAGATTCTGCAAATATGTATCCTCCGAGGAGTTGATAAACTGACCGTTGGGTAACGTAATCCTGACATAACTCTTCTAAAGAAGAGTTATGCTTCTCGCGGTTAGGAATCGTCCAAAGGAATAACATGGCAATCGCATCATCCACACCGAATCTTTCGCAAGACAAGCTCCACGTAGCGGCACCCTACCTCACCGAACAGGATTGGGCCGCGTACACACCAGAGCAGCACGCTGTATGGTCTGAACTCGTCTCCCGTCGCATGCCGCAACTCCGCGATCACGCCTGCCAGGAGTACCTCGACGGCTTCCACCAGATCGGCCTCCGCGAAGACCGCCTCCCAAATCTCATCGAAGTCAGTGCCCGCCTCCAGCCGCGCACTGGCTGGCAATCCACTCCCGTCAGCGGATTTCTTCCCCCGGATGCCTTCTTCGAGATGCTCGCCGCATGCAGGTTCCCCACTACCACCTGGCTCCGCTCACGCGATGCAATGGAATATACCCCCGAACCAGACATCTTTCACGATGTCTTCGGCCACGTCCCGATGCACGCGCATCCGGTCTTCGGAAATTTCCTCCAGAGCTATGGCCAGATCTGCGCCCGTCTCACCGACCACGAGCAACTTGAGCGCATGGGTCGCCTCTTCTGGTTCACCGTTGAGTTCGGTCTCATCCGCCAGAACGGCGAGATCAAGGTCTACGGCAGCGGTCTTATCTCCTCCCATGGAGAATGCACACGAGTTCTCGCCGGCGGTTGCGAAGTTAAAGACTTTGATCTCGAGTCTGTTCTTAACCAGGAATTCGACACTGGCGCAATGCAACCCGTCCTCTACGCCGTTGAGTCCTTCTCTCAGATTTACGAAGCCACCAAACAAGCTGAAAATCTGCTTGGATAGAACCCTCGCACCAAAAGAAAGCGGCTACAGGAACTTAGTCCTATAGCCGCTTCTTCATGCCGTCAAACGGCAGAAGGAAAAACCTTACCGGTGTCCACCACCGTGTCCACCGCCACCGTGGAATCCACCACTACCGCCATGGAAGCCGCTGCTAACCGCGCCGTGGGCTCCCCCGGTGAATCCGCCACGGACGGCAGTATGTCCACCATAGGAAACTGATCGGCCAACATAGCCTGGCCGCCCGTAGCCGTATCCGGGATGCCCGTAAACCGGCCGTCCATAAAAGCCGCCGCGATAGCCGTAGCCGCGGTAACCGTAGTGATACCACGGGCCCGCGCCTATAAACACACCGCCCGCAAACCATGCCGGCCCATAGTACCCATAAGGAGCGCAGGCATAGGGGTAATACCCGTAGTATCCATAAGGACAAACCGGAGCGTAACCATAACCCCCATAAACCGGGGCGCCAACTCCAATGCCAACCGCCACTTGGGCGTGAGATGTAGCAGCAGCGGGGACCAGCAAAACAACAATCAGACTGAGTAAAGCGAAATAGCGTAGATATCGCATTGCAATTCTCCTGTGCAAAGCCGAATACGCCTTTCAGCGCCGCGACTTGCGGGATTCCCAGCCTTCAGCCGATCCAGGAGATCCTTACTAGATTGAACGCGAAATCGACAGAAAGGTTGTGTTGCGTTTGGCCAATGACGAGAGATGCATCGGTTTGCGCATCCTTGGCTGTCTCGAGTCGTCCCTCGCCCCCGAAACGAACTCACTAATCAGGTATTTAGCTCCGAAAGAACCACCGTAAGCCAAGTCAGTTGCTGACTTAGATTACTTTTCCACAGAAATTCTCCATCCAGGAAAAGAAAAGGGAAAAAAAGTACCACAATAGGGTAAAATATTCCCAGTTGCGCAGGAAAAATGCGCAAAAACTGCAACTTTTAGCAGGTCCACCTGCTTTTCTGCTTTGGTTCTCTAATTGCATTTCTCTGACTCGTAACAGTTCGTACAAACTGAAGAGCTGAAGAGATGTATTCCCCGGTGAAGTCTATGCGGCGCTTGATTTATTTACTGCTCCTGGTCTCGTTCGTAGGCATATCGGCGACCTGTGTCAACGCGTCGACTGACTGCGAACGCTGGTTTGTAGCCTATCGCCGCGAACTCGCCCATACTCGCAGCCTTCAGCGGATCGCCGCCGCAAAACGTCGCGCCAGGCTCTACGCACAACGTAAACTCAACGTCGTCACCCAACCAAAACCTAAGCCGCACCTTGTCCTGGCCAAAGGCCCGAGGATGACCCGCAAACAGACTCTCCATCACTTCGAGCTGGCATGTGGCGTTCTCCCGGAAGATGAGTCAGACAAGAGTGTCATCTCCGAAGAGACACCCGCACCCTACCACCACGCACGTTCCTCCGGTCCGCAGGATAGTGTTGATCTCATGCCAGCCGCAGTCGAGGAGACGATTGCCGAGAACGATCCTCCTCCCACGCCAACTGGCTTTACAACCTATAGCCCTCCCGGTGGGACGCCCTTAGCCTATCCACCGTTCACGAATGGACCACCCTCGCCTCAGAGTTCTAATCCTCCCGATAACCCGCCTCCACCGGACAATCCGCCGCCTATCCCGGAGCCGACAAGTTACGTTCTCATGCTTACGGGGCTTGCGGGTGTCGCAGGAGCAGTTCGCAGCAGACTCAATCGATAGGCAGACTCAGGCTGTAAGTAGCTCTTTCATTAGGCGTTGTTGTTCCCCCACCTGAATCGCAGCGCCAATCAGAAGGATTACAGGCGCGGGCCCCACGTCCCCATCCTCAATTTCTCCAAGAATTGAGCTGTGCACCAGCTCCTCGGCCATAGTCGCTTTGCTGATTGCGACACATGGAGTCTCCTTCGTGATCCCTGACGCAATCAAATCATCGGCAAGCTCACGAAATTTCCGTCCAGGCATATAGATCACCAGCGTCGCATCCTCCGGAAACGCCCCCTCCCACCTCGGCGTAAGTTCCAGCTTGCCCGCTGCATGATGCGCCGTCGCCAAAATAAGTTTCGAGGCGGCACTGCGATCCGTTAGCGGAGTTTTCAACCTTGCCGCCGCCGCAAACGCCGTCGTAATCCCTGGCACGATCTCAAATGGGATGTCCACCTCTCGCAGCGCGGCAATCTCCTCACCTGCTCGCCCAAAGATCAGCGGATCACCCGACTTCAACCGCAAAACCGACCGACCCGCCTGCGCCGCATCGATCATCAGCCAGTGAATCTCTTCCTGAGTAATTCGTGCCTGCCCGCAACGCTTGCCAACCGGAATAATCTCCGCATCCGCATGAGCCAGCGCAAGTATCTCCGCCGAAACCAGATCATCCGGCAGAATCAGATCCGCCGTCTCCAGTAGCCGCAGAGTTCGCAGCGTCAGCAATTCAGGATCACCCGGGCCCGCCCCCGCCAGATAAACTGTTCCACGTTCCGCACCGTAGTTCATACACTTCCTCCTGGCAGTGGATTCACCAACGCATGCTCTCTTGCCATAACCCGCGAAGGACACTCTTCAAATCCGCAAACCGCACGCTGAGCCAGCTTGTGCAGAAGCAGTCTCCGCTCCTCATTCAACGGCTCCCGCTGCACCACTTCGCGTCGAAGATTCCCCAGATCCTCCAGCCAGTCGCCCACATCCAGTGGTAGTTGCGCATTGATCTCCTTCCGCAGCCTCTGCGCCAGAGCCGGACTCGCCCCTGCCGTAGAAATCGCAATCTGCAGGTCGCCTCGGCGCACCACAGAAGGGAAGTAGAAGTCACAGAACGGGGGATCATCCACCGCGTTGCACAAAACGTTGCTCTCCACGGCTTCGCGGTACACCGCACGATTCACCGCAGGATCATTTGTCGCTGCGACCACTAGAAACTGTCCGTGCAAATCCCCGGCAACATACTTACGCCGTTTCCATTCAATCTCGCCGGTCTCAGCCAATTCAATAATCCGCTCTCGGGCCACCGGAGCAATCACCAACACCTTCGCATGCGAAGCGAGCAGCGAGTCAATCTTCGACTCAGCCAAATTCCCCGCACCAATCACAACGCATGGCCGAGCGGTCAGCTTGAGGAACATCGGAAATAGATCCATCCGTTACTCTCCCGGCGCGTGTCGTCCAGCGCCAACCGGCGGAGCATCGCGCTCCACCGGATCGATCACCGTCCCGGCAAGCTGCGCTCGCAGACTCTCATCATCCATTCTCGCAAAATATCCTCGCAAATCTTCTTCAGACTCGCGAGCAGCCAAATATCCGCGCAACAGCCGTTCAATTGCATCCGGAACCTCGTCCGCTGCAGCCCTGTATCCGAGTTGCCGAGCAGTCCGCGCAAACCGCCCCACCGCGCCGCCGACGCAGAAGTAAAATGCATCCACCATTTGACCGTTCTTCTTGATCTTCTTTCCCTCAAGCCCGATATCAGCAATCCAGTGTTGCCCACAACTGTTCGTGCAGCCGGTCACATGCAGCTTGATCTGCTGATCGAATCCAGGCAGGCGCTCCTCCATCTCGCTCACCAGCCACTTCGCAAATCCCTTTGTCTCCGCAATCGCCAGCTTGCAGAACTCAGTGCCTGTGCATGCAATCGCCCCGCGCCAGAACGCCGAAACATCCACGTGAAGGTCCATGCTGTTAAGCTCAACCACAAGCGCCGCGGTCTTTTCATTTGGAACATTCACGATAACAACATTCTGCGTGATCGTCGTGCGCAACTCGCCGTTGCCAAACTGTTCCGCGAGCTCAGCCAGGCGCAGCAACTGATCGCCGGACAACCGCCCCCGCAGCACACTCGCGCCAACCGAAGACAAGCCGATCTGCCTCTGCGGCAAAATTCCCAAATGGTCACGGTACACATCATCCGGTACGCGATCCTCGGCTGTCGGGCTCGGATCAAGCTTGTACCCAAGTTTTTCTTCCAGCGCAACAAGAAAAGACTCCGCCGTCCACCCAAACCGCATAAACAGATACTTGATCCGCGCCCGAGTGCGATTCTCTCTCAACTCCGTCTGCTCACGAAAGATCTCAACCGTAGCCCTTACTGCCTCATAAGCCTGGTCCTGACGAATAAATGCCGGAATCCGTACCGCAAGGTGCGGCTCTGTCGAAAGTCCGCCGCCGACCCGCAATGAGTACCCAATCTCCTCACGACCATCGACAATACGCTTGATCGCCGTAAGCGCCACATCGTTAATCTCCGGATACGTACACCACTGCGAGCAGCCTGTTACTGAGATCTTGAACTTTCGCGGCAGATTATAAAACTCAGGATTGGCCGTCAGCTTATGCGCAATCTCTACCGCCAGCGGAGAAGCATCGATGAGTTCGTGCCCGTCCAGCCCAGCCAACGGGCAGCCCGTCACATTCCTAACCACATCACCGCAGGCGCCCTTCGGACTCAACCCCACGGCCGTCAGTGCATCCACGATCTGGGGCAACGCTTCAATCGTCAGCCAGTGCAGTTGAATATTCTGTCGGGTTGTAATGTCGGCAAGGTTTCGCGCATATCTCTTTGTTAAATCACCAATCACCCGCAACTGCGCGCTCGTCAAAATTCCATTCGGCAACCCGATCCGCATCATGAAGTATTCAGTCGCCTTGCCCTCGCCTCCAACGCCTCCGGTCGCCCCCACTCCATCGCCTTGCGTATAAATCCCCCACCACTTGAAATAAGTCCCAGCCCATTCCGGTAACACGGACGCGCGACCTTCCCGCGCAAACTGCCGAACCTCCTCCCACGCCTCCCATGGATTCTTTGCGCGCTTTAAACGCTCACTCTTCTGTGCCTTCGTCTCTTTTGGGTTAGCTGCTGCAGGAGCGCTCATGCTGGGTATCCTTATCTCGACCGAAATTAAAATGAAAAAGCCCACCGTGTAGGTGGGCGCTGGAGCTTTGCTGAAAGGATTCGGAACTTAGTGGGAAAGTCTCCGGTTCAGGCAAAGTCGACTGCGCCCGCGCTCACAACAACACGCGCGACAAGCGTCCATTCGACATGCCATAAAGCAAACCATAGCCTAAGGTTAGTCCGGAACCGCTGAAACGTCAAGATTTACGAATATTTCGCATCAGCGAAATCAATACTTTAGTCTGCTTCGGCCAGCGAAAACTTATGTCGCACATCCGATCCACGGACCCAGAAGATCACATCCTCTGCAATATTAGTCGCATGATCTGCAGCTCGCTCCAGGTTCCGCGAAATGATGATCGCATTCAGCGCTTGCCCGCTCGCCACCGGATGCTGCTGCATCACCTCGACGAGCTCCGCCTGAACGTCCCGGTTCATATCGTCGATCTCGTCGTCCATCGCCAGCACTGACTCCGCCAGCCTCGCATCGGCCTCCAGCAGTGACTGAATCGCCCGCCGGATCATCACTCCAACCTTCTCTCCCATATCTGGAATATCGATTGGCAATGCTATCTTCGGCGAATCATGCAGAAATTGCGTTCGCGAAGCGATATTGGTCGCCTGATCGCCAATCCGCTCCAGATCCCCATTAATCTTGATTACCGACAGGATGAACCGCAGATCGATCGCCATTGGCTGCTCCTTCGCCAGCAGGTCGTAAGCCATCTCGTCCACATCCCGCTCTGCCGCATTGATTGCCTGTTCAATCTCCTTCACATGTTCGCAGAGACTTACATCGCCGGTCAGATAAGCCTCCAGCGAAAGCGAAAGCGCCTGCTGCGACAGCGCGGCCATAGCGAGCAGTTTGTCCTTAAGTGCAGCAAGCTGTTGTTGAAAATTAATGCGGGGCATGGGGAGCACCTCAAAAAACGTTTATCCCTTCATTTTGACGCACAGAAGGCGAAGTGAGGATGAATATTCACGACAGGAGTACGTCACTGATACATATTTACAGCGGTTCCGTATCTATCGATACAGCAAATAATGCTGCCGACGCTTCTCAAACGCCGCCAGATCCGCCTTCCATCCCTCCGCGATCTTCCGCGGATCATCCTGGTTCATCAGCGCCCGCATCGTATCTACATTCGCAATCAGGCGATCCGCCTTCGCCACCGTGAACTCAGGATAAAAATGGTGTAGCGCACTGATCAGCTCAATGCCCAACTCCGGCGCATCCACCGCTGTTTTATCGGTCACCGTAAAGGCCACTCCCGGGATTGTCTTTCCATGGAAAGGGAAGTGATTCGTGTCTTCCAGCACCGAAAAAATCGTCGCAGCAAAACTCACCCCGGCAATCTTCCGAGCATTCAGATAATCCGCGAGTTGGCCCCCACTAATATAAGGAGCGCCAATATGCTCAAACGGCGTCTCCGTCCCGCGCCCAACTGACACGTTCGTTGTCTGCAGCAACTCCACTCCTGGATAAACCACATTCGCCCGGGCGCTTCGCAGATTCGGGCTCGGATTGACCCACTTCAGACCCGTGTCATCCCAGTACATTCCGCGAGTCCAGTTCTGCATTGCCACCACCGTAAGCTGCGCGTGAATCGGCACCCGGATATTCGCCGAAGTCGCCCCCGGAATCATCCGTTCGCTGTTGAAGTAGAGCGCGAGCTCCCCCAGCGTCATCCCATGCCGAACTGGCATGGGCATGTAATCGGCATAAGACTCTGCGCCATTATCCGAAACCGGCCCCTGCACCGCCACGCCCCCAATCGGATTTGGCCTGTCCAACACCAGAATCTCTATATGCGCCTGCGCCGCCGCTTCGAGAAAATACCCCATTACTGTTTCATAGGTATAAAACCGTACACCCGCGTCCTGCAGATCGATCGCAACTGCATCCAGCGTCTTCAGCGACTCGACACTGGGCCGCCTCTGCTCCTCCTTCGCCCCATACAAACTAACCACTGGCAGATGAGTCGCGTCATCGACCTCATTACCAATCTTCGTTGTGTCCTTCATGCCAAACAGCCCATGCTCCGGCGTAAAGATTGTCTTTAACTCCACCTCCGGCGTGCTGTGTAGCAGAACATCAATCGTTCGCTTCCCCTCACGATCAAGCCCAGTCTGATTCGTAAGCACTCCCAGCCGCAGATGCCCGCCATGCCGCCCCGCAGCCTCGTGCAGAGCAGCAAAATGTGTCGCCTCCAGGACATCAATCCCCGTCAGTGTTTGTCCGGTCACGGCAGAGGCATTGCTGCTCTCATAAAGATGTAATGCCCGCCCAACGGCGGTAGCCACCTCGCCACGTAGCGGCGAGATCGTCGCCCGCCCCCGCGGATACACTGCATTCGCCAGAATCACCACGAACGTATCGCTGCCGGGATCCATCCAGAGCGAAGTTCCCGTAAAACCGGTATGTCCAAAACTGCCAACCGGGAAAACTTCACCCCGCGGCCGTGAAAACGCGGTATTGATATCCCACCCGAACCCGCGTGCAGCAACACCTGTCGCAGATTTCGCACTAGCCGAATAAACCGTTGCAGTCGCGACTGCCGTCCCAGGCTGCTCAGGTTTCGTCATCAGCTCGAGCGTCTCTCGTTTCAAGGGGAAATTACTCGGTCGCCCTGCAAGCCGATCCAGCAAGGCCTGCGCAAAGCTCGCAATGTCGTTTGCAGTCGAAAACACTCCCGCATGTCCCGCAACTCCACCCATCCGCCGCGTACTCGGATCATGCACAATTCCACGCAACATCTTGTCGAAGTCAGGATTCGTCTCTTTCGTCCCTTGATCGTCATACTGGGTAGGCGCAATCTGCGAAATCCAATCTTTTCCAGGCAGAAAACGCGTATGCGTCATCCCCAGGGGTTCAAAAATATGCTCCCGGGCATACACCTCCAATGGTTGCCCGCTAGTCTTCTCTACCAATGTGCCCAACGTAATAAAGTTGATATCTGAATATTTGAACGTCACTCCCGGCGGTCCATACAGCGTCGCATTCATCGCCCGCCGAATCCCCTCTGCCTTATCTGGCTTCACCAGTCCCCACTCATCCTTCAGGCTTACATCCTCAGGCAGCCCCGAGTAGTGCGTTAGCAACTCCCGAATCGTCACCTTCTCCTTACCATTTGCTGCAAACTCGGGAAGATACTTTACCACCGGATCGTCCAACCCAATCTTGCCCCGCTCATAAAGCTGCATCACCGCCGTAGCAGTCGCCAGACACTTCGTCAGCGAAGCCATATCGAAGATCGTATCCACAGTCATCGGCTCAATCGCTGTGTCCAGGGCACGATTCCCAAACGCCTGCTCGAACACAGTCTTTCCGCCATGTCCAACCAGCACTACTGCTCCGGGCAGTTTGTTTGCCGCAATCGCCTGATTGACCGCAGCCGCCACGCCACTGAAGTCGTATCGTTCTGCAAGGTGAGTTGACCCGTGCTGCACCTCCGCCGGCTCCAAAGCTCGAACCGGCATCGCAAGCAAACCCGAGACAAGCGCGACGATAAGAACTCCCACGACTCTCGCTGCAACCTTTCTATCCCTGGCACCAACGCCGCCCTCCGGCCAGATCAAACTCACCGTCGAGCCCACCGCAAACGTCACAATCGCTCCAATCAGCACATACCAGGTAAACGCTACAGCAGGGAAGTGCAATCCCGCCAGCGGATTCGGCAGCAACCGAAGGCTTTGCAGCCAAAGAATCATATTCAGCGCAAACCCGCAAACCATTCCCACAATCGCCCCCGTCTGCGTCGCATATCGAGTCAGCGTCCCCAGCAGAAACACTCCAAGCAAAGCCCCATAGGCCACCGATGCAATCGACAACCCAAGCTCGACCACATGCCCTTTGCCACCGGTAAACACGCTGTACACAGCCACCGCAAACAGCACCAGAGCCCAGATCACCGTGCTCGCCCTCGACACCATCATCCGTTCCCGATCATCCGCTTCAGGTCGCCATTGCATATAGAAGTCCACCACGGTAGTTGAAGAAAGTGAGTTCAAAGCCGCACTGAGATTCGACATCGCCGCCGCCAGAATCGCTGCCACCAGCAGCCCCGCAATCCCAACCGGCATCTCGCGAACAATGAACGTTGGAAAAATCCGGTCCGCCGAAGCAAACGCCTCCGGATGTAACCCGTAAAAAACATAGAGCCCGGCGCCAATCAGTAGAAACAGGGTGAACTGCAGAAAAATCACGCCGCCACTCGCCAACAACGCCACCCGCGACTCGCGCAGATTCTTCGCCGCCAGCATCCTCTGCACCATCAGCTGGTCGGTCCCGTGCGAAGCCATCGTCAAAAACGTACCACCCAGCACCCCAGCCCAGAACGTATAACTCTGCGTTAGGTTGAACGCAAAATTAAACAGGTGGAACTTTCCTGCAGCCGCGGCAACAGCATGAATCTGCCCCCACCCGCCCGGAACGTGCGCTCCCAACGTATAAATCGCCACAAACGTTCCGCCAAGATAGATCGCCATCTGCACCACATCAGTCCAGATCACTGCGGCCATTCCGCCCTCAAACGTATACAGGAGAGTCAGCGCCGAAATAATCGCAATCGACAAAACATCCCCGGTCCCGATCGCAATACCCACCACAATACTTACAGCAAACACACGCACACCCTCAGCCGCGGCGCGTGTCACCAGGAACAATCCTGCCGTCACCTTATGCAACGTATGGCCGAACCGCCGATCAATCAGTTGATACGCCGTCAGCATCGCTCCGCGAAAGTACTTCGGCAAAAAGATCGCAGCCACCACCACACGCCCCAGCATGTACCCAATCACTATCTGCAGAAACCCAAAATCTCCTGCAAACGCCACGCCCGGGATACTGATAATCGTCAGCGTGCTCGTCTCCGCCGAGACAATCGACAGCGCAATCGCCCACCAAGGAATTTTCTGGTCCGCCAAAAAGTAGTTACGAAGCGTCCGCGCATTTGCGTCCTTTTTAGTACGAAAACGCAGCCCGAACAACGTAATCCCGATAAGGTAGAAAACGATCAATCCAAGATCAAAAGCATGAAGACGTGTGGCCATTCGAGCTAGTGTATCGCCGCAACAACAAGCCCTGCACCCTAATCCACAAGCCAGCATTCAAAACGAAACCACCCGCACTTCACAGAAACGTCTGACATATCATGTTCCCTGATGAGTTCCCAGACGAGTATCTTCCTCGCAATCGACGCCGGCGGCACCAAGACCCGAGCTCTCCTCGCCGACGAAACCAAGGTCCTTGCCCACGCCACTACCGGTAGCATCAAGCTCATGCGTGTCGGTGAGCCTGAAGCAACCGCGCGCCTCAAAACTCTGCTGACCGAAGTCGCCACCGTCGCCAGCGTCGATCTCCGCAAAGTCACGCGCACCTGCATCGGTCTCGCCGGGCTCAGCATCGAAGCCGTTCGCGTTTGGGCCGAGCGTGAGATTCGCAGCACGGTCGGCGGCGAACTCCTCCTCTCCGGCGACGAAGAAATTGCACTCGACGGAGCCTTTCACGACGGTCCCGGAATCCTCATCATCGCCGGCACGGGCTCCAACGTCGTCGGCCGCGCCGCCGACGGAGCCATATACAGCGCCGGAGGCTGGGGTCCTGCCCTTGGCGACGAAGGCTCGGGCTACTGGATCGGTCAGGAAGCTCTCAGAACCTGCTTCTGGGGCAAAGACCGCAATATCGCTACGGCCATGTTCCCGGAGATCGCCGAGCTCTGGAAGACAAAATCCATCGGCGAGATCGTAGAAAAAGCCAATGCTAAGCCCGGCCCCGACCTTGCCGCTCTCGCCCCCATCGTGGCCCGCTGCGCCGAAGCTGGAGACGAACTCGCCAACGCAGTTCTGGAGCGCGCTGGTATAGAACTGGGGGAACAGGTTGCCCTCGTAGCCCTCAAGATGAAAGAGTCAGGCGGACGCAGACGCAAGGTCGAAGCTGCCTACACGGGCAGCATCCTCGAGTACATCGCACCAGTTCGCAACGCCATGATCGCGGCTCTGAAAACCTCATCACCCAACGTCAAGGTGAAAGATGGCGCAGTCGACGCCCTCGAAGGCGCTCTCTGGAAAGCCCGCAATCTTTAAAGAAACCAAGAGCAGAGCGAACTCCGATCAAGGATGAGCCGCCGCTGAAGCCATTGGCGTGGGCAATCCGACCTCCGCAGCTGTCGGCAGCGTATGCGTATCCGACCACTGCCGCTGCGCACTCCGCAGCTTGTCGCTTCGCGCATACCACAGTCCGATCGTGTAATCGTAGTGCTCCAGCATAGGCCGCAGTCCATATGCCCGGTTCGATCGATACCAGTTCTGCTCAAACAAATCTCTCAACAGGGAATAAGTATTGATGTAGTCCTGAATCCGCCCATTCACTCCATTAATGTCCGACAACTCTCGCCCCACATCCATCCGCTGTTTGCGATCCTTCGTATTCTGCATCGAATAGGCCCGTTGATAGCCCTCAGCAATCTCTTCCGACAACTGAAACTTCAGCCCAATGAAATCGATTCGTCGCGCACCAAGCTCAAGGGCATCAATCGCCGCAGTCTCTCGCAGCGAAGTCGCCGCCGAAGGATAAGCTTGTGACGGATCAAAGAGCGCAGGTTCCTTTTTCACCGGCGGAAATCCAGGAGCTGCCGCCCGAGCCTGGGCAATCAGCGTCAACGCCCGCTCTGCATGCAACCGCAACTCATGCGCAAACGGTCGTACCTGCGCTCCAATTCTCAATCCATCGGCCGACATCGGGTCCAGCCAGAAAATGCTGTTGGTCCCATCGCCAACATGCGCCTGATCTCTTAGTACATTGTGCGCCAGCATCATCTCCTTCTGCGCCTCGTTCAACGCGCCCGTCGCGTCTCCATGAAACACCTGCCCATACGATTCCTGAAACGCTGCAACCGACGACTCGCCCTTCTGCCACGCCGCCGCCGCCCCAAACAAAATCCCGTACCAGTTCTGATTGAACAATCCTTCGCCGTCATCATTCCAGATCGTATTCAACTGACCGGTCGACCCCAACCTCTGCCCATCCGCCGTCATCCGCTGAATGTTAGCCAAGGCAAGGTTGTTATCCGGATAAACCTTCCGGAAGTTGTTCACACTCGGCGCAACCCAGGTCTCAAATCCCGCCTTCGTAAACGGCGTCAGGTATTTGTCATACCCACGCGGCTCCGGGTTATAAACCCAGGCAATCGCTATTGTCGAATCCTTGAACGACTGCGGAAGCCCCTTCAACAGATCTGGCGAATCCTGCGCAATATCCCCCCAGAACAGAAACTTCCGATTCAGTGGCTTCAGTGCTGTCACAATTCTCTGCATGAAATCCAGATAGACTGCGCCCAGCCCGCGCGAATCCACTTCCCCCTTCGTCTGTCCCAAACCAAGATCGACCGTTTCATCCGCCCCGATATGTAAAAACGGTCCCGGATAAATCGCCGCCAGCTCCGTAAACATCTGCTTGATGACTTCAATTGAGCCAGCCTGCCCCGGAGCCAGCACGGCGCCATGAGAAGTTTCTGCCAGCGTCTGATATTGCTCCCACGTCAGGCTATTGTGCAGATGCCCGAAGGCCTCCTGCTCGGGAACAATTGTGATGTGATAAAGCTTCGCGTAAGCAACCAGTTCCTTTGCCTCTTCCGCCGTCACGCTCCCCGGAGGCCCCATTAACGGATTCGAAGCGTACTGCTGCGTGTGCTCAAAATAAGGCGAATACAGATTCACCTTGTAAGACGCAATCGTTCGGATCATCTTCTTCTCGAATTCAAGAGTCGTAATCGGCCCCCGCGACATGTCATCGTCCAACCCGCGATACTTCATCGCAGGCCAGTCCCGAATCTCTGCCTCCCGCACCACTGCCGCAGCGCCATCGCCCACAATCATCTGCTTCACCGTCTGTGCGCCATAAAATACCCCGGGAGCCGAATCGCCAATCACCGTCAGACCGGTCGAAGCCGAATGAATGATGTACCCCTCCGCCTTCATCTCATCGGAAAACTTTCCATCAGGATGGCCGGTCAATCGCGTCAATTCAATCGGAAACCCCGCTATATCTGTTACAGGAATGTTACGAGCGAGAAGTGCCGAGGAAAGATCATCGGCTGCAAACTGGTCTTCTGCTGAACAGGGTGCGGTGCAGACAATCCGCACACCATGGGGCAATGTCTGCTGACCGGCAGCTTTTACCTCCCGCGGAATCGGTATCAGTCGAAGTGGGGACTGCGCGGATGCGAAACCAACCAGGGTCAGCACTAAGGGGACAAAGCGAAACTTTTGCATGGCATAACGGTAAATGAGTTTGCCATGCAAAAGCAGCAACAACCATTCGGCTCGTACACCATCGGTATCCAGCCCGTTGTTCCCGGCCATGATCATGTAAACTGACCCTGACATGACGGTCTCCTGCAAACCCGCCCACCTGCACCTCATGTCAGGTCGCTGTTGTTGTTGCCAGACACGCAGCATTTTCTGAACGAGAATATCCAGAACGTTAAAGGACGGTAAAGATCTCGCGGCATCGTGGAAATCGTTCTTTTTCTTCGCATGTATGCACCAAATTATTTCTCTGTTCACAATTCTTTGTGAGTATCAACCGAAAGAGCAAAAGGAAGTGAAGCCGGAAGGGCACAGCGCCTAACTGGGTTTCTTGTCGCCCTTTGCGTCTTTTAAAACATTTTGTGAGGACCCATGACGAAGCAACTTAGAGCCACTATGGCAGCGATACTGGTGTTCAGCACCGTCTCGCTGCAGGCGCAGAACGCTACGCCTGCAAAGACGACCAAAAAGCCGGTCGCCAAAAAAGCCCCTGCCGAGAGCCCGGTCGAGCGTGAAATTCGCGAACTCCGAGAGCAGATGCAGAGCCAGCAGACGCAGATTGACGAGCTGAAGCGCCAGAACGCCGCCAAGGATGCCCAGCTCTCAGCCGCTCAGCAGGCTGCGCAAGCTGCACAGGCTGCCGCCGCTTCTGCCTCCGCCAAGGCCGACAGCCTCAGCTCGAGCGTTTCGGCTAACGCAGAAACCGTCAATACCCTCAACTCCACCGTAACCGATCTCAAAACCACGAACGTCGGCCTCGCCCAGACAATAAGCGACACCAAGAAGTCCATTACCGATGCGATGGAATCGCCTACGGCACTTCGTTACAAGGGGATCACCATCACTCCGGTTGCCTTCTTTGCGCTTGAAGGTGTTTACCGTTCGCGTTCCATCAACTCCGACATCAACACTCCTTTCAACTCGACTCCTTACCCAGGTGCAGCTCAGGCGCACACAAGCGAACTCAACTTTTCCGGTCGTCAGAGCCGTGTCGGCGGCCTCTTCGAGGGCAACACCGGGCCATTCAAGCTGAGTGGTTACGTCGAAGCTGACTTTCTCTCTGCCGGCACCACCAGCAACGACAACCAGAGCAACAGCTACACCCTCCGTCAGCGCCAGTTTTGGGGTCAGGCCGCGACCAAGGAAGGTTTTAAGGTCACCGGCGGACAGATGTGGTCTCTCGTAACCGAAACCAAGAAGAGTACCGATAACCGCACTGAGAACCTGCCGATGACCGTGGATCCGGCGTACCACGTCGGCTTCAGCTGGGCGCGCCAGCCTGGCATTCGCTTCCAGCAGTCCTTTGGAGGCTTCACCGGTGCACTCTCGATCGAGCAGGCTGAGTACATCTACTCCGCTTCGAACGCCAACGGCAACTTCTTCATCGGCAATGCTGGAACCAGCGGCGGTCTCTATAGTCCTCTCGCCAACTACTCCAACAACGTTGCCCCTGACGTCGTCGTCAAGGGTACCTATGATGCCAAGTACGGCCACTTTGAAATCGGTGGTGTCGCCCGTTGGTTCCGCGACCGCTATTACCCCAACCAGACGCTTGCGACTCCCTCCGCTGCGGGTGGACAAAACAACACCAAGGCGGCCGGCGGCGGTTTCGTCAACATCCGCGTCCCGGCTACCAAGTACCTCGACATCGGTCTCCACGGACTTGGCGGTACAGGTGTAGGTCGTTACGGCACCTCCACCCTGCCTGACATCACTGTCCATCCCGATGGCACCCTCGCGCCGATCAAAGCCTACCAAGGCCTGATCTCCCTCGAAGGTCACCCCACACCTAAGCTCGATATCTTCGGCTATTACGGCGCAGAGTACGCACAAAGGACCTACTACGTCAGCACGCTCGGCTCCTCCGCTGGGAAGCTGATCGGCTATGCTCCTATCAACGCTGTCAACACTGGCTGCGGTATTGAGACCCTGCCCACCTCGACCGGCAACGGCTTCGCCGGTGCGGCTCCCTATAACCCGGGCACACCCGCCAATTGCGCAGGCGTTACCCGTGTCGTCATCGAAGCCACTCTAGGCTTCACCTACCGCGTCTATAACAGCCCCAAGTATGGCCGTCTGCAGTACCAGGGCGTCTATAGCTACCTCACGCGCGACGCGTGGGCCGGCGTAGGTGGCGCTCCCAAGGCGACCAATGGCATGGTCTTCACCGGCATGCGCTACTACATCCCCTAGCCGAACGTAATATCCGCAAGAGAGGCGCCCCTCAGGGCGCCTCTCTGCTTTAAACCCTTCGCGTATCATCTCCTCTACAAGGGGACACGCATGCAGCAAAAGTATTGGGTAGCAGGAGGAGTCTCTCTTCTTCTGCTCATCATGGTGATTGAAGTCGGACTTGCGACACGACAGCAATCGCCTAGCTGGGATGAAGGCGACCACATCTACTCCGGATACATGAACTGGAAGAATCGCGAATACAGCCTTAATCCCGAGCATCCGCCGCTCGTCAAACTAATCGCCACTCTCCCTCTTCTCCCGCTCCATCTCAAAACGGCTCCTCGCCTTGGCCGGTACTTCAAAGATGAAGCCTACTTCGGCGGCCGTGAACTCCTCTTCCGCAACGATCCCCGCTATGGAGGTTTTTACAGCTCGGACACGCTCCTCTTCCGTGTCCACATGGCAGTTCTCATCTTCGGTCTTGCCCTCGCTCTTCTCCTCTTTGCCGCTACACGAGAGATGTTCGGCATTCCCGCCGCCTTCCTCGCACTCACACTCTTCGTCTTCGATCCCACCATCATCGCCAACGCCCCCTTCGTCGCCACCGATACCGGGGCAGCCTGTGGAATCTTCGCTTCTGTCTACACCTTCTATCGCTTCGTCAGATCCATGCGCTGGTCACGTGCACTTCTCTGCGGGCTCGCAGTAGGTCTGGCTCTCGCAACGAAACACTCCGCAGTCTTGCTGCTTCCCATCCTTCTCCTCTTGGCCGCCGGAGAAATCATCGGCCGCTGGCGCACCGACCATCTCTGGCCCACACGCGACGTTACGCGAATGCTCTCAGGCATGTCAGTCATCGCCGCAATCGCCCTTTTCGTTCTATGGAGCATCTACAGCTTTCGTTACGCCATGCATCCTTCTGGCGTCGTGATGCCCCCCCTCGCCACTGAGATGTCTCCCCTCTCCCCCGCAATGCAATCAGTCATCTCCTTCTGCGCGCGCCATCATTTGCTACCCGAAAGCTATCTCTTCGGCCTCGTCGATGTACAAACAGTAGGCATCGGCATGCCGACCTACATCTTCGGAAAGGTGTATGCCCATGGCCAGTGGTTCTACTTTCCCGCTCTACTCTCGTTGAAATGGACTATCGGTGTCCTCGGGCTCCTTGCTCTCTCGACCTACGCCTTCGTCACCGGAAAAGTGCCCCGCCCCCGTGAGATCTTCTTCCTCGCCCTTCCACCGGTGTTCTATCTCGCAGTCGCAATGGCTGGCCCTCTGAACATCGGTGTCCGCCACGTCCTTCCCATCTTCCCTTTCGTCTTCGCACTCGCCGCCGCAGGAGTGGCATCACTTCTCCAGCAACGCAAAGTATGGGCTCCTGTCGTCGCCATCCTTCTGCTCTGGCACATCGTCGACTCAGTCCGCGTGTTCCCTAACTATCTGCCCTACGCGAACATCCTTTGGGGAGGCCCGTCCAAGACAAATCTCTACTTTTCCGACTCCGCCACCGACTGGGCCCAACAATTGAAGGCAACCAAAAAGTGGACCGACGGCCACAACATCCAGCAATGCTCCTTCGCTTACTTTGCTGCGCCATTTCTTCTCCCCAGCGACTACGACATCCCCTGCCATCTTCTTCCCACCTTCGACACCTCTTACGAACAGGAAGTCCCCGTTCCCGCCGTTGTCCACGGTCCTGTCCTTATCAGCTTTGGCGACCTCAATGGCTTTGAGTTCGGCACCAAAATTCGCAATCCTTACCAAAGTCTTTTCACTCGCAAGCCTGACGACATCATCGCGAACGGTATTGCCGTCTTCTACGGAGATTTCACCTTTCCCGATGCCGCCGCGCTCGAATTTATACGCCGCAGCGAAACCAATCTAAAGCAGAATCCGCAAGCCGCGCTTTCAGCGGCGCAAAAGGCCGTAGCCGTCTCCCCCGACAACTTCGATGCAAACATGGCATTAGGGGCCTCCTACGCCGCCATTGGCAACCGGGCCGCTGCGCGCGCCGCCTATCAGACCGCCATGCACCGCATCGTCGAAATGGAGCCGACTGCCCAGGAACATTGGAAGCCGATCGTCGAAAAAAAACTGGCGGATCTGGCCTCCCCCGGGAACTGAACCGCACACCGCGCGCATTTGTTCGGGGTACGGCGAAATCTTTGATACCCTTCCTATGCTGAACTTTTAGTGATTAGCTGAGTTCCGAGAGGGAATGGATGAAGATTCTGGATGCAAACAGGTTATTTCCTGCCGACAGTGAGTCGCGCTCAATCGCAGCGAGACTTTACGAAACAGTGAAAGACCTGCCCATCATCTCCCCGCACGGGCACACCGACCCACGTTGGTTTGCCTTCAACGAGCCCTTCCCCGACCCTGCAAAACTGCTCATTCAGCCCGACCACTATATCTTCCGCATGCTTTACTCGCAGGGCATCAGCCTCGAGTCTCTCGGTGTCCCCCAAGTCGACGGCAAAGAAAAAGCTGACCCACGCGAAGTCTGGCGCATCTTCGCCCGCAACTACTACCTGTTCCGTGGAACCCCAACCCGCCTTTGGCTCGACTACACCCTAGAAAACCAGTTTGGGCTCAAAAAGCGCCTTGGCCCTGATAACGCCGATGAGTATTACGACATCATCGCCAAAAAACTCGAGACTTCCGGGTTTCGTCCCCGTGCACTCTTCGACCAGTTTAATATCGAGGTCCTTTCCACTACCGATACTCCGCTCGATACCCTCGAATACCACAAGGCCATCCACGAATCCGGCTGGAAAGGCCGTGTCATCCCTGCCTTCCGTCCCGACTCTGTTATCGACGCTGAATACGCAGGCTTCCTCGGTAACATCGAAAAGCTAGGCCAGATCGCAGGCGAGGATATCAGCACGTACAAGGGATACCTCAACGCCCTCCGCAATCGCCGCGCCTTCTTCAAATCCATGGGCTGCACCTCCACCGATCACGGCCACCTCACCGCCGCGACCGCCGACCTCGACCCAGCCACTGCAGCCTCGCTCTACGGTCGCATCCTCTCCGGCCGCTCCGTTCCTCAGGAGCAGGAGATCTTCCAGGCCCAGATGCTCACCGAGATGGCTGGCATGTCAATCGAAGATGGCCTCACCATGCAGCTCCACCCTGGTTCCGTCCGCAATCACAACAGTCTTGTCTACGAGAAATTCGGTCGCGACAAGGGCGCCGACATGCCCTCGCCAACCGAGTACACACGCAACCTTCGCCCTCTGCTCAACAAATACGGCAACGACCCTCGCCTCACCTTCATCCTCTTCACCCTCGACGAGACCAGCTACTCCCGCGAACTCGCGCCGCTCGCTGGCCACTATCCAGCGCTCAAGCTCGGCCCACCCTGGTGGTTCCACGATTCGCCCGAAGGCATGATGCGCTTCCGCGAGCAGATCACCGAAACCGCTGGCTTCTACAATACCGTAGGTTTCAATGATGACACTCGCGCCTTCCTCTCCATCCCCTCGCGTCACGACGTAGCCCGCCGCATTGACTGTGCTTTCCTGGGGCGCCTCGTAGCCGAACACCGTCTCGACGAAGACGAAGCCTTCGAAGTCATCCAGGACCTCACAGTCAACCTCGTCCGCAAAGCCTACAAACTCTAAGGGCGCATCGAACCTCCCTACCGCTCTTGCTTGAACGCCCAACTGTTTCCGAGCCCAAAATTCGCAGCCGAACAACAAACGATCGCAAACAAATTCGCGACCACCACTCGCAACTGGGCCTCATGAACCAGCACTCGCATTAGAGCGAGACTTCCGAAGATCGAGACCGCTCCATTCGAGAGATGGAACCGGATCAGTTGGGTCAACCACACGGAGCTGCCACGCCGATCACGCCACGTGTAGTGAAGATGCCAGACGAAGTTATGCAGCACTGCTAGTTCTACAGCAGTAGCCGAAGCGACCATATAGCGCCCACCGGTCCAGCGATTGAGTAATGCGAGCGAGCCAAGCTGCACCGCCATACCCATCGTGCCCACAAGATTAAATTTTCCCCAGCGAACTAGCATCCTCACGCCAGTGGTTCCTCGCGATAGAGCTGAGCCGTATGTCGCACCGTCAGTACGATCGCAAGCCCAAACATGCAAACCGCCGCAATCACTCCACCGAGATCGAACAACAACATCCTGTGCCTCAAAATCGTCGAATAGGGACTCCGCAGCAGCGCCAGATTCCCGAGGATCAGCAAGATGCGGAGCTCTGTCGGTCCAAAGATTCCCTGTGAAAGCTGAAAGTGAGACAACGTATAAGTAGCCAGATAGCTCTCGCCCGCCAGCAGCAAAAAACCGACCAGCATCGCTATCGCGGTCTGCCAATGCACCAGCCCTGAAAGCCCAAGCCCGCCCATCAACGCAACGGCCCCGATCATGTCCACGACGTGGTCGACATAGAAGCCATAACGCGGCCGCTGTTGTCCGCGCACACGAGCCAGTGTCCCATCCATGCTGTCTCCAAACCAGTTCAGTACGAGGCACAGAATCACCAGCAGCAGAGCGTACCGGTTGTATCGCGATAGAGCATAAAACAACCCAGCTCCGATCTGTGCACCCAACCCGAGCGCAGTAAGTTGATCTGAACTAACCCACCTCGGTAATCGAGCAGCCATCCGCTGCAACGCGCGCCTCTCCACCGAAGCCGTTAACGACCGGTTGATCCGCCGTGCCGGTGCAAAACTCACTTCTTCTCTTGCTATCACCTGTACACTCATCCTTCCGTCCTTTCCAAGCCCGCAATCAATAGAAACTACTTCCGCAGCGCACTGCAGACAGACCGCAGCGTAAACTCCAACGACTCCCTTGGAATGCTTTCGATATAGGGCTTAACCACCCACCCCAGACCATGCGGAACCGCTCGCGTCAGCGACACCGATTCGATTTGCAGATAGAGCCCACCCTCACGCTCCTCATAACTCCAATAGGTATTCTGTCGCCACAAAAAACCATGCTCCTCATCTGCGCTTAGAGCCCGTTCTGACCCCGTGCCCGCTCTATCGATCTCCTCAATCCGTATACTGTGCGAAACACTATAGCCATATCGGGCATCCAGCCGCCCGAAGTCGATTACATAGACCGTATCCATCACGACAGTGATCACATGTTTCTGCCGCACGCGCATCGAAGCCTCCATGCGATCCCCGCCCAGCGCAAACCCTCTCGCTCGAATCACTTGTGGAGAAAAATGCTGCGGATAAGCATTTACGTCCCGCATCAACCGATCAAAATCTGCAGCCTTAGCCCCGGGCGCAAAGGCGGTCCCACGCCAGTGATGCAGCAATGCTCCCGGAAATTCCCTGTCGTTCGAAGGAGTCAACTGCTCGACAATCAACTCACCCTGCCTCAAACGACCGTCCGCACTCTTCCAATCCACTGTAGGTGATGCAAGAAAACCATCCTTGTCAGCCACAGACCTCGATGACCGGCGCTGCTGTGCGAGCCGTGCTTCAACAGCCTTGCTGTAGACATTGAAAGCCGAAGCAGCTGCAGTTGTCGGCTCAGCTAGCAATCTCGGAGCCGCAAGCCATAGGATCACTCCGCACCTGGCCAGTACTTTCGCAGTCTGTGCTAAGGCACTCGCAGAAGATCGTCGTTTCATGACTTCAACCTTGCATTCTGCACGCTCCCGAAGCAATGGAACGAATCTCACCTGGAGGGACATTGATTCTCACGGTGCAACACCCTGAAAAGATTAGCCTTCCTCGAATTCCTCCCAACCGAAATTACCGGAATCGACCAGAACCTTCGGTACACTAAGCCTCACACATGCTGGAAACCCAGCCACCCAGGCGCTATCGCTTCGGAGTCTTCGAAGCAGACTCCACTACCGGCGAACTCCGCCGCAAAGGCATCCGTGTCAAGCTGCACTCGCAGCCCTTCCAAGTTCTGTTCATGTTGCTCGAGCGTCCCGGCGAACTTCTCACCCGCGAAGAGATCAGCCGCGAGCTCTGGCCGGGTGGCACCTTTGTCGACTACGAGCACGGTGTCAACTCGGCCGTAAACCGTCTTCGCGAAGCCCTCGGCGACAAAGCCAGCAATCCCCGTTTCATCGAAACACTCGCTCGCCGGGGCTATCGCTTCGTCGCTCCGGTCGAAAAAATTATCCCGAACGAAGCTTCTTCAACCGCACCCGAACCTCGATTGTCCGAAGAGCTATCAAAAACTCTGACAACACCGCCACAGCCACCAGATCCGAAGCCTGCACTCTTCAGCAAAGTATTAGCAACCCCGGAGGACCTTCCCAAGACCTCCCACCTCGTGGTTCAGATCCTCTTCGTGCTTCTGCAACTCATGTACATAGGTTTCTATGTCGGAGCACTCGCCAATCTGGACGAGATCGGCGAACTTCTCGCGGTGCTCCCGTTTGCTCGGCAGGGATTAGTTGTCATCATAGTGACAGCAACCATTCTGATTCCCGTTCGCACCTTTCTCGTCTCCGCCGTACTCTTTTACGCGCCACGAATCCGCGAAAAATTTCAGAAGATGTGGTGGCTCCTCCTGCCCTTCGATCTCTTGTGGTCTCTCTCGCCGTTCCTCTTGCTACACCACATCAACTTCGGATTGGCTCTCGCATGTGTAACGTTCCTCGTCTACTCACCCTTTGCCCAGCGTTCTCTCATCCTTATGGGCGCAGGCCAGTTTCGATCACAAATCACTGCATAATCCCAAGCTGCGTCAGCAGGAACGCATAGCGGCGGTCCGCCTCGCGAATATGGTCGTAGCGCCCGCTCGATCCCCCATGCCCCCCGTGCATATTAATAAAGAAGACGAGCGGATTCTGATCCGTCTTCAATGCCCTTAGTTTGGCAACATACTTCGAAGGCTCCCAATACATCACCTGAGAATCATCGAACGAAGTCTGCACCAGGATCGCCGGGTAGTTCTTCGCCGTCACATTGTCATACGGCGAATACGTCAGCATGTAATCGAACGCAGCCTTCTCATTCGGATTACCCCATTCCTCATACTCCCCCACAGTCAGCGGAAGCGTAGCATCGAGCATCGTGTTCATCACGTCCACGAACGGCACCTCGCACAACACCACCTTGAACAAATCGGGTCGCATATTCGTCACCGCACCCATCAGTAACCCACCCGCGCTCCCGCCTTCGATACCGACCTCGCCCCGCTTCCCGTAACCCTGCGCCAAGAGTCCTTCAGTCGCATCGATAAAGTCCGTAAAAGTATTTCGTTTCGTCATCATCTTGCCCGCATCATGCCATGCTTCGCCGAGCTCGCCGCCGCCGCGAATATGCGCCACCGTAGTGACCACGCCACGATCTAAAAGTGGCAACAACGACGCCGAAAAACTGTCGTTGATCGTGATGCCATACGAGCCATAGCCGTAAACGTACAGGGGATTTTCTGCGCGCTTGAACTTGTCCTTCCGATACACCACCGTCACGGGAATACCGGCGCCATCCTTCGCCGGCACAAACAAACGCTCAACAGCATAGTTAGCCTTGTTGAACCCGGGAACCTCCTGCTGCTTCAGCAGATTCGACGTCTGTTTCCTCACGTCATACTCAAACGTCGAACTCGGCGTAATCGGCGACTGATAGTTATAGCGGAACTTATCCGTATCAAACTCCGCATTCACAGCCGACCCCAGCGAGTATGCCGGCTCCGGCACCTCGACTACATGTTTCTCATCCGTCCTCATCGAGATCACCCGCAACACCGGCAATCCCTTTACCCGCTCCGTCACCACGTAGAAAGTCTTGAACGCATCGATATCATCGATTGGCACATCCTTCCTCGCCGCAATCACTTCCTTCCAATGCTCTTTGCCCGGAGTCGCCACGGGCGCCGAAACCAATCGATAACTTGGCCCCATGTCATTCACGCGAAGATAGAAGATCTCATTCGCCTCATCCGCGTAGTACCGCATTCCCTCCTTCCGCGGCTCAATAATCCTCCACTCTCCGTTCGGAGAATCCGCTGGCACAAACCTCAGCTCACTCGTCACATGGCTTTCAGACTGCGTGATCAGATACTTTCCATCCCTCGTTCGATAGACAAACACCTCATAGCGTTCGTCCTTCTCATTGAACATGGTCGAATCGGTTTTCACATCCGCGCCAAGCATATGCTTGTGCACCAGATCGCTCCGTTTCGTCTGCGCATCCTCTGTCGAATAGAAAAGCGTCTTATTATCCGCGGCCCATACCACCGAATCCACCCGCTCTACCGCATCCGCAAGCATCTTCCCCGTGCGCAGATCCTTCACATGCAGCCTGTACTGACGAAATCCGACATTGTCCGTAGTAAACGCCAGCAGATTCGAATCATCGCTCACCTCTGCCGTCCCCAGCGACATGAACTTCTCACCCCTTGCCAGTTCATTCACATCAAGCATTACCTCTTCCGGTGCGCTCTGTGTCCCTTTCTTACGGCACAACACCGGATACTGCTTTCCCTCCTCGGTCCGCGTGTAATACCAATACCCACGCTTAGGGTAGGGAACCGAAGTATCCGTCTGCTTGATGTGGCTCAGCGTCTCGTTATAAAGCTTTTCCGCAAAAGGTTTCTCATCGGCAGTTACCTGCTCCGCATATGCATTCTCTGCCTCGAGATACTCATGTACTTTCGGACTCGTCCTCTCGCGCAGCCATCCGTAATCATCAACCAGCACCGACCCATTCAGCGGTTTTTCCGTATGAACCTTATTCGCAATCGGAGGTTTGGGCACCGAACTGCTCTGAGAGAGGGCCGACACAGCAATCATCATCAGCACGAAGAGAGTAAGTCCTTGATATCGCATGGCAGCGATTGTATGACAGCCATGGGGGCTGACAGCAATCGAGATATGAACTCTCACGGCACGCCTTATCTCTTGCCAAAGATCCAAACCAGGCAGAAAATGTAACGGTACCGCATACCCAATCACCATAACTCCCGACGAAGTGGGCCCTCTCCAAACTGCGATCCAAGAAAATGTCGCACGCCAACGGAGGTCACATGCAAGATACGATCCTGGCTTACGGGCCACCCCCTCTCACCCAGCAAGCCGCCGACGCGGCACTCGATACCATCGATTTCATCGCCGCTGCTGTCCGCGGATTCGACGCTATCGAAGTCACCGCTATCTTGCGCCCCCTCTGGCGAGTACACCTTGCCTACTACTACAACAGTCTTCCGCCCGACATGCGTCAGTGGTACTCAGAAACACCCATGCAACTCGCTGCAATCAACGCGAACTGGCCGCTTCTCAACCCAATGCAGCGCGGCATGATCCTCCAGCAGTGGGCAGCCGAACTTCCTGCCATGCTTTGGATGCTCGACCCCGTCCTCGCCGAAGCGCAGAACCTCGAACTGCAGGAGCATATCCGCGCCAATATTGCCGCCACCCGGCAGCAGGCCGCTCCCACCTACAACTCTTCGCAGGCCGCAATGAACCGACTCGACGCGCAAGCCACTCAGGCCACAAGACTGGCCAGCTTCAACATCAATATGACCGCGAACACGATTAACCTCATGCGCGCGATGAACAATCACTAGGATGAATCTTCCGACAATAGTTCGTTACCGCCGCGACTAATTTCTCTAACACTCTCATTCCCGTTACTTTTGACAGTTCTCACTCCCATCATTTGCCTCTCTAATCGGAGGCAAGTGAGTCGCCGGAAGATAAGCCTCATCCGAGGCGTGAGTGGACTGTCGCATGCAAACTTCGAATTTATCCGTACCCGTCGAAACACCACCTGACCAGAGCTCCAAGATGGTCTGGATCCCCAGCGGAACCTTCCTCATGGGCTCAGAAAAGGCCTACCCCGAAGAATCACCAACTCACAAAACCAGGGTTGATGGCTTCTGGATCGACAAGTGCGTAATCACCAACGAACAGTTCAGCGCCTTCGTGGACTCCACTGCGTACATCACGACAGCCGAGCGTTCCCCCAACCCGGAAGATTATCCCGGCGCTTTACCAGAGATGCTTCAACCCGCATCGGTCGTCTTCCAGAAACCACTCCATCGCGTCGACCTGCGTAATCACTACAACTGGTGGACGTACATTCCCGGCGCAAACTGGCGTCATCCCGAAGGCCCGAAAAGTTCTATCACGAAACGCATGCAACATCCCGTCGTCCACATCTCCTATGAAGACGCAGAGGTCTATGCAAACTGGGCAGGCAAAGAAATTCCCACCGAAGCCGAATGGGAATACGCCGCTCGCGGAGGACTCGAGGGAGCAACCTACGCCTGGGGAGAGGATATGACAGTCAACGGGAAATACATGGCCAACACCTGGCAGGGCGAGTTTCCCTGGCAAAACCTTCAGCATGATGGCTACGAAGGCCTTGCCCCCGTAGGTCAGTTTCCGCCGAATGGCTATGGCCTCTACGACATGATCGGCAACGTGTGGGAGTGGACCACCGACTGGTACACCGCCCATCACCCCGCTGGAAAAGGATGTTGCAGCGGCTCGGTTCCCAAGGGAGATCGCGAGGCCAGCTACGATCCCCGCCAACCGGAGATAAAAATCCCGCGCAAGGTGATGAAAGGCGGTTCCTACCTCTGCGCTCCCAATTATTGCCAGCGTTACCGCCCCGCAGCTCGCATGGCACAACCAGTTGACACGTCAACCTGCCACCTTGGCATTCGGTTGATTAAAAGATCAAAGCCTGAACAGGTCCCCGTAACTCACTTATGCCACGAAGGTGATTAATGACAACGAAAAAAGCAGCGAAACCAACGGAGAAGAAAACTATGGCAAAAAACTCACAACCAAACATCCTTGTCATCTGGGGAGATGACATCGGTACGGCGAATCTGAGTTGTTACATGCATGGGGTCATGGGCTACAAGACCCCCAACATCGATCGACTCGCCAAAGAGGGGATGATGTTTACCGACTCATACGGCGAACAAAGCTGCACCGCCGGACGCTCCTCATTCATCACAGGCCAGAGCGTCTATCGTACCGGCCTTAGTAAAGTCGGCACTCCAGGTTCGACCGTTGGTCTCCAGGCCGAGGATCCGACGATTGCTGAGATGCTGAAGCCGCTTGGCTATGCCACGGGACAGTTCGGTAAAAACCACCTTGGCGACCGCAACGAATTTTTGCCCACGGTGCATGGATTTGATGAGTTCTTCGGCAATCTTTATCACCTGAATGCAGAAGAGGAGCCTGAATATCCGAGCTGGCCGCCCAAGAAGGATTTTCCAAACTTTAACGCGAGTTTTGCTCCGCGTGGCGTGATGAAGTGCAAGGCGTCTGACAAGGACGATCCGACGGTCCAGCCCCGTTATGGACGCGTGGGTAAGCAGGTGATTGAAGAAACAGGGCCACTGACGAAGAAACGAATGGAGACCTGTGACGACGATTTTACGGGTGGGGCTGTGGATTTCATCAAGCGAAAGACGAAGGAGGGCAAGCCCTGGTTCGTGTGGATGAATACGACTCATATGCACTACCGCACACACACCAAGCCGAGCAGTCTGGGGCAGGCCGGTCAGTGGCAGTCCCCTTACCACGACACGATGATTGACCACGATAAAAATGTCGGTCAGTTATTAGATTTGCTGGATGATCTTGACATCGCGGACAATACGTTCGTGATGTACTCGACCGACAACGGGCCGCATATGAACTCATGGCCTGATGGCGGCATGACTCCCTATCGCAACGAAAAGAACTCGAACTGGGAGGGTGCATTCCGTGTGCCGCTGCTAGTGCGGTGGCCCGGAAAGATCAAGGCGGGTTCGATCTCTAACGACATTGTGCAGCATCATGACTGGCTTCCGACTTTCGTGGCAATGGCGGGCGATCCGGATATCGTGGAGAAACTGAAGAAGGGTTATAAGGCCGGTGATAAAACCTTCAAGGTTCATATCGACGGATTTAATCTTTTACCTTATCTGACCGGCAAGGAGAAGGCGAGTCCGCGAAAGGGCTTCTTCTACTTCAGCGACGATGGTGATCTGTTGGGCCTTCGCTTTCACAACTGGAAGGTCGTCTTCATGGAGCAGCGCGTCCCGGGAACGATGCGCGTGTGGGCTGAACCGTTTGTTAAGCTACGCGTTCCAAAACTATTCAACCTTCGGACCGACCCATACGAACGTGCGGATGTTACTTCCAACACGTACTACGAGTGGTTCCTTGGCAATGATTTCATCGTCCTTGCGGCGCAGGCAGTTACAGGACCGTTTATGGCAACGTTCAAGGACTTTCCTCCACGGCAGAAGGCAGCATCGTTTACCGTCGAACAGGCTCATGATGCACTTGCAGACGCTTCAACGATCGGGCATTGAAGAAGCCCGTGCATGGGAAAATCCATAACCAACCGCGATGCGAGAGCAACCTCGCATCGCGATTTTTCACCAAAGAACATGGGTACTGTTGATGGGACGTTTGACTCCAATACCGCACGATGCCGACGTCTCGTCCATTTCTGACGAAGTTGCAAGGTGCGTCCGGCCGAACACCGATCCTCGCTCTCAAGAAAACTGGTACGAGAGACGTCTGACCGACGGTAAGCATTGTGTTGCGATGGTCTTTCATCAAGCGTGGACGCTGGCCTTCCTCATGAAACATCCGCAAGCCACATGGCGCGCAAAGACGGTTGCTGGTTGCATCGCCGCATATCTCGTAAGCCCAATTCAGCTAATCCCATCGTTCATTCCCGTCGTCGGTCAGCTCGATGATGTCTTTGTTCTCTTCGCGGGAATGAAAATTATTCGGAAGTGGGCTTCTCCAGACGTAATTGCAGATTGCGAAGAGCAAGCCAGCCGCTCGGCCACCCTGCAACGCTTCACCCCCCGGTCGGGTAATCCCGCAAACAAACGGGAAAACATTTTGCCTGAGCAGCAGGTTGTTTTAGTTGCGCCGCGTGACTGATATATCGAGCACAACTGATCAATGACACCACAGCCGTTCGAAGAAGGTGCAGGCCATTTCTGTCTACGAAGTTGGACATGTGACCCTCAGAGCTTGCTGATGGCGCGACTCCCGTCAAAACGGAATGCTCATTTCCGTCGACGTCGTGAAAAGTGATTGACGCGGGTGGACTCTCGAGGTAACTTTGCATTGTAAAGTTAAGTACGATGAATGATCTTCAAAAAGCCCTTGGCGACATCAGCAGCATTCGCAAACAGATGGCTCGCACCACGGAATTTCGTGGCTATGGGTCGGCCACTCTTGCCACGACGTCCGTCTTTGCAATCCTGGCCGCCATCCTGCAAAAGTTTTGGGTGCAGGACCCAGCCGGCCAAATTCAGACATACCTCGGCATCTGGATATCGACCGCTATTCTTTCGGCAGTCTTAACTGGGGCGCAGATGTATGCACGCAGTCGCCGCATTCATTCAGCGCTCTCAGACGAGATGATTCGTATGGCTGTCGAGCAGTTTTTGCCATCGGTCGGGGCAGGCCTGCTCCTGACAATCGTTCTTCTCTACTACGTACCCATAGATTCATGGATGCTGCCCGGAATGTGGCAGGTCATCTTCAGCCTGGGCGTATTTTCGTCCTGCCGCTTTCTGCCTAAACCGATGATTGCAGCCGGTGTCTGGTATTTGTTAACTGGCTTGGCCTGCATCGCCACGGCAGGGAATCAAGCACTCTCTCCGTGGGCGATGGGAATCCCATTTGCAGTAGGTCAACTTCTCGTCGCGGCGATTCTCCTGTTCAATACTGCGGAGGATTGTGAATGAAGCCTGAGTCTTCCTCCGCGGAAGGTCGTTTCGCATACGAAGGTCTCGATCGAATCATCCACGAACGTGCTCGTCTCAGTATCGTTACGTCCCTGGTCACCAATCCGAAGGGATTGACTTTCAACGATCTCAAACGTCTTTGCTCCCTCACCGATGGCAATCTCAGCCGGCATCTCAGCGTGCTCGAAAAAGCAAAGGTTGTCGAAATATCCAAGGGGCACGAACACAATCGCCCGCTCACCATCTGTCGTATCACATCATCAGGCCGAAAACGCTATCTCGATTACCTCTCGACGCTCGAACAGGTGATTCGAGATGCAGCCAAAGAGAGAGCAGGGAAACAGGTAGGGAACCTTGTGCGCCCCCTGACACCAGCAAGAGCATAATTTTTTTGTCTTTAGACTTTGCATTGCAAAGTACTTTACATCATGGAGAAGACTCATATGAATGATTTTCTGACGCTGCAAGCTCTTCCGCTGGCCCGTGCAAAATCGAGGTCTATGGGCGTAAAACTCGTCGTAGTCTGCGTGTTGGCTCTGCTCATGACCATCCCATCGTTCTTTGTCAATGGATTGGTGAACGATAGGACCAACAGCGCAAAGGAGGTTGCGAAAAAAATAAGCAGCCATGTAGGAGGTCGTCAGACCTTCCTCGGGCCTACCCTGGCTATCCCCTACACGATCTCGCGGCAAACTAACTCGGATACCGCGAAACACGGCACCTATCTCGTCTTTCCTGCGCAAGCCTCTGCTGTCGTCAGGACAACCACCGAAGAGCGCCATCGCTCTCTCTTCAAGGTGCCGGTTTTTCAGGCTGATATGAAGCTCGACGCAACCTTCGACCTCACAGGCGTACCCTCCGCGGCTCCGCAAGGTGCGGAGTTGGACTGGAGCAGGGCCGAGATCGTCATTGGAGTCACCGACCCCCGTGGAGCGATGGCCGACGCCACGTTGACGGCAGAAGGGAAGTCCGCCACACTCGTCCCGGCCAGGACCGCGGAGAGCTTAACCCTCGGGTCCGATCAGAAAGAGCACCTTAAGCTGTCTCTCTTTGGCGCAACCATCGCCGACGTTGCCAGGCCCGATGCGCAATTTCACACCACATCGACATTGCGATTCTCAGGCGCCGAGCGAATCGCAGTTCTCGCCTACGGAAAGACAACACATCTCACCGCGCAGGGCGATTGGCGAAATCCCGGATTCGACGGTGGAATTCTGCCCGTCACCCGCAACCTCTCCGCCCAGGGCTTCACCGCAGAGTGGTCGGTGCCCTTCATCGCACGCGGCGTGCGGTCTGAGGGACCAGTTGAATTCATAAGCGGCCTCGATGCGACCGCGCTCGGTGTCTCGTTCATCGAAGTGGCAGATCCCTACCAGTCCGTAAACCGGTCTCTAAAGTACATCCTTCTTTTTTTAGGACTAATCTTTCTCTCCTACTTCATTTTTGAGGTGACAACCGGCAAGCGAGTCCATCCTGCCCAGTACATTCTCGTTGGTATTGCGCAGATCATCTTTTACGTCCTCCTGTTGTCACTCGCGGAAAGAATAGGTTTCGACTCCGGCTTCCTGCTCGCTGGCAGCGCAACTGTAATTCTGCTTTCGGCAAATGCAGGCTGGATATTCGCCAGCCGGGTACAGGCCGCGAGGGCACTCGTCGTCTTCACTCTTCTCTACACCTTCATCTACATGCTCCTCCGTCTCGAGGACGATGCACTGCTCGTAGGAGCAATCGCCAGCTTCGTTGCGATCGCTGCCGCGATGTACTTCACTCGCAGTATCGATTGGTACAGTTCTCTTCCTGCGCCAAGCGCACCGCCGCTCACACAGCCGGTTCCAAAAGACGCAGTCTAAGGACAACCGAGGTAACTGATAGCGCTGGCTGGCAACGCAGGTCTTGTTCCGCAGCCAGTCAGCGCTGTCAGATTCATTAGAGCAGCAAGTGGTCCAGCCAAAACAAATCCTAAAAAAGAAGAAAATCCAGATGCCCTAAAATCACAGCATCGAAGCACGCCGAAAATGCATGTATCACCACGCTTACGACCATAAATTCCCGCGTAAAAAACGCGCACTTTTCGCAATCCCTTTCAAAGAAGCCGGCAATAACGCGGGTAAGTCGTCTTGCGCCACCCACAAAGAAAATATTCCGCAAAACTCCAGAATCTCAAAGAGTAAGATCTAGAGAACATGAGTCTCTTCTTTGCCGCCGGTAGCCCCACCACAGAGATGTCTCTGCAGGAAATCCAGTCGAATCTGCATCATGCACTCGACAAGCTCGGCACCCGCAAAAAAGTCCTCGCCGTCCCCCCCGATTTCACCCGTATGCATTCTCAGAGCGGTCTCCTGACTGAGCTCGCATGGAAGTACTACGGCGACAAGCTCATTGACGTTCTTCCCGCGCTTGGCACCCACAAAGCCATGACAGAAAAAGAGATAGCGGAGATGTATGGATGCACTCCGCGCTCACTGTTCCGTGTCCACGATTGGCGCAACGACGTCGTCACCCTCGGGGAAGTCCCTGGAGACTTCGTCTACGAGGTCAGCGAGGGCAAAGTCGACTACACCTGGCCTGCCCAGGTCAACAAACTCCTCCGCGATGGCGGCCACGATCTTATTCTCTCTATAGGACAAGTCGTTCCTCACGAGGTAGTTGGAATGGCCAACTACAACAAGAACATCTTCGTCGGTACCGGTGGCTCAATGGGTATTCACCGCAGCCACTTCCTCGGTGCCGTCTATGGAATGGAACGCATGATGGGCCGAGCCGACACCCCCGTCCGCCGCGTTCTCAACTACGCCAGCGACAACTTCGCGAAGAACTTACCGATTGTCTACGTCCAGACCGTAGTCGGCAAAAACACTGAGGGCAAATTAGTTATCCGCGGGCTGTATGTTGGCGACGACGTAGAATGCTTCAATCTCGCCGCCGCCCTGAGCCTCAAAGTTAACTTCAAGATGATGGACCGCGAGATTAAGAAGGCAGTAGTCTTCCTCGATCCGCACGAATTCAAAAGCACTTGGCTCGGCAACAAGAGCGTCTATCGTACCCGCATGGCACTTGCTGATAATGCAGAGCTTATCGTTCTGGCACCGGGGGTCCATGAGTTCGGTGAAGATCCTGCCATCGACAAACTCATTCGCAAATACGGCTACTGTGGCACTCCACAAACCCTCGAATTCGTCAAAGAAGATCCCCAGTTAGCCGGAAATCTGAGCGCAGCAGCTCATCTGATCCACGGCTCCAGCGAAGGCCGCTTCACCATCCGCTACTGTCCCGGCCACCTCACGCAACAAGAGATCGAAAGCGTCCACTTCGAATACGGCGACCTCACGACAATGACCGTAAGATACAACCCGGAAACTCTGAAAGACGGCTGGAATACCGTAGACGGCGAAGAGATCTTCTACATCTCCAACCCGGGTTTGGGCCTGTGGGCTTATCAAGACCGCTTCAAAGATTAGCAACATACCCCGAAAAAGCTCTCCTTCGAATTCACGGGTGCTTCTTCCAAAAGCAAAAAGTCCAATGGAAAAATATTTCGAAGCAAATCCCCAATCATTTGCCTGAAAACCCCAAAAGTCAGTATTCTAATGGCTGCTTAGAAGTGGTTAGACCAGTTAGATAGAAGGTTCTATGAGTGAGGGATTAAAGCTTCCGAAGTATTCGATCGGGGTGGGTGATCGATTTGCGCATCAGGCTAAGGCGCAACTTGCGGCTTGCGTGAAAGCTGCAGAGGTTGGAGTTGAAGTGGTGCCAGTGTGGAACAAGTCCAATCGGGAACATTTGATTATCGGATCCGAGCCAAGCCAAACTCGCGCTGCAGCAGACGCTGCGGTGAAGGAATTGGGCTGGACCAAACCTTATTTTCTCGATGCCGATCACATCAACTTAAAGACCGTGGAAAGATATCTCGCCCCATGTGATTTCTTTACACTCGATGTGGCGGAAATGATCGGCAAGTCCGCTGATCCGAACGACGTTGCATCATTTATTGAACGTCATCCTGAATTGGTGGGAACCGTAACTATCCCAAATATCGCTGAGCCTTTCCAAACGAATAAAGCATTTGTGACTGGGGTGGCAAACAAATTTTTAGCTGCAGTCCAGGACGCTGGCCAAATTTATCGGTTTCTGGTCGAGAAAAAAGGTGAAGAAAGTTTTATTCCAGAAATATCGATGGACGAGACTGACGCCCCGCAGACTCCTGTAGAGTTGTTGATTATCCTTGCAGCGGTTGCAGATGAGAAAATCCCAATCCAAACGATCGCGCCGAAATTTACCGGACGATTTAATAAAGGTGTGGATTACGTTGGGAATGTAGCCCAGTTTTCGAAGGAGTTCAATGAGGATCTTGCGGCCATTGCATTTGCGATCAAGACCTACGGCCTGCCAGAGAATTTAAAGCTCAGCGTTCACTCGGGTTCCGACAAGTTCTCGATTTACAAATCCATCCATGACGCGATCCGGCGGTTTGGCGCCGGTGTTCATTTAAAGACTGCGGGCACCACATGGCTTGAAGAACTCATCGGTCTCGCCGAGGCTGGCGGAACGGGGTTGGTGATTGCCAAGGAAGTTTATTCCGAGGCGTTTGCCCACGCTGCGGAGCTTTGCGCGCCCTATGCGACTGTGATCGATATTGATCCTGCGAAGCTTCCCAAGCCGGAAGAGGTTAATCAATGGAGCAGCGACCAGTTTACTGCGGCCTTGCGGCACGATCAGAGCAATAAAGCTTACAATCCTAGCTTCCGGCAACTTTTGCATGTCGGCTTCAAGATCGCGGCCAAGATGGGAGATCGATACATCGATACGCTTGAGGCAAATGAAGAGGTTGTCGCGAAAAATGTGACGGAAAACTTGTTCAACCGTCACATTCGACCGGTATTCCTTGACGCATAGATTGCCAGAGTAGAGCATTCAAATCCGACAAGTATCATCATGAACTGACTGGGTTTCCTACGGGAGTCGAGTCTAAGGAGGAAGTAACAAATGAGTCTTGGCTTCAACGTTCCTGAGGGCGGATCGCTCGATCTCCTTTCTCTCGGTGCACTCGTACATCGTCTTGATCCTGGCATCATCCCGTTTCGTAAAGCGACACAGTTTACGATCCACGTCAGCGGGGGGGAATTCAATGTCGCGGCGAACTTGGCTGATGCGTTCGGTCAGCGAACTGGGATCGCAACAGCGATGGTTTCTTATCCTATTGGAGATCTGATCTCGGAGCGCGTGCGAGGAATGGGGGTACGACCTTTCTACAAGCGGTTTGAGCACGATGGCACGCGCGGTCCGAACATGGCTACGGTATATAGCGACCAAGGGCTAGGTGTTCGTGCTCCCGTGGTGTTCTACAACCGCAGCAATGAGGCTGCAGCGCAACTAAAGCCTGGAGATTTCGACTGGAAAGCGATCTTTGGCGAAGGCGTACGCTGGTTTCATAGCGGCGGTATCTTTGCCTCTTTGTCGGAGACGACTGCGGAGCTTGTGATTGAGGCGATGAAGGCTGCCAAAGCTGCTGGCGCGATTACCTCATTCGATCTGAATTATAGGGAGAAGCTTTGGAAGACGGTCGGGGGGATGAAGCGGGCTCACAAGGTGCTCGGAGCGATTGCCGATAATGTCGACGTTCTCGTCGGCAATGAAGAGGATCTGCAGAAGGGGCTTGGATTCGAGGGGCCGGAGGTAGCTTCGAGCTCCAAGCTGGACACTTCGGTGTTCCTGTCAATGATTGAGCATGTGGTTGCGCGTCACCCGAACATCAAGGTAGTCGCGACGACCTTACGAGAGGTCCACTCCACCAATCACCACAGTTGGAGCGCAGTCGCGTGGGTCAATGGTGAGGCCGTTTTTGCTCCCACTACTGAGTTGAATGTGCATGATCGAGTCGGCGGTGGAGATGGCTTTGCATCTGGGTTTATCTATGGTCTCCTGAATGGTGAAACAGCGCAGGAGGCGATCAAGCTGGGATGGGCTCACGGCGCGCTGATGACGACTTTCCCTGGCGATACAACGATGGCAACTGTTGAGCAGGTCAGGGCATTTGCCAGCGGAGGATCCGCGCGAATCCAGCGTTAGGCTTTATGAAACGCGTTGATGGAAGCGTCAATGCGTCTCGCAATGTCCTTATAACCGACTTTCTGGAGTGGAGATGATTGTTGTGCTGATGGGCGTCAGCGGTTCGGGAAAGACTACGATCGGCAAACTACTCGCCGATCGTACCGGCTGGACGTTTGCTGACGCCGATGACTATTTCCCGACTGCTTACAAAGAGAAGATGGCGGCTGGACATGCTTTGACTGACGATGACCGGGCGCCCTGGCTCCAGACACTGAATGGTCTGCTGCGGCGATGGGATGAGAATAAGGTCGATGGGATTCTGGCGTGTTCCGCGTTGAGGGAGAAGTATCACGAGGTGCTTGAGGCGGGAATACCTTCAGCGCATATCATGTTTGTATTCCTTGATGGATCGAAAGAATTGATTGCGAAGCGTCTTGCCGTTCGCAAGCATGAGTATATGAATCCGAAGCTGTTGGACAGCCAACTGGCAACTCTGGAGAGGCCAGATGATGCCTTTCGGGTAGTAAACGATCGTGCGCCGGAAGAGATTGTGGATCAGATTCAGGAGTACATTCTGCAGGCGCAGGAGTTGCCGGCAGAAGAGATTTTGGAGTAGGAGAGGATTTTTCATGGGTCATCCGTTGTTTGATCTGACTGGTAAGTCTGCTGTGGTTGTGGGGGGTACATCGGGTATTGGATTGGCGATGGCGATCGGGCTTGCTGAGGCAGGCGCAGATGTTGTGGCGAGCTCGCGACGTCAGGAACAGGTGGACGAGGCTGCAAAGGCCATCGAAGCCACAGGCCGGAGATCGCTTCGTCATACCTCGGATGTTGCTGACCGCGCGTCACTGCAAGCCTTGCTCGATGGCACCGTCAAGGAGTTTGGCAAGGTCGACATCCTCATCAACAGCGCGGGGAAGATCAAGCGGGAGCCGACCCTTACTGTCGCAGAAGAGACCTGGGACGACATTATGGATACGAACGTCACCGGAACACTGCGCGCTTGTCAGATTTTCGGCAAGCACATGCTCGAGCGGGGCTACGGACGCATCATTAACATCGCTTCTCTGAACACCTTCATCAGTCTGAAAGAAGTTACCGCATATGCTGCCAGTAAGGCTGCTGTAGGAGCGTTGACCAAGTCTCTTGCCGTCGAGTGGAGCTCACACGGAGTTACCGTCAATGCCATCGCACCCGGGGTGTTTCGGACCGCGCTCAACCAGAAGCTGCTGGATGAGAGCGATCGAGGCAAGGAGCTCCTGATGCGGACTCCCATGGGGCGGTTTGGTAAGACTGTGGAACTTGTCGGGTCGGCGATCTTTCTGGCGAGCGACGCTTCGGCATTTGTCACTGGCGAAATCCTTGTCGTCGACGGCGGCTTCCTTGCCAGCGGTGTGAATCAGTAGGCTCCCCCTTACCGATTTTGTGCAAAGTCCTCGAACCAAAAGATTGAGGTTTGAACTCTGCTCGCCAGTCCGTAGTAAAGGATACATTTGCGAGCAAAATATCAGTTCTAAGAGAGTTAGCCTCGAAAGGCTTTCCTTCGATCTATATGTGAGTGGGGTCGATTTGCGTCTACTAAGACTGCCACCTCGATTCCTTTATTTTTGCTGATTCGATGGATTTTAGGACTTAGCATATGATTTTTCGATCGGAAGCAGATAGTTGCTTTTAGCAACTATCTGCCGGTAGAATCTCTTCGTGTTGATCAGCGCGCTACAGGAAGAAGAACAAATCTCCGCGGTTCGGGAATTCAATCGCTTTTATACGGCGCGGTTGGGTTTGTTACGCAAGAGACATCTTGATGGGGAGTTTTCGCTTACAGAAGCTCGCATACTCTATGAGATCGGCTCTAATCCCGAGATGACGGCTTCTTCTCTGCGACAAAGTCTCGGATTGAATGCAGGGTATGTGAGCCGGATACTTGCGCTGTTAACCACGCGACGTCTGGTTCTCCAAGCGACCTCCAAACAAGACCGACGGGAAAAACTCCTAACGCTGACATCCGCGGGAATAAGCGCCGTAACCTGGCTGAACGAACACTCCGCACTCCAGATTCATAAGCTACTGACTGACGTCAGTCCGGCCGACCGCGATGTGTTGCTCGAATCGCTGGCGAAGGTCCGGTCGATTCTGAGTGATCCTCAAGAAAAACCGGTTCGAATTGTTCGCGTATCCAGGTCGCATGCCGCCACGTGCCGCGACGACGCGATTCGATTGCTGCGGGAGTACTACGAGGCGGTCAGCGTCGTTCAGCGAGATACTCCCGAAGCGATCCAAAAGATCATTGACGATGACTGTTCCGGAGTGTGGCTTGCTTACCTGGGAGGTAGGGCGGTGGGATGTGTTGTGCTGAAAAGACTCGGCTCGGTTCCGTTCGCAGGAGAGTGCAAGCGGTTGTACGTGCAGCCTGACTTCCGGGGGCGTCACATTGCGGACAAATTGCTGGATGCGCAGGAGGATTTCGCACGCGCGAAGGGGCTGCGATGGATTTACCTGGATAGCTATGACGATCTACAAGTTGCTCTTGCTCTTTACCGGAGACGTGGGTACGTTTCGTGCGAACGGTATAACGACAATCCGCAGGCGACGGTTTTTCTTCGCAAGGACATTCAGCGCGGGTGAGGTTTGGATAGCGACAACAGAAGGACCGGCCTGCAGAATTATCTGACCGTTGATTTAGCACCGTTGCCGTGGTTGTGTTTGGCAGAAAGAAGCCAAGGATAGAGGATGGCCAGATTCGGCGGGACGATTGTGAGGAAGAGAAGGAAGATTCCAACGATCTCGGGAATGTGCAGAGAGTTGTGAGCCTTGAGGAAGTAGGTCAGTATGGCGAGGCCGATGATCGTTGCCCAGACGACGATTCGCGCTACGGGTTTGGCCCAGGGCTTGTTTGCGTTCGGGAGATTAGGAATGCTCGGAAGCATCAGTTGGCCCTTTCGTTCTCTCCGGCGGCTTCGCCGCCGTGATTTTTTAGATGCCGCCTGCAGCTGCGCGGGCTATCAACACGGCAGTGTAGGCCGCGCCGAAGCCGTTGTCTATATTTACTACGCTAACGTTGGGGGAACAGGAGTTGAGCATTCCGAGAAGGGCGGCTGCGCCGTCAAAGCTGGCTCCGTAGCCGACGGAGGTTGGGACGGCTATGACTGGGACCCCAACGAGGCCTCCAACGACACTGGGGAGAGCTCCTTCCATTCCCGCGCAGACGATGATGGCGTGGGCTGAGGCGAGCTGGTCGCGGACGTCGAGAAGGCGGTGCAGGCCGGCTACGCCCACGTCGTAGAGCCGCGTAACTTTTGTATCGAAGAGTTCGGCGGTGATTGCGGCTTCTTCGGCGATGGTTTGATCGCTGGTGCCAGCGCTGAGGATGGCAATGTGGCCGCGGGTGTGGTGAGGAGTTTGTTTAAGGGTGATGGCTCGCGCTTTCGGGTGATAGAGGGCTGCCGGAACAGCAGACAGAACAGCTTTGGCCGTGGGTTCGTCGACGCGGGTGGCGAGGACGTCGGAACCGGCGGCGGCCATGCGAGCGAAGATTTCGGAGGTTTGTTCGGGAGATTTGTTTTGGGCGTAGATAACTTCGGGGAGACCGACGCGAAGGGCGCGATGATGGTCGATGCGGGCGTGGCCGAGGTCTTCGTAGGGGAAGTTGGCTAGACGCTCGGTGGCGGCAGTTGGAGTGAGCAAACCGGATTGTACGGCGGCAAGGATTTCGAGCAGAGTGGATTTATTCATTAGTGTGCTGAAAGAATCTTATCCGAGCCATCTGGGGTTGGCGGCTGTGCCGTCAAATTGAGCGCTGGTTTTGAAGGGTTCGAATCGGCCCTCGCTGGCGGCGGTGGCAGTGCGGGAGAGCAGAGAACTGATCTCGGTTTCTGTCATTGGTTTGAAGGTACGGGCTGCTTCGAAGGCCTGATCGAGGGTTTGGGTATTGTCGATGCCGGTGATGACAACGGAGACAGGTTGAGTGAGACCGTAGTGCAGCGCCTCGATGGGCTGGACGGTGTTGCTGCGGAGGATATTACCGTCGCCGAAGGTCTTCATGGCGAGGACGCCGATGCCTTGCCTGAGGGCAACGGGCATGACTTCTTTTGCGAACGAGCGGAAGTGCGCGTCCATGACGTTGATCGGCATCTGGATGGTGTCGAAGTGAAAGTTGTGGCGCTGTGCGGTCTCGAGCATGCGAAGGTGGACGGCGGGATCTTTGTGGCCGGTGAAGCCGATGTGGCGGATTTTTCCTGCCTGTTTTGCAGCGATAGCAGCCTCGATCGCTCCGCCGGGAGCGAAGACGCGGTCGGGGTCTTCCATGCGGATGATCTCGTGGAACTGTACGAGGTCGATCATGTCAGTTTGGAGGCGCCCCAGTGATTGCTCAAGTTGTCTGTTGAACTCCTTCGCGGTGCGGCCATCCATTTTTGTCATGAGGAAGACTTTCTCGCGGTAGCCGTTGCGGAGAGCCTGGCCCATGCGAACTTCGGAGATGCCGTCGTTGTAATCCCAGCAGTTGTCGAGAAAGTTGATGCCGCGATCGATGCCGCTATGCATGAGGCGGACACTTTCGGATGCGTCGGACTGCTTGCCAAGGTGATAACCGCCCATGCCAATGGCAGAGACTCGTTCGCCGGTGGTGCCTAGTTCGCGATAGATCATGTTTGGAGACTCGGGGAGTTTGGAAGGGCGTTCTGGCGGGGGAGTTTGTGCCGTGGCCGGAACTGCTGAGGCGATGCCTGCGGCTGTGGCGGATTTGAGGAAGTCTCGACGCTGCATTGGATTAACTCCTGCGGATTCATTCCTTCAGTTAGTGAATTGGATGCGAATTAAGGGTCAGCGATGATAGGCGGCGATAGCGGCTTGGTGAACCTGCTTGACGGGGACGTGGTGTCTTTCAGCGGCGGCGCGGCAGTCTTCGAACTCTGGAGCTGCGTTGAAGGTTTCGCCGTTGCGGGAGCCGATTTTGATACGGATTTCACCGTATGGGGTGGTAACAGTGGTGTGAGTGCGATCGAGACAGGAGCGGCGCTCGTGGTGGATACGCACGCCGAGGGTGCTGGTCTCGCGGAGGAGAAGATTTTCAAGGGCTGAGACCTGTGCGTCGCCGGCGAGGATGGTGAGTAGGGTACCGAGGCGTCCCTTTTTCATCTGGACGGCAGTAGACATGACGTCAAGTGCGCCGAGGGCCAGGGCTTGTTCGGTGACGTTGGCGAGGATTTGCGGGCTCAGGTCGTCAATGGCGGTTTCGAGGACGGTGACTGTTTGAGTCGAACTTGCTGTGTCGTTTTTCTCCGTCTCCCCGATGTAGAGGCGGAGGACGTTGGGAAAGTCTTTCGGATTGCGAGAGCCGGCGCCGTAGCCGATCTGTTGGGCGCGCATGGCCGGTTGTGGTCCGAAGGTTGGAGCGAGGGTGCGGATGATGGCGGCGCCGGTTGGTGTAACGAGTTCTTTTTCGATGTGCGCCGAGTAGGTGGGGAGGTTGCGAAGGAGGTCGGCCGTGGCGGGCGCAGGGACAGGGAAGCGGCCGTGGGCGCAGTCAACCATGCCACCGCCTACGTTGAGTGATGAACAGAACCACTTGTCGATAGCGAGGGCGTGGATGCCTGCGGAGGCGGTGACGATATCGACGATGGCATCGACTGCGCCTACTTCGTGGAAGTGAATCTTTTCGACGGGGACATTGTGGATTCTGGCTTCGCTGGCACCGAGGAGTTCGAAGGTTTCGATCGCTGTCTGCTTGATGGGGGTAGCGAGGTTTGTGGCATTGATTAAATTGCGAATGACGGTGAGGGAGCGGCCGTGGGTGTGTTCGTGTTCGTGGGAGTGAGAATGCGAATGCTTGTGATCCTGTGGATGGTCGTGCGAATGGGGGTGTTGCTCGGCATGATGATGATGAGCGTCTTCGGCTATTTTGTTGCGTTCGTAGACGTGGACTTTGGTGGAGGAGATTCCGCTGCGATCGACCTTTTCAATTTTTAGAATGGCATTGAGATTCAGCGCGGATACGGCTTCGTGGAGAACGTTGGTGTCGACTCCAGCATCGATAAGGGCTCCGAGCAACATGTCTCCGGAGATGCCCGCGAAGCAATCGAGATAGGCGATTCGCATAGGGATATTGTTTCACGGGTGCGAGGTCGGGCTGGCGTACGACGGGCGTCAATTATTTCTCGAGCCAAAGCTGTTTTGAGTCAGCGGGCCGGCTGGGATGATGGAAGAGGTAGGCAGGACATCGTTCATGCTGCCGGCGCGGTAGCCTTCGGTGTCGAGAGTGACATAGAGGAAGCCCAAAGGTTTGATGGCGGCGGTGATGGCTTCGAAGACTGATAGGTTGAGAGCGCGGGGCAAATCCTCGCGGGCGATTTCAACTCGGGCGAGGTCGCCGTGATGGCGGACTCTAACCTGCTGGAAGCCAAGAGTATGAAGGGCGGCTTCTGCCTGTTCGACCTGGGAGAGATTTTCGCGGGTAACGGGACGTCCATACTCGATGCGCGAGGCGAGACAGGCTGATGCGGGCTTGTCAGCGAGGGAGAGGTTGGCTTCACGAGCGAGCTGGCGTATCTCGGATTTGGTGAGCTGTGCCGTGACGAGCGGTGCGACAGCGTGATGTTGCACCGCGGCCTGTTGGCCCGGACGGAATTTGCTGTCATCGTCGAGGTTTCTGCCGTAGGCGATGTGCTGGAAGCCGCGTTCGAGGCGTGCCCGATCCATTTGCGTGAAGAGCTCATCTTTACAGTGAAAGCAGCGGCGGGCGTCGTTGCGCTGGTAGTCGTGGTTTTCCAGCTCGGCGGTTTGCAGGACTTGAAGCGGGATTGAGCGTTCGGAGGCGAAGGCGATGGCGGCAGCGAGTTCAGCGCGGGGAAGCGAAGGCGAGTCGGCAATGATTGCTAACATCTTTTCGCCAAGGGCTTGATGGGCGGCGTAGGCGAGATAGGCGGAGTCAGTGCCCCCAGAGTAGGCCACGAGTACGCTGCCGAGTTCTTCGAGCGCGGCGCGCAGTTTTGCGGATTTGGCGGCGAGGTCCATCTGTTTTTGATTGTAGGCCAAATGCATCGCTGGCTGCGTGCGCGGAACCCGCCAGACGTTATAGATTGACGGAGTTGGCAGCAATAACGCGGGCGCTGTACTCCACGCTCTCTTTGGCTGAGTTGCCCGGGCTATCCTTGCAACGCTCTTCTAAACCGTGTTACAAGGACGCGTGGAGTTCCCATGAGCAGCTGCAAGGATAGTTGTCCGAAAGGAACGAGCGCGAAACCAGTCGATGCGGGGAGTGGCCTTGTGCTCTGCATGTGCGGGGTCGGGAAACCCTGGTTTAACAAGGCAGCGGGTTCAGTCAAGCTGGATCTTCAGGAACAGATGAATTCTTTGAAGAACCCCAAGCTCAAGTACACGATGCTCTGGTTTCGGTGCGGCAATTTTAACGGCCTTGACGAAATGCCCGCATGGAAGCTGGATGCAATGGTTGGGTTTAACGAACCAACAGGGCCTAAGCCCCCAAGTAAGCAATGGATGGTGGGATTCATCCAGACTGTGGAACGTCTGGAGTGGGAAGGGACGTACAGCACCGGCTGGAACCGAAAGACTCAAGCAGTCAAAGCGAGGGATTTCGGTCTTTCAACAGTTGCTGCACCCTGGTATGGCCCTCCCGGTTCGGTGGGCGAACCAGTTCTTGTTGCAGATGCAAGCAAAAACCATCCACAACTGGAGGACGATCCACAGGTACAACTCTTCGTCGCTCATCCGGATGCGCCCTGCCAGACGCTTCAGTCTGTCACTGTTAAAGGGAAGTTCCATCTCTGGCTGGTCGCACGCGATCCAGTAGGCCCCTTGGATATGGGCCATCTGCGGTTTCTATGGCATGCAAGCATCACCGTTGATAAGGCGTGGAACCTTAATCCTGGCGACGATCCATTTTTGCCTCCTAACTGGAAGGCAACAGGGACACAGACCATAGCCAACGAAGGTCTTGGGCAAGGCAAGGAGATTCCGATCCTCGACCAACCGGTTGCGAACGACGAGTTGCAAAAAATTATTACGGAGAAAAAGGGGAAGCCCTGTCCGAAGTAACGACAAGAGCATGACGGAGATCCTGACTCTTCGACAGGCTCAGGCGTCCGAATGGATGATTGGACGACGCGGGCTAATCGGGGACTTGCCAGCCTACGGGGGTCTGGGCGAGGGTAGCTTTGGCGGTGACCTGGCTGGTGGTGGCTTTGGCCATGTCCGGGAAGGCGGCTTGAATGGCGTGGCTTAGTGCCCAGACGGGAACTTCCTTCATGGTGTAGCTGTAGGTGACGGTGGTCTCTTTGAAGCCGTCGACGACCGCGAGAGGGGTGGAGCCATCGATGCTGGTGACCTCGCGGTGGCCATAGCAGAAGTGAGGCGCGAAGCGTGTGCCTGTCGGGGCGACCGTGTAACGAGCGACGCGAATACTGTTCTCGACGGACCTGTCGAGAAGGTGGGCGTCGACAAGAGAGTCCATTTGTTTCATCTTTCCGGGATCGCCGGTTTCGAAGGGAAAGCGGGTGTCCGTGAAGAGGCAGTCTTTATGATCCAGAAAATGATTGTTGATGGCCAAGGTGAAATTGGCGGAAGTGGGGGCGGATTTACCACCGTTGCAGCCGGAGGCGATGGTAATTCCGAGGACGGATGTAGCCAAGACGAAGGAATGCCGGTTTCTATAAACGAATTTCATCGTTTCTCCTGGTTAAGTTGGATGCAGTTCTGCAAAGTGAGACAGTTGTTGCGAGTTCCGATTCTTACATTATGTGAGCGGTGATCGAGTCACTGCGTGATCTTAGTTGCCGCTGAGGATATCGATCGTCTCTGTATCCATCTCCCCAACGGTCTTCATGGTCGCAAGGGTTTTGAGATTGTCCTGAACATGGGCCCATTGATCGGGATCCTTTTTCGTGATGATAGGCGCCTGGGGATCGGCATAGTACTCGACGAGGTCGTGCTTGAGTTGGAGGGGGATGATGTTATCCGGGTTTTTGGTGATGGCGGCCAGGAGTTGGGCATACGTTTTATCGGTGGGCGGATAGGTCCCGGGCTTGACGAAGTCTCCAGTATCGAGGTCGCGATTGGCAAGATAGCGTTCGACGTGATCGTAGTCGTCGAGGATTCTGCGGAGCACATTGATGGATCGATTGACGCTTTTGATGTAGATGTCCTCGGTCTGCGAAGTGGGACCCTTGATTGCGAGGAGTTTGAGCACGCCGATCTTCGGCAGGATGAAGATAAAGCCAGCATAGAGGTGGCTGCCGAAACCGGGCGTTTTGCGATAAGCCTCCCAGTTGTTCTCGGTCGATGCCTGCTGAAGTTCATTGATGAAGTTGGAGAGGTCAGGGCTGGGTGCATCGGGTGGAAAGCCGCTCTTGTGCAGGATGCCTTCCGCGCGAGCGATGTTCGGAATGAAGTGCCGCACAGAGTGGCGGTAGACGCCGACAGAGGTCTCTCGCTTACCGATTATCTGATGGATGTTGAGGCCGTAGGTCTCAAAGAAAGCCCGGTGGATGAGGTCGCTCGAGACTTCGAGGCCGACGTGCTCGAGATACCCGGAGGGGGCGAAGCGACGCTTGCTGAGCTGATCGATGTCGAAGGCGAACTCGGTTTGGACGTGAGCGTGGGGATTCTGGGCGTAGTTGACGACAGGACCATACTTTTGCTCAAGCTTGGGGAACTCGATAGGGACAGCTCTGTTGACTGCGGTGCCGTGACCGATGTTGTCGCCGATGTAGTGGGAAAGGGCCCCGATGGCGAAGGCGAGCTCATCGGCAGTATGCGCGTTGCGGAGAAGGCTGAGGACGAAGTCGCCGGCGCGGACGTAGTGGGTGAGGTTGGAGAAGAAGATGTTGCCGAAGGGGTAATAGCCAAAGTCCTGGATTGCGCAGCCTCCGTAGGCATAGGCGTGGGCTCTCTGTAGCTGCGCTTCGGTGAGGTTGGGATAGTGCTTGAGGAGAATGGGGCGGATGGATTGCTTCCAGGCGAGGTCGACGAGTTCTTCATGGGTTTGGACCGAGTAAGGCGTGGCCGCGGTGCAAGTGAGGAGCAGAGTACAGAAGGTCGCGGCGCGAAGGAGGCTTCTTCGGCGGGAGGCTTTGGATGTGGTTCGTCGGTGGAACACTTCTGACACTGTATCAGTGTGGCTATAGGGAAGGGTATGGTTGAAGCAATGACAGGGCGGAGATGGGTTGCGTATGGGTGGATCGCCGCGGCATTCGTGGTGATGACCTTCGTGTGGCACTTCGGAGGGAGACGGTCGGGCGGAATAACGCCTGTGGGCGAACGCAAAGCTATGCCGCAGTTGGTGTTGAGGGAGATGGGTGGAGGGACTTGGCGGGTAGGAGAGCACCGCGGACAGGTTGTGCTGGTGAATTACTGGGCTACGTGGTGTGGACCTTGCCGGGAGGAGATGCCCGGGTTGGCGCGGTTAGCGCGGGAGGTGGGACCGGAGCTTGCTGTTTTGGGAGTGGCTTTGGATGATGGAGGCGAGGAGAAGGTGAGGCGTTTTGTCGAGGAACTTCAGGTGGATTATCCGGTAGCGATGCCGGACAAGATGTCGCAGGTGGAGTTTGGGATGGAGGGTCTGCCTACGACTTTGCTGGTGGATCGAGAAGGACGGGTGGCGAAGACTTATGTTGGTGCGGTTCGGGAGCGGGACTTCAGGGTAGATGTTGAGAAGCTGCTCGCGGAGAGATAATCCAGGCTATTTTTTTCGGATTATTCGGTCTGACCGACTTTCGTCGGATCGGATTTCAGCAGGATGGGGGTGAATGGTAGATCGAAGGCGGGTTGCGGGTCGGGATGGGCGGGGTTGAAATCGGGGACGGTGGGATCGAAGAACTTTGTCAATGGCAGATTGGCTTCGCGGATGCCATGGACGACGCAGCGGGCGAGCTCGTAAGCACCATAGCTGTTGAAATGTGTGTCGTCTTTGATGGCGGCGGTTTGGCCGGGAAAAGAGTTTTCAGGGTAATGCATGAAGGCTTTGAGGGTGCCTTCGGGGCCGATGGCTTCGAAGAGAGTTTTGCTCATGGCATTGAGGTCGATGAGGGCGACTTTTTGCAGGCTTGCGATTTCGCGAACCGCGTCGGGGTAGGGACCGAAGGAGTTAGTGATCTTTCCAGCGTTGTCGAAGGTTCGACGGTTCATGCTGGTGACGAGGACTGGCGTTGCACCTTTGGCGCGTGTCTGGGCGATGAAGTCGGTGAGGAGTCTTTTGTATTCGTCGAGTGGCACAGCACCGGGTTTCATGTCGTTATGGGCGAACTGAATGAAGAGGTAATCGCCGGGTTTCATGGTTGCCATGATTTTCGCGAGCCGCCGTTCGCCGACAAAGCTTTTGGTGGTTTCGCCTGATTCGGCGTGGTTGGCGATGACGATGCCAGGGAGGAAGAAGCGTGGAAGCATTTGTCCCCAGGCTGCCCAGGGCTCGTAGTACTGGTCGACGACGGTGGAGTCGCCGGCGAGATAGATGACCGGCTCGTTGGGGATGGGTTCGATCGAGATGGAACGGACGCTGGGATGATCGCCGTTGAATTCCAGGGTTAGCTTGTGATCCCAGTTCAGGATGCCTTGCTCGCGGGGCTTGAGTCTGACGAGGTTGTTTAGGTCACCTGAGATTTCGGGGTAACGGACGTTGGTGTCGAAGATTTTGGTGGTGGATTCGTTGGCAGCGGTGGGAATTTTTTCGAGCATGAGGCGGCGGCCTTCCGCGCGGACCGTTGTGACGGAAGCCTGGGGTCCGCCGAGAACTGTGGTGATGCGATAGTTGCCTTCAGGAATTGGGACGGAGAAGAAGAAGGGCTTGTCGCTGGTGCAGGATTTTGCCCCGACGGAGGGCGAGTCGATGAGGTCGAAACCCGCGGCGGTGTCGGTGAAGCGGGAGGTAGAGCTAAGGGTTGCGAACATACGGTTCGCCGGGCCGCAGGTGTACTTCATAAGGTTGAGGTTGGGCTGACCCTGTGCGGCGAGAGCTATGGATAGGAAAAATGTGGCTAGAGTCGCAAGGACGAAATGAGCGTGGCGTCTGGGGCTGCCGGTGCTGTGTTGATGGTTTGCGTTGCACTGGTGCACGGCGTACCCCCTGATCCCATTAAAAAGTGTACAAGGCCTTCGAAGCAGGGACCTTAGGTCTCGACTTCGATACGTGCATACCTTCTGAATCCAAAGGCCCGGCTTAGACCGGGCCTATGATGTCCTTTGGTTTAAGTTTATCAGCGGTTTCAATGAGCTCGAAGGCCAGAGGGAAGTGTTCAGCGCTTTGGAGGTGTGATCGATGAAATTGATTGCTTTCATACTTATTGCAACTTCAACAGTTGCCGGAATTGCCGTCTTCACGGTCCACGCATCCGGACACGCCGATGGAGAGGCAGCTCCAATTTTTGGAGTCAGGATTCCCCCCGGATACCGCGACTGGAGATTGATCTCTGTAGCGCACGAAGCAGGCAGTCTCAATGACTTTCGCGCTATTCTCGGCAACGATGTGGCAATCAAAGCTTCTCGGGACAGGAAGCTTTCGTTTCCAGATGGCGCAATTATTGCGCGACTCTCCTGGAGTTATGTTCCGTCTGAGGAAAATAACAAAGTCTTTGGCCGCGAACAGTCTTTCGTCGCGGGGCCTCCCATCAATGTTCAGTTCATGGTCAAGGACTCCAAAAGATACGCCGCGACTGGCGGCTGGGGATTTGCACAATTCAAAGATGGCAAACCTGCGGATGAGGCGGTCCATAGAACCTGTTTTTCCTGCCATGTGCCCGCCAAGGCGAACGACTATATCTTTACTCACTACGCACCCTGATAGAAGGATTCTGTGAAATACCACATCCAATTTTGCGGATGCCATTGATGTCCGAAAAGCGCGAGTCTCTCTTAGGGACAAGTGGGAAAATTGAGTTATGGAATTGCCTGATCAAGAGGTTTGCTTTCGCGCTTTGCAGAGCCGGGATGCTCGCTTTGACGGGTTAATCTTCGTCGGCATTACGTCGACTGGTATCTATTGCAGGCCGGTTTGTCCGGCGCGAACGGCGAAGCGCGAGAATTGCCGGTTCTTTGGATCGGCTGCCGCAGCGCAGGAGGCAGGTTTTCGGCCGTGTTTGCGTTGCCGTCCGGAGACGGCTCCGGATATGGCTTCGTGGCGCGGGACCTCGAATACGGTTTCGCGGGCTCTGGCATTGATCAATGATGGCGCGCTTGATGGAGAGGACGCGAACGTTGAGAAGCTGGCAGAGCGGCTGGGTCTGGGTGAACGGCAGTTGCGGCGACTGTTCATGAAGCACCTCGGTGCTTCGCCCGTCTCGGTGGCACAGACCCGACGTGTGCTGTTTGCCAAGCAACTGATTCACGAGACGCAAATGTCGATGACCGATGTCGCGATGGCTGCGGGATTTGGCAGCGTGCGGCGATTTAATGAGATCTTTCGTGAGCTTTTTGACCGTCCTCCGGGCGCACTACGAAGGAAGGCTTCTTTCAACATCGATACGGACGCAGGAACGACGCTGCGACTGCGTTATCGGCCGCCCTACGACTGGGACTCCATGCTTGGGTATTTGCAGGCTCGGGCTATCCCTGGCGTTGAGGTGGTGGAGAACGGAAGATATTGGCGGGCAGTTGAGATCGATGGTTTCACGGGAAGCATTGAAGTCGGCCATCTGCCGCGACAGCAGAGTCTGGGAGTTACGATCCGGTTTCCGCATGTTCAGTCATTGCCTGCCATTGTGAGTCGAGTGCGGCGCGTGTTCGATCTGGGCGCGGACATTGAGACGATTGACTCACACCTTTCCCGTGATCCGTTGCTTGCGCCCTTGGTGGCGCGACGGCCGGGGTTGCGTGCACCCGGCGGATGGGACGGATTTGAATTGGCAGTGCGAGCGATTCTTGGCCAACAGATCAGTGTGATTGCCGCACGGCGGCTTGCGGGGGAGTTGGTGGTCCTCCATGGCAAGGCTCTAGCGAAAGGAAAGGCTGGGCATTCGGCGTTGACGCATGTGTTTCCTACCGCTTCGCGTCTTGCTTCGGCAAAGTCGGTCGGGTTGGGAATGCCTGCCGCTCGGCAACGGTCGCTGAAGGCACTGGCAGAAGCGACGGTGGACGATCCGAACCTGTTTCGTCCGTTTGGAACGATTGAAGAGGCGATAGTGCGGTTGCGCATGATTCTTGGGGTGGGTGAGTGGACGGCGCACTATATTGCGCTGCGGGCGCTGCGGGAGATGGATGCGTTTCCTGCCTCGGATATTGGTTTGCTGCGCAGTGCTGCCTTGATGGATGGGACACGATCGACCGCGGCGACTTTATTAGATCGTGCGGAGTCGTGGCGACCGTGGAGGGCGTATGCGGCGCAACATCTTTGGGCTGCCGACGCGAACGTAATTTTGACGAAGGGGATTGCACATGAGTGAGGTATTGCAGTTGTTGATGGACAGGATCGACACACCTATCGGCGAGATGCTTGTTGTATCGGACAGAGAAGGGAATCTACGGGCTGTTGAGTGGGATGAACATGAGCCCCGTATGCAACGTTCCCTGCGGATTCAGTATGGAAAAAATGGATTCACGATAGAGGAGGGACGCAATGCAACGGGTTTGACCGAAGCGATACGGCGATATTTTGCGGGCGAGCTTGATGCGATTGATGAACTGCCGGTAAAGACGGTGGGTACGGATTTTCAGCGCGAGGTGTGGCGGGCATTGCGAGAGATTCCCTGCGGCACTACGATTTCCTATGGGGAGCTTGCGGAACGGATCGGACGGCCTAGTTCTGTTCGAGCGGTTGGGCTGGCGAATGGAGCGAATCCGGTGGGTGTGATTGTGCCTTGCCATCGGGTGATTGGCGCGAATGGTTCCCTGACCGGATATGGCGGCGGTATCGAGCGGAAGCGCTGGCTCCTCGAGCATGAGGGCAAGAGCGCTCGATTCGAACTTCGGTCTCAGCGAGTGATTTGAGGGCTTGAGCACTTATTTGCTCGTCTTTGGGAAGAGAAATTTGATGGCGTCGGGGAAGCGTTCGGCCCAGGCGTTTTCATCGTGCATCGCGCCGGGTTGCTTTATGAAGACTACGGTGGGGTGATTCATGGCGGCTTTGAGGTTTGTGACGAGTTGCTCGGAGAGTTGAACGAAGCCGGCGTTGAAGGCATCGGGTTCAATTGCGCGGTCGCGAGCGAATTGCTGAAAGTTTCCCAATTCGTTTGTGCCGACGCCGACAGAGACTCGGCGGGGACCGACGACGAGTGAGAGGGTGTCGCGAAGAAGTTGGCCGTTGCCGACTTGCAGGGAGGTGCTCTCGAGGAGGGCCAGGTGAAAGAGATCGGGGCGGTGGAGGAGGGCGTAGAGGGCGGCGATTGATCCGTAGGAGGAGCCTCCGATGGCGGTGTGGTCGGGGTCGGGGATAGTGTGGAGTTCGCGATTAATGAGGGGAAGGACTTCGGTTGCGAGGAATTCGGGCAAGAGTCTGCCGTGTGGTTCTGGTGCGGAGAAGAAGGGGTCGGCGTAGGGAATGTATTCGTCGGCGCGGCGCTTGCCTGGACTGTCGATGCCGACCACGATAAGCGGTTCGATTAGGTTGGCGGCGATGAGTCGGGTGAGGGATTCGTCGATCCGCCACTCTCGATGAAGGCTGGATGTGCATGCGTCGAAGAGATTTTCGCCGTCGAACATGTAGAGGACGGGGTAGCGCTTTTGCGCGTTGGCGGGATCGTTGTATCCGGGCGGGAGCCAGATGCGGAGGGTCTGAGGATCTCCGAAGGTTGTGCTGGTCAAGGTTCTCGTCTGCAGGGCTCCGACTACGGTGGAGGTGCATGGAGCGGCGGGCTTGGATGCGGTGTTCTGGGACGCCGTGGATTGGGATGCAGCAGGAGAAACTCCACCAATCGCAAGCGAGGCGGCGAGTACAAACTGGCACGATCTCGTTTTCATAGGTGCACGCATTATCGCTGCTCTCTGCTACCCTCGGAAACATGCTGATACGCCGATTTACCGTTTCAACCGCCATGTTTCTGGCCACAGCGTCCTGCTGTGTCCCTGCCTGGGCCCAAAAACCTTCAGTTGAGTCGCGGGTCGCCGCGCAGAATGCACTGTTTGAAGAGTCGTGGCAGACATCGCTGAAGTTGTCTCCGACGCGTGCTACTGCGGTCGGAGATTACCGTTACAACGATCAGCTGGGCGATGACTCGCTGGCTGCGGTCGCTCACCGACACGATATCGATGTGGCCGAACTGGCGAAGATCAAAGCGATCGATGCGACGGGCTTTCCGGAGCAGGACCTGATCTCGCATGATTTGTTTTTGCGGCAAGTGCAGCAGAGGGTGGAGGACTATGACCTCAAGGAGTACGAGATGCCGATTAGCGGGATGGGCGGCATCCATACTTCGCTGGCAGATCTACCGTTGTCGATGCCTTTCGATTCGGTGAAGCACTATGAGGACTATGTCTCGAGGCTTCACCAGATTCCGAAGGCGTTTCAGCAGACGGAGGATGTGCTGCGGGCAGGTGTGAAGGATCACCTGGTGATTGTGCGGTTCATTGCGGAGAAGGTGCCGGGGCAGTGCGATGGAGTCGTCAAGGCAAACCCGTTTGTAATTCCTCTGAAGAAGTTTCCTCCTTCGTTCTCTGATGCGGACAAGAAACGGCTGACGGACGAGATCAATGGTGCGTTGCAGAGCGAGGTCTTTCCGGCGTACCAGCAGTTCGCTGAATTTATCGAGAAGGATTACATTCCGAATACGCGTACGACGCTTTCGATTGAGAGCCTGCCTGGAGGCAAGCGCCGTTATCAGGCCGCATTGCGGCGATTCACCACGACCGATCTTTCGGCCGCGCAGATTCACGCGATTGGATTGAAAGAAGTCGACCGGGTTACAGGGGAGATGACCACGCTAGCAAAGGCAAATGGATATAAGGATCTCGAGAGCTTCCGGGTGAAGATCGAATCGGACCCGAAGTATGTGCCGGCGTCGGCGCAGGCGATTGTGGATGATTTTGCCAGCTATATTCACCAGATGGAGCCTCGGTTGCCGGAGCTGTTTGGCCTTCTGCCGAAGACTGCAGTGACAGTGGAACCGATTCCGCCCTTCCAGGCGGGGGCGGCGACGCACTATCAGGGAGGAACGCCGGATGGAAAGCGGCCGGGGCGCGTGTCGGTGGCTGTGTCAGACCCGACGAAGCGGTCGCTGATCAACGATGAGGCAGTTGCGTATCACGAGGGCGTGCCGGGGCATCATCTGCAGATCACAATTCAGCAGAGCCTGACGAGTTTACCGGAGTTTCGCAAGCATGGGGGCAACTCGGCTTATACGGAAGGCTGGGGGCTCTACGCGGAGGAACTGGGCAAGGAGATCGGATTCTACAAGGATCCGGGTTCAGACTATGGGCGTCTGCGGTCGGAGCTATTTCGCGCAGTGAGACTGGTTGTAGATACGGGGATTCACGATGAGAACTGGAGCCGTGAAAAAGTTGTGGAGTACATGCGAGCTTCGCATGCGATCGATGAGCCGACGATTCAGTCGGAGACAGATCGTTATATCTCCGGACCCGGGCAGGCGTGCAGTTACAAACTTGGGCAGTTGAAGATTCGTGAGCTTCGGGAGCGGACGAAGGAGCAGTTGGGGTCAAAGTTTGACCTGAGGAAATTTCACGATGAGATTCTGAGCGGTGGAGCGTTGCCGCTGGATGTTCTGGATGCCCGGGTGACGAGGTGGATCGCGACACAGAAGTAGCAGTAGGGAATAGATGGGCCGGGTGCTCGATTGAGCCCCGGCCTATTTTGTTTTGCGCGGTTTATTCGTGATATTCGGCGGAATTGTATACAAAATCGGATTTCATTCTACAATCGCGAGATGCTCGAGACTCGACGAATTCGGCGGACCAGATTTTTCCTCTTCACGATGTGTTACCCGGTTTTGCTGCTGGCACGAGCGCCACAACAGGCTGTTCGGTCGGCTGCTCCTGCGCCGAAGGTCGAATTCAGTGATGCGGATCGGCTTCGCGGGAGTTATGGGCCATATCGGGCGAATAATGATCTGCTGTATTACCACTTGGATGTGAGGGTCGACCCGGAGAAGCAGTTTTTGAAGGGGAAGAATTTGATCCGATTTAAGATGCTGGACGATGGAACGCGAATCCAGCTTGATCTGGTGCAGGCATTGAATATCGACAAGATTCTGCTGGTTCCGACGAAGGGTCCGTCGACGACTTTAAAGTATGAACGCGCCGCGGGTCGCACGGTGTATGTGAACTTTCCGCAGACGTTGCGAAAGGGACGGACATACACGATTGATTTTTACTACTCGGGGCATCCGGTGGAGATGGGTCGGTTCGGGGGGATTGTTTTTCGCAAAGACCCGGTGGGGCGGCCGCTGGTCAACACAGCCTGTGAGGAAGAGGGCGCGAGTGTGTGGTGGCCGAATAAAGACCAGTGGCGCGATGAGGTCGAGAACATGGACATCAGCGTCGAGGCGCCAAGCGATTTCACGGAGATTTCGGGTGGAAGATTTCAAGGAAGAGAAGATTTGAAGGATGGCTACACGCGGTGGAACTGGAAGGTGCAGTATCCGATCAACAACTATGATGTGTCGCTGAATGTAGGGAAGTATGTTCACTTCGATGACAAGTATGGTGATCTAACCCTAGACTATTGGGTATTTCCGGAGGATCTGGAGAAGGCGAAGAAGCAATTTGTACAGGTGAAGGAGATGCTCGATGCTTATACGCACTACTTCGGCGAGTATCCGTTTCCGAAGGATGGATACAAGCTGGTGGAGGCGATGTATTCAGGCGTCGAGAACCAGACGGCAATTACTTATGGGAATCATTTTGAGAACGGCTATCTAGGACGGCCGAAGACGGGGATTGGGACGCGGTTCGACTTCATCATCGTGCATGAGAGCGCGCATGAGTGGTTTGGGAACAGCATTACGGCGAGGGACCGCTCGGATATGTGGATTCATGAAGGGTGGGCGAACTATTGCGAAGGGTTGTTTGTCGAGTACAAGTGGGGCAAGGCGGATGGGATTACGTATGTAAATACGGGCAAACAAAATGTGAAGAATCAGGAGCCGGTGATCTCGGAGGAGGACGTGTTCAGCACGCCTCCAGGCGATCAGTATAAGAAGGGTGGACTGTTTTTAAATACGGTACGAACGGTGGTTGGGGATGATGCGAAGTGGTTCGCGCTGCTGCATGACTACTATCAGCACTTCAAGTATCAGACGATCATGACGACGGACATGGTGGCGTTCTTCAACCAGCAGACAGGGAAGAATTTGACGCCGCTGTTTAACCAGTATCTACGGCATGCTGCGATTCCTGTGCTGGAGCTGAAATTTGATGAGAGAGCGCATACGGTTTCGTACCGTTGGAAGGCTGAGGAGAAGGATTTTGCGATGCCGATCCGTGTTGGGCAGAAGGACCATTGGGAGATGATTTATCCCACGACTGCGGAGTGGAAGACTTTGTCTTCGCCCCTTGGAAAGGATGAGTTTGAGATTGATACGGATTACTACTATGTCGGAGTGAGCAAGGAGTAGTCAGAAAGCAAGGAAATAGGCCGGATGCTCGATTGCACCCGGCCTTCGTTATTGTGGGGCGAGTTATTTTCCGCTTTCGGTGGATTTGATGAAGCTGGCGACGTCGGATTTGAACTGCTTGAGGATGTCGTCCTTGACATAGATCATGTGGCCGGCTTCGTAGTAGTGATAGCTAATGTTGGATTGCAGGTTCTTCGGCATGGGGAGATGGTGCATCTCGTAGACACCCTCGAAGTATGGAGTGGCGAGATCGTAGTAGCCGCCAGCGAGCATGACCTTCATCTTCGGATTCATCTTCATGCGGTAAGCGAGGTCGGGCATGACGTTGGCTCCAGTCTCGACGCTGCCAGGTTGGCCGCCACCGCCGCCGAAGCCGCGGCCCGGAGGCGTGTGGGTCATGTTCCAGTTGAACTCGCCGCCCTGACGTGCGGACATGAGGTAGGTGGCCTGAGTTGCATACTTGAGGTCGTTGTGGAGATATTGGTTGATGGCTGTGTTCCAAGCCGAGGTGATGGCGTCGCTCTGGGGATCGTATCCGGAGGTTGAAGCGAGGGGATCGACTTCGGGGCCTTCGTAGCGTGAGTCGAGACGACCAGTGGTCAGGCCTTCGTTGAGTTTAAGTTCCTCGGAGAACTCGCCACCGGTGACGCGGAGGTCGGCACGGATGAGGTAGTCGACCGGCAGGCCGATGTAGCCGTGAAGTTTTTCGGCTACGGCCTGACGCTGCGCGTCGGGAAGTTCGCTGCCTTGAAGCAGGGCAGTCATGTATTCGCCGAGAGCGTACTTCTGAACTTCTTCCAAGAAGGGTTTGAGGGCCGGAGGCTGGTTGGGAAGCTTGTGGTGATACCAGGCGGTGGCTGCGAAGGTTGGAAGCGCAAGGGCGTAGGCCTGATCGACGCCTGGGTTTGCGGTGGGGCCGTCGACACTGTTGTCAAAGGCGAGGATCTGCGAGAGCAAGATAATGCCGTTGAGATCGACGCTGCGGAGGTCGGCGGCGAGGACAGCGGAACGCGGAGTGCCATAGCTTTCGCCGAAGATGTACTTGGGCGAGTTCCAGCGATCGTATTTGGAGAGGAAGCGACGGATGAAGCGTTCGAAAGCGTGGCCGTCGGCGTCGACTCCGTAGAAGGCTTCGCCTTTATTGTGGCCGAAGGTGCGGCTGAGGCCTGTGCCGGGAGCGTCGATGAAGACGATGTCGGCTACGTCGAGGATGGAGTACTCGTTGTTGACGATGTTGTAGGGGGCACCTTCCTGATGCTGAGTGTCAGGCGTGACAATGCGCTTGGGTCCGAAGGTTCCCATGTGAAGCCACATCGTGGGAGAGCCGGGGCCTCCGTTGTAAGCGAAGATGATGGGGCGCGTGGATGCGGAAGCGTCCTTCTTGAAGTAGGCGGCGTAGAACATGCGCGCGATCGGTGGTGCATCTTCGGCGCGCTCGGGGAGATGAATGTTGGCATCGGGAAGAGGCTTGCCGTCGAAGCCGAGGGTGGCGTCCTGTGGGTCGGTTCCTCCGACTGTGATGGTTCCGGCGACTGCGCGGTACGCGATCGTCTGGCCGCCGATGTTGACACTTCCTTCTGTGGTGGAGTCGGGCGTGATGGGAGCCGGGGCGGCTGCGGGGCGTGCGGCGGGTTGTGCGGCTGGAGTGGCGGGTTTCTCTTCGGGCTTGTCCTGCGCGAAGCCGAGGGTGGTGAAGGTTAAAACAGATGCCATCGTCAGGAAAGCGGACGACACGAGACGACTGCGCGGGGGAACGACCATGAGGAGACCTCGTGAATTTTGGATGAATCTGAGTGTAAGTGACGATTGGTTGTTTGGATTTGTTTCTTTTGATAATCAACGAAAGTGCATCGGTGGTTCAGGACAGGCGGAAAAGGCTTATTCCAATCCAGACGATAACGGCCAACGCGATTGCGCTTCCGATGAGAGTGAGAAGAAACGCGGTTGCAGGGCTCTCTCGTTCGGGGAAATAGGATTCATTCGGGTCGGCAGGGTTGTATTGGATTTGGATCACGTCGTTTTTGCTAAAGGTTCCCGAGTCGAAGTCTTGCCAGACCGCTACTCCCGAGTAGATGTGGCCATCGATCCAGAAGCTGTAGCTGAGTTCTGCACGTCTGTAACCTCGACGCCCTGGTTCTCCGAGTATGCAGTCGAAGACAGTGGCGTCTGCCCATGGCCAACTCTGTGCGCCGTGAAGTTTGAATCGAGCCTGTTCGAACAAACTTGCCAACGACAGGACCTTTCCACCAACATTCTGCTTTCAGCAGGTTAAGGTTTATTCGATGTTCTTATCGAAAAAATAACACTCTACGAGCATGCAGAAGATGTGTTCGAGGGCGAGGTGGGATTCCTGGATGTTCATTGTGACAGCGGAGGGGATGATGATGTTGTGATCGCAGAGGTCGCGCATCTTACCGCCGCCGTTTCCCGTGAAGCCGACTGTGGTGAGGCTGGATTTGCGGGATTGGTCCAGAGCTTGAAGGATGTTGGGCGAGTTGCCGGAGGTGGAGATGCCGATGAAAACGTCGCCGGGCTGACCGAGAGCTTCGATCTGGCGGGCGAAGATCTGGTCGAAGCCGAAGTCGTTGCCGCAGGCGGTGAGGATGGAGGAGTCCGTGGTGAGGGCGATGGCGCGAAGGGCGGGTCGGGTGTCAGTGAGGCGGACGACGAACTCGGCGACCAGATGCTGGGCGTCGGCGGCTGAGCCTCCATTGCCGGCGACGAGGAGCTTGTGGCCCGTGCGCATTGCCGCGGCGGTGAGTTCGGCGATGGTGACGAGAGTTTCGGAGATAGTTTCGTCGGCGAGGACTGTTTGCATCGTAGCGATGGATTGGGCGAGCTGCTTCTGAACAAGTTGCTTCATGTTTCTCCGACTGGATGAAAGTGTTGAGGCAAGGGTACGGGATTGGGGCTGCGCTTGTCGAAGTGATTGCGGCGAAGAGTGGTTGTAGTATGGCTGCGTTGGCTTTCGATTGTGGAATTGTATGCGGATTGGAGGCGCGGTGAAAAAGTTGGTTTGCGAGTCTGCGATTGCGTTGGTGTGTGGGGTGGGTTTTGGACAGGTGAATCCGGCGATGCCTGCTGCAACGCCGGCACCGCCTTCGATGGTGTCGTGGGCTTCGCAGGATGGGACGGGGAAGCCGATGCTGCTCTGGCCCGCGGGCGCGCCGGGAGCTCTGGGGGATGAGGATGTCGATAGGCCGTCGCTGACGGTGTTTCTGCCGACGAAGTTGAATGCGACGAGGACTGGTGTGGTGGTTGCGCCGGGAGGCTCGTATACGCACCTTGCGACCGAGAAGGAGGGGTATGCGATTGCACGGTGGTTGAACGAGCATGGCGTCGCTGCTTTTGTGCTGCAGTATAGGCTGGGGCCGAAGTATCACTATCCAGTGGAACTGGAAGACGCGCAAAGGGCAATTCGGATGGCGCGGGCGCATGCAGAGGATTGGGGCGTTGCAACCGATCATGTGGGGATGTGGGGATTTTCTGCGGGTGGGCATCTGACGGCGACTGCGGGTACACATTTCGATGCAGGGAATTCTTCGGCGAGTGATCCGATAGACCGCGAGAGCAGCCGGCCGGATTTTCTGGTGCTGGGGTATCCGGTGATTACGTTTCATGAGCCGGATCTGCATCGCGGATCGCTGAAGAATCTGCTGGGGGATACACCTGATCCGAAGCTGGTGGATTCGCTTTCGGAGGAGACACAGGTGACGAAAGATGCTCCCCCAACGTTTTTGTTTACGACGACCGACGACAAGACGGTTCCAGTGATCAACAGCGTGATGTTTTATGCGGCTCTGGTGAAGGCTGGTGTACCTGCGGAGATGCATATCTTTCAGCATGGAGCGCATGGAGCGGGACTGGCGGCGACGAATCCGCAGCTGAGCGTGTGGCCTGATCTGGTGGCGAAGTGGATGCGGGAACGTGGGTATATGGCTCCCTGAAGACTGGGTGTCGGCATGGGGAGAAGCGTGCTATGACTTTGGAGGAGTTTGTGGCTTCAGATGAGGCGAGTTTTTCCGGGGCTCTACTTGCGCTTTGGTTTGATGCTCATGGTGATTGGGAGAAGGCGCATGAGGCGGCTCAGGATGTTGCGGGGGCGGATGGGGCCTGGGTTCATGCTTATCTGCATCGCAAGGAAGGTGATCTTGGGAATGCGGGGTATTGGTATCGTCGGGCTGGGCGTCCCGCTGCCAGTGGTGATTTGAGGACTGAGTGGGATGGGATTGTGTTGGAGATGTTGGGCCGCTGAGGAACTCGGCTCGTGCTTTGCACAAATGACCCATCCTTCATGTACGGCTGCGAAGGATGGGCCACCGGATAAGGACGCTAAGGTCAATTTGGGGATTATTTTCGTAAGTATGCGTCGTTTTTGTTGATCCAGTCGTGGCGCGGTGGGGCGAAGATATCAAAATCGATGCAGTCTTCTTCCGCGGTAGCGGAGTGAAAAACATTCCCAGGGATGACGAGGACTTCGCCAGCGTGGACCGCGTGGGAAGTGCCATCGTCGAAGTCGAAGCGGAGTACGCCTTCGGTGATGAACGTGATCTGCTCGTTCGGGTGGGAGTGGCGGGGGACGATGCAGCCCTTCTTGAGAATGACGCGGGCGAACATGGATTGTTCGCCGTGAACAAATTGACGAGAGAGGAGCGGATTGAGCTGCTCGTTTTCGACATCGTTCCAACTGTAGAGAGTGGCGGTGGACATGGGGATGACGCCTTTCCTTTCGAGTGACGATAGAGGGAGATGCATTTCTCGCTTTGTGTTGCGCGCTCCCTTGTGTAGAGTAAGCGAAACGGGGTGATTCCAAGACGAATCACCCGCGTAAGCCCAGGAATTTGTGATGTGAGTTGGAGGCCGCGAGCGGTGACTTGTTCGCGGGCGTCTTTCTTTTTCTATAAGTGTCTTGACTAATTTTTTGAAACGGTGAGCTGACCATGCGTCTTCGAGTAGCAAAAGTGTATCTGTCTCTTCTGTTTGTGTTGATTGTGGGTGCGTCGGCGGTTGATGGATCACGAATGATGGCCCAGAGTGCATCGCCCGCGTCCTCGACTGCAGGATTGAGCCAGACAGACCGGATTGCCGCGCTGGAGAAACAGAATGTGGACAATGCTGCGGCGATCGCGGCTGCGCAATCGGCGGGAGACAACGCGTGGATGCTGGTTTCGGCTGCGCTGGTGCTCATGATGAGCGGGCCGGGACTGGCGCTGTTTTATGGCGGCCTGGTGCGAAAGAAAAATATTCTGGGCACGATGATGCAGACCTTCGCCATGATGGCGGTAATTACCGTGTTGTGGGCGCTGGTGACGTACTCGCTGGCGTTTGGCGAGGGGAATGCGTTTATCGGCGGGCTGCACAATGTGTTTTTGAAGGGTGTAGGACTGGTACCTGACCCGAAGTATGCGGCGACGATTCCGCTACAGACGTTCATGGTGTATCAGCTGATGTTTGCGATTATTACGCCTGCGCTGATTACGGGTGCGTTTGCGGAGCGAATGAAGTTTTCTGCAATGCTGGTGTTTATGGTGCTGTGGGCGCTGTTGGTGTATAGCCCGATGGCGCACATGGTCTGGGGTAAAGGTGGATTACTGAACGCTTCGCTCGGTGGGCGGTTTCCGACTCTTGATTTTGCGGGTGGGACCGTGGTGCATGTCACTTCCGGAGTTTCGGCGCTGATCACGGCGTTGTATCTGGGTAAGAGGCTTGGGTATCCGAAGGTGCCGATGCCTCCGCACTCGGTGGTTTTGAGTTTTATCGGGGCGTGTCTGTTGTGGGTAGGATGGTTTGGGTTCAATGCCGGGTCGGCGTTGTCGGCGGGCACCCTGGCCACTTCGGCGTTTGTCGCGACGCACTTTGGTGCAGCCGCTGCGGCGATTGGATGGAGCGTCGCTGAGTGGATTCGGCAGGGCAAGCCTTCGGCATTGGGAGCGATCTCGGGTTGCGTGGCCGGGCTCGTGGCGATTACTCCGGCGGCTGGGTTTGTTACGCCAATGTCAGCGCTGTGGATTGGGTTGATCGCGGGCGTTTTTTGTTACTTCATGGTGGTTAAGGTGAAAGCGTGGTTCGGTTATGACGACTCGCTGGATGCGTTTGGCGTGCATGGCGCGGGTGGGACGATTGGGGCACTCCTGACGGGAGTATTTGCGAACAGCGTAATCAACCCCATCTTCGGCACAGGGAAGCCGACCGGGTTGTTTGAGGGCAATGGGCACCAGTTGCTGAATCAGTTTGTTGGCGTGGCGATTGCTTGGAGTATTTCAATTGTGGGAACCCTGATCATTTTGTTTATTGTCGACAAGGTGATCGGACTTCGCGTGAGCGTTGAGGACGAACGCGAAGGACTTGATCTTTCGCAACATGGCGAAGAAGGGTACGATTGGGCGCACTGAAAAACAGCTTTGGTGTGAGCTTTGAGTTGTGAGGAGAGGAACGGAGTATGCAGAAGATTGAAGCGGTGATTCAGCCGTCGAAGCTGGATGCAGTGAAGGATGCGCTGGTGGAGATTGGCGTGGAGGGAATGACGATCACCGAGGCGCGCGGGCACGGCCGGCAAAAGGGACATACGGAGTTTTATCGCGGGCGGGAGTACTCGGTTGATCTACTGCCTAAGGTGAAGCTGGAGGTAGTGGTATCGGATTCGATGCTGGAACGAGCGATTGCCGCGATTACCTCAGCTGCGCGGACCGGGGCGATTGGGGATGGAAAGATTTTCGTGTCGAAGATTGATGAGGCAATCCGAATCCGGAACGACGAGCGCGGGGAGATTGCGCTTTAGCGCTGATGCGACTCTAAGAACTTGTTTCTGGGTTTGAATACTGTTGTTGCAGATAGGTTCCCTCGTCGGTTGAAACCGCGTGGATTAAATTGAAGTTATGGAGTGTTTAAGGCCACTTCCTTCAAAGCACGATTCGCACCTTCCTACGAGCAAAATGGCGATGCCGGCAAACGACTCCCTCAGCAGCGCGATGCGCGGACAATACCAGCGGCGGATGCTGGAGATTCGTGGTGCGTTCGAAGCGGGTGGCGCTTCAGGGGCTGTGACGATTGCTGCACGGGCTACGGCGGTTGATGATCTTGTGCGCGGATTGTGGGCGCGTGCAGTGGAACTTGATCCGTGGTTGCGTACAGGTGTTGCACTCGTCGCGATTGGCGGATATGGGCGCGGAGAGTTGTTTCCTTATTCGGACGTGGACCTGCTTTTTCTGCTGGACGGGCGGGTGACTGAGAAGGATGTAAAGGAAGCGGTGCGTCGGGTGAATCAGGAGTTGTGGGACTCTGGGATTCGCTCGTCTCCGATTACGCGGAGGGCTGCGGAGTGTGAGCGCTTCGATGCAGAGAATGCTGAGGGTGTGCTCTCGCTGATGGATCACCGGCTGGTGACCGGCGATGGCGTCGTTTATGAAGTGCTGGCGAAGCAGTGCATGCCAAAGCTTTTACAGCGTGAGTCCAAGGCGGTGATGACGCGGCTGATGGAACTGACTCGTGCTCGTCATGGGAAGTATGGAGACACGCTGTTTCATCTGGAGCCGAATATCAAAGACTGTCCGGGCGGATTGCGCGATGCTCATGTATGCGGGTGGATGGCGAAGTTGTTCCAGACGGCGGCCCAGACCGCGAAGAAAGGAAGCGGTGATGCCGTGTTTGCGCCTTCTGGAGAAGAGGACAGAGAATTTCGCAGCGCGGTTGAATTTCTGTGGTTAGTGCGGTGCTTTCTGCACTACCGGCATGAGCGGGATGACAACACGCTGGACTGGCAGGCTCAGGATGCCGCTGCTGAGACGATGGTGGGGCTGACGGGTCGACGGCCGAAGAAAGCCGATGCGGCGTACTGGATGAGGTTCTATTTTCGCCACGCTCGAAGTGTGGAACGGCGCGTGGAACAGGTGCTGGATGAAGTTCCTCTGGGCAAGACCGGAAAGCTGCTTGGGCTGAAGCGGGATCGAAAGGCAGAGGCTCCGTGGCATGGGTTTCGGGTGGAGCGGGGGCGTGTGGTGTTGCAGACCGAGCGAGAGTTCGGGAGTGAGCCAGCGGAGGACCCTGATGTTGTGTTGCAGGTATTCGAGACGATGGCTCAGACCGGATGCAGGTTGGGGCGAGAGGCGGAAGAGCGGTTATCGGATGGCTTGCCGCTGCTGTCGGCTCATCTGGAAGAGGGACCGGCGCTGTGGCACAGGCTGCGCGGAATTCTTACTGGCTTCCATGCTGGGGATGCGTTGCGGTCGATGCATGCGCTGGGTGTGTTGGAACTGCTGATCCCTGAGTTTCATGGCATCGATGCACTCGTGATTCGCGATGCCTATCACAGGTACACGGTGGATGAGCACACGTTCGTGCTGATCGATACGTTGCATGGGCTGGAAGCGGTGCATAAGGGCCCGATGGCCGAGTGGGCGGGGCGCTTCGGCGGGGTGTTGAGGGAGTTGCCACACCCGGAACTGTTGTATCTGGCGGCTCTTCTGCATGACACGGGAAAGGGGCGTTCGGGAGACCATGCACGCGAGAGTGCGCGGATGACCGAGAGCGTGATGGCGCGCCTGGAGTTGGATTCGTATGAGAGCGGGCTGGTCGTGGGGTTGATTGCGAATCATCTGGAGATGTCGGCGGCGTTGCGCAGGGATATCTTCGATGCGGAAACGGTGCGGGCGTTTGCGGGCAAGGTGCATACACCGGAAGCGCTGCGAATGCTGACGCTGTTCACTTATGCGGATATCGATGCCGTGCATCCGGACGCGCTGACCCCGTGGAAGGCGGAGAATCTGTGGCAACTCTACATTGCGACGGCAAATTATCTGGATCGCAGTGTGGATGATGAGCGCGTGAGCGGAGGTGCAGAGAGCGAGTTGGTGCATAGGGTCGTGGCGCTATTGCCAGGACAGAAGGCTGCTGTTGGCGAGTTTCTGGAGGGTTTTCCGGAACGCTATGTGTTAACGCGAACGCCGGAGCAGGTGCGTACGCACTTCGGGATGGCGCGGCGACTAGAACAGGATTCGGTGCAGCTGGAGTTTCGCCATGCACCGGCAGTGAGCGAGTTGACCGTAGTAACACGAGACCGTCCGCAGTTATTCGCGACGATTGCGGGCGTGCTTGCGGCGTGGGGGATGAACATTGTTACGGCAGATGCGTTTTCAAACCGGCAGAGCGTAGTCGTAGATACGTTCAGATTTACGGATACCTTTCGCACACTGGAGATGAACGCTTCGGAGCACGAGGTGTTTGTGAAGAGCGTGCACGATGTTTTGACAGGTGCGGTGGCGTTGGAGAAGCTGCTAAGCGGCCGACGACGAGGAAGAAAGAAGACCGCAATGGTGTCAGTCGAGACCCAGATCGAGTTTGACGATGAGGCCTCTTCGCATAGCACGCTCGTGCAGGTGGTGGCACAGGATACGACCGGGTTGTTGCGGGCGCTCAGCCTGACACTAGCAGCACGGGGATGCAATATCGAGGTGGCCCTGGTGGATACGGAAGGAGAGACCGCGATTGATGTGTTCTACCTGACGAAAAGTGGCGCGAAGCTGGATAAGAAGAAAGAGGGTGAGCTTAGGAAGGCTTTGGAACAGGCCATTGAAGAGAACGCGCAGTAGTTTTGGGTTATTGGCAGGAAAGTAAACCAGTTCAGGTGTTTTTGCCAGTTGTCTAGTGGGCGGTAGGTTCTATATTAGAGATATGGGTAGAGCAGCAGACGAGACGATGAGCAGCGGGCCGACAGCGGTCTCGCGAGAGAATGACAGGTATCTCTTCGGCAGCCTGGATAGTTTTGGGAAAAACCAGGAAAAATTACGGGAAGTAAGTTGGGGCGACGAACAGCCGGAGGGAGTGGTTCTGGCATCGCTGGACGCAGCAATCAACTGGGTGCGCAAGAATTCAATCTGGCCAATGACCTTCGGATTGGCGTGTTGCGCGATCGAGATGATGTCCATGGGTGGGTCTCGTTACGATATTGCGCGTTTTGGCGCAGAGGTTTTCCGTCCTTCGCCGCGACAAAGTGATCTGATGATTATTGCCGGTCGGGTTTCACAGAAGATGGCTCCAGTCATCCGTCGGTTGTACGAGCAAATGCCCGAGCCGAAATGGGTTATCTCAATGGGTGCATGCGCGACTTCAGGAGGAGTTTTCAATAATTACGCGCTGCTGCAGGGAGTAAACCAGGTGATTCCAGTTGACGTCTATGTTCCCGGCTGCCCACCTCGGCCTGAGCAGTTGCTCTACGCGATCACGCTTCTGCAGGAGAAAATCCAGCGGGAGCGGGGAACGGTTCGAAAAACACTGAATCTGTCGTAACTGTTGATGGAGCTTGCTTTGGTTACCAAGCTGGTTCATTTGGCCAGGATTGGGAGGTTTTTACCAATCCGCTGGTAACCTATTGAAAAGATAGTGTCAGACTAGTAATTTTTTATCCTAGGTCCTAGCAACTGCGGTAAGCTTGTTGGAATCGAACAACGAAACGATCCCTGTTTGTAACTCGGAATTGAAGACTGATCAAACGTAAGAATTTGAGTGGAGGAACTCGAATGGTTTATCGTCCGTTTCAAAATTTAAGCCGGTTAATGCTGGCTGCCTGTGCAGTCAGTCTCGGAGTTGGCGGCCTGAACGCGCAAACGACCCCCAGCACAGCCGCCCCTATGGGCGTTAACCCATCGCGAGTTGATGTTTTCCTGGGATACTCCTATTTCGGAGCCCACGGACAGGTAAAACCCGCTGGAATCAATTACTCCTCGATCGATGAGGGGGGACTCGGAAGCTTTGCCTATTACTTCAATAAGTATGCCGGCGCTGAGGCGGTTGGTTCGGTGCACCCGGATGGCAAAAATGATGGTTTCTACTCCATCTCGGGCGGACCGATCTTCCGTGCTCCAATGCAGAATTTCACCCTGTTCGCACATGGATTGGTCGGCGGCGGGCACTTGGGTGGCCCCAATTCGTCGAATCCATTTATTTATCACGAGCCATATCGATGGGGTCCCACTCTAACGGCTGGTGGTGGCATGGACTATCAGCTGCCTTTCTTTGATAACCGGTTTTCGATCCGGCTCTTCGAGGCAGATTATCGCTATGTCCATACGAACTATGGTCCGGCGACAACCATCCCGACCACCGGAACTTTGGGTGGCCGTACGAACCTGAGTGCCGCGGAGTTGAGCACCGGGTTGGTGATTCACTTCGGACACATCATTCCCCCGCCGCCAGTGACCTATGCTTGCTCGGCCTCGCCCGCGACCGTATATCCGGGAGATCCGATCACGGTTACCGGTACAGCAGGGAACATGAATCCGAAGAAGGCTTACACCTACACCTGGACGGCTGACGGCGGCACAATCTCGGGCAACAGTTCCACTGCGAACATCGACACCAAGAATGCTGCTCCCGGAACATATACGGCTAAGGGTCATATTCAGGGTGGCACGAAGCCCGGCGAGATGGCGGATTGCTCGGCCAGTTATACGGTGAAACAGTTCGATCCTCCGACAGTCAGTTGCTCGGCGAATCCGTCGACAGTGGCGCCTGGAGATTCTTCGACGATTACTGCAAACGGCATGAGCCCGCAGAACCGTCCGCTGACCTACAGCTACAGTGCATCAGCTGGTTCTGTGAACGGCAGTGGTTCGACTGCAACGTTGAGCACAGCAGGTGCGGCACCCGGAACGATTACTGTGACCTGCAACGTGGTTGACGATAAGGGCCAGACAGCCTCGTCGACAACGACAGTTACGGTCAACGCGCCTCCACCGCCGCCTGCACCAACGACGAGCGCACTGTGCTCTGCCAGCTTCGAGCGCGATGCGAAGCGTCCAAGCCGTGTTGACAACGAAGCCAAGGCTTGCCTTGACGACGTTGCTCTGAAACTGCAGAGTGCTTCGGATGCGAAGCTCGCTGTGGTCGGCTCGACCGATGGCGCAGAGAAGAAAGGTCCTGAACTCGCGGCAGAACGTGCCGTGAACACGAAGGACTACCTGGTAACGGAGAAGGGCATCGATGCCAGCCGTATCTCGGTCTACACCGGACCGACCAGCGGTAAGACGGCGACGACGACCCTGATTCCAGCCGGCGCAACGCTCGACACCACGGGTCTGACCCCAGTGGACGAGAGCGCAGTGAAGGCAAAGCCACGGACACCTCCGGCAAAAACACGAAAGAAAAAGTAAACCGAACAGAATAAGCACCAAGGCTGACTGGGTTGGTTCCCAGTCAGCCTTTGTGTTGAAGGGCACCGAAACCAATTCGCAGGAAACAGTTAGACTTTATTCTTAGGAAGAATCCTTGAAACAACGGTGCAGATTCTCTATTGCGTGCGCGGCAATTGTTCTCGCGCTATGCTGTGTTCGGCTTCAGGCGGTGAGTTGGCTGCCGTTTGGACCAGATGGCGGCGATGCGCGCGCTTTTGCCTCCGATCCACGTGATCCCTCACATCTGTATCTTGGAACGTTGACGGGATGGATTTACGAGTCAAAGAACGGCGGAACTGACTGGAAGCGTCTGGCATGGCTGGGCAAGCGAGATGACCTGGCGCTCGATTCGATTGTGGTCGACGCTTCGAATTCAAAGCACCTTGTCGTTGGCGCCTGGGTGTTCGGGAGTACGGATGGCGGACTCTACATTAGCAAAGATGGCGGGGTTACCTGGGAGAGCAACGCGGAGATGCGGGGGCAATCGATCCGTGCATTGACCGCCTCCGTCTCCGATCCTAAGACGCTGGTTGCCGGGACGCTCAAAGGGGTGTACCGGTCGGCTGATGGCGGGGAGCACTGGAGCCTGATCAGCCCGGAGGGTAGTCAAGAGATTCACGAGGTCGAGTCGATTGCGATTGACCCGGCGAACCCGCAGATCATCTATGCCGGTACCTGGCATTTGCCCTGGAAAACGGTTGATGGCGGCGCGAATTGGACGAGCATTAAGCAGGGAATCATCGAAGACTCGGATGTGTTTTCGATCATCGTCGATCCTAAGAACTCAAACGTCGTTTACGCGAGCGCCTGCTCAGGAATCTATAAGAGTGACAACGGTGGAGCAAAGTTCGTCGGCGGGGTTGCGGTGAACAAGACGCAGGGAATTCCTTCATCAGCACGGCGGACGAGAGTGCTGATGCAGGATCCGAAGAATCTGAACATCGTTTTTGCGGGGACGACGGAGGGCTTGTTCCGAACGGGTGATTCGGGCTCGACATGGCTGCGTATGACAGGGCCTGAGGTCATCGTCAATGATGTATATATTGATCCTTCGAACACGAACCGAGTCCTGCTGGCTACGGACCATGGCGGCGTTCTGGCCTCGACCGATGGAGGCTATTCGTTTCTATCGTCCAATCGGGGGTTCTCCGCCCGGCAGATTACTTCGTATGTAGCCGATGCGGCGCAGCCGGCCAGGATTTATATAGGCCTGGTGAATGACAAGGCGTGGGGTGGAGTGTTTGTCAGCGACAATGGCGGACTGACGTGGTCGCAAAGAAGTGCAGGGTTGAATGGGCAAGATGTCTTCGCCATGGGGCAGGCTTCAGATGGCACGATTCTGGCCGGAACGGGGCATGGACTTTATCGGCTGGAGGGTGAGGTCTGGAGGCCGGTGAACAACGTTTCCACGGGTGATTCGTCGCAACACGAGACAGTGACAGAGAGGAAGGTTGCCGATTCACCGAGGAGTGTGGGGAGAGCGGGAAGCGCTGCTGCGAAGAAGGTGCCTTCTGCTCCGGTTCGTGCGTTCGACGCGGATGTGAATGCGATCGCGAGGCTAGGTGACACCCTGTATGCGGCGACTTCGGCCGGGGTGCTGCGAAGCGTAACTGCAGGGCAAAGCTGGAAGGTGGTGCTTGGGCCTGAGCGCGAGGAGTGGAATTTTGTCGCTGCCGCGAAATCGTGGATCATTGCCGCGACATTGAGATCGGCGATGCTTTCTACGGATGGCGGGCAGAAGTGGGTCCCCGTGCAACTGCCTCCGACGCTCGAACTGGTTGCTGCGGTGGCGGTGGATGGCACCGGTGGACTCTGGGCAGCTGGACGAGAGGGTGTCTTTGTCTCCGAAGACCGAGGAGTTACATGGCAGAGCTTAAAGAACCTTGCGGTGCGGGATGTGAACAGCCTTTTCTACGATGAAGCTTCGCAACGAGTCCTGATTACGGCGAACAACAAGAATACGATTGCATTTGCAGTTCATGTGCCGGACCACGCTTTGCAGTACTGGAACTCGGGATGGGGCCTACGGCTGGTGCGGCCGATGGGAGACCACCTTGTAGGAGCTACGCTGTTTGATGGGATCGTCGTGCAGCCGCGCATGGTGGATTCGAGCGAATTGGCGAGGCACTGAGAGAGCGTGGGAGCGATGAGGAATAGAATCGAACTATGAGCTTCGAGTCTTTCGATACGCAAGCGCGACACTCCTTTCAGACAGACGACCTGAGCCTGCTGCCGGTTGCAGCCAAGGTAGCTCGGGGTGAGCGGCTGAGCTTTGAGGATGGCGTGACACTGTACCGGAGTGGCGATATCCTCGCCGTAGGTTGGCTGGCGAACCTAGTGCGGGAGCGACTGCACGGCAATATTGCTTACTTCAATGTGAACCGACACATCAATCCAACGAATGTATGCGTGGCCTCCTGTCGGTTATGTGCGTTTGGGCGCAAGAAGGGTGAGGCGGGAACGTACACCATGGCTCTTGAAGAGGCCTGGGAGACTGCAGGCACCGGGCTGACAGAAGCGGTGACTGAGTTTCACATTGTTGGCGGACTGCATCCGGATTTGCCCTTTGAATACTTCATGGACCTCGTTCGGGGGCTGAAGGTTCGTTTTCCAAAGGTGCATATCAAGGCGTTCACGATGGTCGAGGTAGCGTTTCTTGCGAAACGTGGCAAGATGACGATTCCGGAAACGCTGCAACGAATGAAAGAAGCGGGTGTGGACTCGATGCCTGGGGGCGGGGCTGAGATCTTTGCGGATCGTGTAAGACATATTATCTGCGACCACAAGATTGATGGCAGCGAGTGGCTCGATACGGCTCGGACAGCGCACAAGATTGGGCTGCGATCGAACGCTACGATGCTTTATGGGCATGTAGAAAACGATGAAGACCGGGTCGATCACCTGATCAAGCTGCGTGAGGTGCAGGATGAGACCGCAGGGTTCCAGACGTTTATTCCGCTCGCTTTTCATCCGGACAATACGGCACTGGCGCATATTCCGAAGACGACCGGGATGATGGATCTGCGGCAGATTGCGGTCGGAAGGCTGATGCTGGACAATTTTCCGCATATCAAGAGCTACTGGCAGATGGTTTCCCCAAAGATGGCGCAGATCTCACTTCGGTTCGGTGCGGATGATATTGACGGTACAGTGATCGAGGAGAAGATTTATCACGATGCCGGGGCAACGACACCGCAGGGAATGCGTCGCGGTGACCTGGTTCGTTTGATTACTGAAGCGGGGCGGGAACCGTTTGAGCGCGACACGATGTATCGGGCAGTGACTCGGAACGAAGACACTTTTACCGTTGCGGTTTAACGAAGCTGCATTGTTTTGCATCAATGCAGCTTTATGCGGATTCGTGCAATACGGTGCGCCTGCGGGCAGGTTCTTGGCAGTTTCTTGCGAGCCAAAATGGAAAATGCTTGCCACAGTCTGGTTTTCAAATCTGGCCGGATGGGCCATCTCAGGATGTTAACCCACTAGATTCCTCAAAAATACTATCAATATAAGAGCTTTCGGGATTTCCACCGCAAATGGTCATCCGTTTGCTTCATCACGACTGCACCGACAAATGATGAAGACATCCACGAGAGTGATCTCGTGGAATCTAACGTTTTTTTGCGGGCGCGATCTTGCAACTTCATTCCTTGAGTGAAAGAGGAGGCTCTGTGTATATCTTGTTCGGGCCAGCAATGGCGGCTCTAGTCGTCATTGCAGTTATTCAGCTTCGCGATCATTTCGCTCCCTCCCGCTAAATGACGAGGCGGGATTAGATTTTCAGTACGCTTGGTTCTTTTGCTTCTCTCCGACTTGGAAGGAGAGGGGAAGGGACCGACGAGGTCAGGCTAAGTCTGACCTCATTTTTCTTTAAGGGACGAAAGGTGTGGCTTGGCGGGAAGGATTGTTGAAAGAAAAAGAAGCAGAATTGCTCCTGCTGCGGGCACGAAGAGTCCTGCGCGAAGACCGTTGAAGGAAGTGGAGAAGACTCCGGTGAGCCAGGGCAGGGTTGCTCCTCCAAAAGAAGCCGTTGCGAAGAGTGACCCAAGTTTTGGGTGTCTGCCTGTGCGTGCGAGTAGAAACGACAGGATGAGCGGGTAGAGCGGAGCGAGACTTAGAGCGGCGAGAATTGTCAGCGTGACGACTCCAGCAGCGGAGATGTGCACTGCGACGCAGAGCAGAATCTGGGTGAGGATTAGAAGCGCCAGACACACGCGATAAAGCATAGCTTCGCCGAACTGCACTATCAGGAAGGTGACGAGAAGACGACCGCTAAGTTCGGCAACCCAGAAGTAGAGTGAGATTGACGATGCGCGAAGCAAGGGGTTGGTGCGAATTGCATAGCTTGGCAACCAGCCGCCGAGTGAATTTTCGACGCCAACATAGAGGAAGAGAGCGGCTGCGAAGGCTATAAGAAGCCTCACAGGCAGAGGCAAAGGCGACGCCTTAGGTGGGGATGCATCGAATTCGGATTTCGCTGGCTGAGCTTGCGGAATTGCGAAGGAGACGAGCGATGCGATAGCGAGGAATGTGGCTGCTGCAAAGAAGAACCGCTGAATCCCGCTGACGGACAGAATTCGTACGAGCAGTGGACAAGTGATCGCTCCAAGGCCCCATACGACGTTGAGAATCGCGATAAGACGCGCACGGGCAGCCGGGACGACGGTGCCCGCGATGACATTGCCAGCGGTAAGTCCCGCTCCAAGCCCCAGACCGACGCCGAAGAGAGCAATGTGTGCAGAGCCAAAGCCAGCCCATGCCATGGCCGCACAACCGGCAGCTGTAATGGCAGAACCGAAGAGGACGCTGGCGCGGAGGTTGCGGGTGGCGAACCACGCTCCGCAAAACTGCCCTGCGAAACTCGCAGTAAAAAGTGTGCCAGCCTGTGCGTCCTGAATGTGCCAATGCTGGATGAGGGTAGGCAGAATCGGGCCAAGCATGACTGTGGCGATTCCTGCTGCCAGAAAGTACAGGAAGACTGGAAGAAGGGTCCGGACGAGCTTCGAGCGGGAGGGTCCGCGTGTGTCTGCTGAAGAATCGGGCTGCAAAGCGCTCCTAACGCTTTCCTCGGTGCGATTTGGGTGCCGGAGGCACGGCCATCGTCGATTCTCTCACGATCAACTCCGGCTCAAACCATATCTCTCGCGGAAAGGGTTGGTCCGGCGTCTGAATGCGTTGAATAAGAAGCCTCGTGGCTTCGGTCCCCATTCTGTGGAGCGGTTGACGGACAGTGGTGAGGCGCGGATTGAAGTAATCGGCAATGATGATGTCATCGAAGCCGATGACGGAGATGTCGCGAGGACATTTGAGTCCTGCATCTTCGATTGCTCGAATGGCACCGATGGCAGAGGTGTCATTGAAACAGAAGATCGCAGTGAAATCGCGCGTGCGGGCGAGCAGGTCGCGGATAGGCGGATAGCCAAGCTCAGGCGACCAGATATTTTTTTCAAGATAGATGCAGAGGTCAGGATGGACAATGATACCGATCTCTTTAGCGATAGTAACGATAGATTCCCAACGCGCTTCGGAGTCGAGTGAGTAACGTTGCCCTTTCATGAAGGCGATACGGCGGTGGCCGAGGTCGTGGAGGTGGCGAAGAGCCAGGCGCGCTGCAGAGGTGTGATCGAGCATGACATTCGTAACAGAAGATAGGTCACTATGGATGGAGATTCCGACGACTGGCAGGGGGATGTTGATGGACAATCCCGTGTTGATTAGGAGAAGACCGTCGATGCGACGCCGCATGAGGATCTCCTGATAGTCGTCTCGCAGATCCATTTGACCGAGATGGCTGACTGTAAAAGAAAGGAACCCTTCCTGCAGAAGATACTGTTCGACGCCAAGCATGACTCCGGTGACGTAGCCTTCGCTGAGTTCGGGAACGATCACACCAATAGTGTTGGTGAGACGAGAGCGTAGCATCCGGGCGTGCGGATTTGGCCGGTAATTGAACTTCTTCGCGGCTGCATGAACGCGCTGCCTTGTAGCCGCGGCGATCGATTCGGCGAAGGGCGAATTATTCAGGACGATGGAGACGGTAGCTACCGAGAGATCGAGGTAATCGGCGAGTGTCTTGAGCGTAGCCGGCCTATCAGATTCAGAAGTCTTCCCTCGAGGTGTCATCTAGCTCCGTCGGATGTTCAACATATGGCAATAGTTGTACACCCTGCAATGCGGGGGATGCACGAATGAACCAAAAAATCGACTGATTCTCGTGAGAGAAGGACTTGTCGCGGTTACAAAAATAGAGACAAATTGTGACCTGTTTACGACATCTTCCTGGCTGCTTAGCGCTAACTTTGCCATAACGTTTTTCGCAGCATTCCGTCTTTCAGAGTGAGCCAGAGCATTCCTGTGGTGTATATCCGGAAGATTTTCCTGAACGGTTGATCTTAATGTAGGAATTATTTCGATATTTTTTGATTCGAAAATGGTCTTACAGGGATGGATGGAAGAGTTTTACCGTCAAAGGTCGCTGAACGATGGCCGGCTGCGGATTTAATTTCTTTGCTACTTTCCGGACGAAGAGTACGTCAGATTAATCAAAAACTCATTGCGCTGTAACTGAATACAAATATTGACATTAGTTTGGATACATGAAATTTTAGATATCACCCGGTAAAGTTGTAATAGGTTTGGCACTGATTGCGCTCCGAGAGTGTATGAGGGCATTGAAGATCAGGCCATAGGCCTTACTTAGGACCCTCGGGTGTGTTTTGCACACTATCAACGAGTGTAGGTCCTGGTTTCAGCCGCTGCTTTGAGGATATCCGAAAGGCTGCGCGTGTTTTCGCAGGAGGCTTGAATGAATGCTTTACGGAAGTTCACGAACAGATTCTTAGGTCTTGTTGTGTTGCTGATGGTTGGGGCAGGTGCGTCCTTAGCGCAATCCACGGCCACCTTGGCCGGAACAGTTACCGACCCAACTGGAGCCGTTGTTCCGAATGCGAGCGTCACGGTGCGTTCGCTTGCCACCAATACAACTCGAGAGACGGTGAGTGACAGCGCAGGCGCATATGTGGTGCCGTCATTGCAACCAGGCGATTATGAGATTCGAACCACTGCTGCCGGGTTTGGCACGAGCGTGATCAAGAGCATCACGCTTCTGGTCGATCAGACTGTAACTGCGAACATGAAATTAAATGTGCAGTCAGCCGGTGAAACTGTACAAGTAGAAGCCGGGGCAGCTCCCATCATCGACTCGCAAACCATCACGATGGGACAAGTGATCGATAAGGATACAGTACAGAATATTCCTTTGAATGGCCGTCACTTCCTCGACCTGACGAACTTGACACCTGGAGCGGTCGTTCCTCCAGCAAATGGCTTTTTGACTGGGACAAGCCGCGGTTTGGGCGCGAACTCCTTCATCACCGGCGGCGCTCGCGAAGACGCGAATAACTTTCAGATCAATGGCATCAATCTGAACGACATGACGCAAAATCAGATTACGTTCCAGCCGTCGATCAACACGACTTCAGAGTTCAAAATCATCAACTCGTCCTTCGGCGCAGAGTACGGCCGTAGCTCGGGTTCAGTCGTGAACGTCGCGACGCGCTCCGGTACAAGCTCCTACCACGGCGAAGCCTTCGACTATCTTCGTAATAACTATTTTGACGCTCGCAACTATTTCAATCGAAAAGGCTTGTTGCCGCAGAATCGCCAGAACCAATTCATTCGTAATAACTTCGGCGGAGCATTGAGCGGTCCCGTTCCGTTTATCCTTAAGGACAAAGCTTTTCTCTTCCTTAGCTATGAAGGTCTACGGCAAACGCAGGCACTTCTGCTGACCAGTAATGTTCCGACACAGGCTCAGCGAGTGGCATTCGCGAACAGCCCTGCTGGTCCGGCTTATGCGAAGCTGATTACCTTAATTCCGGTTGGCGTTGAATCGACTACAAACGGGGTAACCACGGCAGTTGCTACGGGATCTTCTCCTGGGCCTGTGAAAACAGACCAGTACAGTGGCGACGGTCTTTTTAACATCTCCACGGCAAATACTCTGCACATGTACTACGCGTGGCAGCAGGATGCGCGCACCGAGCCGAATCTTCAGGGCAACACCGTCGCCGGATTTGGTGACCACCGCACCGCGCATCGTCAGATCGGGACGATCAATGATGTGCACATTTTCTCTCCGAACGTTGTGAACGAGGGACGACTTGGTTTCAACCGCATCGCGATCAACTTTGCCGATTCATTCAATGCAGTTTCGAGTGATTATGGTATTCCGAACGGCGTGACTGCTCCGATTGGTCTACCTCAGATATCGGTCACTGATCTCGGGCTTAACTTTGGCGGGCCCTCGGGCTTTCCTCAAGGGCGCTTCGTAACCACGTATGTGTTATCTGACACGGTCTCTTATTTGAAGAGCAAGCATTCGATCAAAATAGGTGGCGAGTTCCGGCGTTTTCAAGGAAACAACTTCAGCAATACCGCCGGCACCGTCAATTTCACCACGACGGCCAACTTTATCAATGGCCTGACAAACACCTATACTGCCAATTCGGTCAATCCAGTCAGCAATCGGATCTTTATCAGTTCGGTCGCTGCATTTGTAACGGACAGCTATAAGGTCACACCTACCTTAACCCTGGAGTATGGTCTGCGGTATGAGTGGAATGGAACGCCTGCGGAGGGCGGTCACCGGTTTATTACCTTCAATCCAGCAACGAGTGCTTTCCAACAGGTGAACCAGCCTTACAAGCAGAACAATAATTACGAACCGCGTGTGGGTTTTATCTACGATCTCAACGGCAAAGGTAGAACAACCATTCGCGGCGGCTTCGGCTACCTAGTGGATCAACCGATCATCAGCAATGTGACCGGCCTCGCATCAAATCCCCCGTTATCCAATCCTCTGCAAGTCACCGGCTCGCCTATCGGCACTGCCTTTACCAATGCGGGTCTGACCGGACTTGCCCCGAGCTCTGTCAATCCGAACTTCAAAAATGGCTATATCGAGTCCTACAATTTGAACGTGCAACAGGATCTCGGTCATGGAGCTGCGCTGCAGGTCGGTTATATTGGTTCACAGGGCCGTCATCTTCGTCTGAATCACAACATCAATCAGTTCATCTATGCTTCTCCAACTGCAACGACGGGAACACGGCCGTTTCCGACGGTCTCATCGTCCAGTCCTATTCGTCCAGGGGCAGCGTTGGGCAACATCACTTACAACGACTCCATTGGTATGTCGAACTATAACGCTCTGTGGGTGACTTACCGAAAGTCACTTCGCGGCGGTTTGCAGATCAACACAACCTATACCTACGCAAAATCGATGGACGAGAACTCTCAGTCTGGTAATGGCATTCAGGACAATACCAGCCCATCTGGGAGCTATGGTCTGTCAGACTTTGATGTTCGTCATCACTTTGTCTTTAGCGGTACCTGGACGCTGCCGTTCCATGGGAACCGTCTGAAGGATGGCTGGTTGCTTGCCGATGTTACGCAGATTCAGGGCGGCAATCCGTTGAACGTTGTGACGGGCTCTGCGTATAGCGGTGCTTCAGGCAACATTCGTCCTACTCTGCTGGCTCGTCCTTCCGTCGGTGTTCACACGGCGCTTGCAAACTTCAACATCCCGTACATTGTTGGCACGTCATGCGCGACAGTGACCGCGGGTTGCAACTTCCTTACGCCGACTGTCGGATATGGTTCTATGCAGCGTAATTCGCTGACAGGTCCGGGCTTCTCCGATACGGACGTCTCGCTGCAGAAGACAACCGCTATTACGGAGCGTGTGAACTTTATTCTCCGTATGGATGCGTTCGACGTTTTCAATCAGGCTAACTTCGGCAATCCCGTTCTGACGGCTTCGCCAACAAGCACAACCTTTGGTCAGATCACTGGGACTCGTGGCGCGATCGGAGATGCTGGATCGTCTCGTCAGCTTCAGTTCGCAGCAAAGGTGCAGTTCTAATAACCTGGCTAAAATGCGCTCTGCCCGGATAACGGGCAGAGCGCATTTTTATTGGTGCTCCTCTAGGGAAAGGCGGAGTTTGGCCCGGATGAGTAACAAAATTGTCGTTCGTGATTATCGGCCGACCGATCTTATTGCAATGTTCAGGTTGGATGAGGCTTGCTTCGCAGAGGAGTTTCGCTTTGACCTGGAATCGATGCGGGAGTTTGCGGAGGAACCGAATGTTATCGTTCGAATTGCCGAGAACGGTTGCGGTGGAATAGCGGGATTTGTGGTGGCCCATGTTGAACGCATTGCGTCGGAGTTACAGGCTTATCTAGTGACGTTGGATGTAGCTCGTGAATATCGGCGAAGGGGGGTGGCCAAGCGTCTAATGAGCGAGGCAGAGTCACAGGCTGCGAAGGCGGGTGTGCGGTGGATTCAGTTGCATGTGTTTACAGGAAATGAGGCTGCCATCCATCTCTACGAAAAGCTTGGTTATAGGCGAGTGAAGATTCACCGCGGGTATTATGGGCGGGCCGGGCTCGATGCGATTGTCTATAGCAAAGAGCTTGCGTATCCTGATGCCTAAGCTACTTCTTTCCGAAGACATCGCCCATACGCCGAATCTGTGCGCCAACGCCGCGCAGTTTTTCTTCGAAGTGCTCGTAGCCGCGATCGAGATGGTATACCCGATCGAGGATGGTTTCGCCATCAGCGACGAGGGCGGCGAGAACAAGCGACGCGGATGCGCGAAGGTCAGAGCACATGACGGCGGCCGATTGGAGCGATGCTTTTCCGCGGACCGTCGCCGTGCGTCCCGAGATAGTGATGTTCGCGCCCATCCGGATGAGTTCCTGAACGTGCATAAAACGGTTTTCGAAGATGTTCTCGGTGATGGTGCTTGTGCCGTCTGCCTGGGTGGCGAGGGCCATGTATTGGGCCTGCATATCGGTGGGGAAGCCGGGATATTCTTCCGTGACCATATCAGCAGCTTTGAGTTCGCCACCGGAGCGGACGCGGACGTTGTCAGTGCCGACGTCGATGCGTACACCGCATTGTTCGAGCTTGGCGATAAGCGCGCCGAGATGTTTAGGTTCGCAGGAGTCGACGTTGAGGTCGCCGCCGGTGATGGCTCCGGCGATGAGGAAGGTGCCGGCTTCGATGCGGTCTGGGTTAATGCGATGACGTGCACCGTGGAGTTTGGAAACACCTTGAATGCGGATGGTGCCCGTGCCCGCGCCTTCGATTTTTGCTCCCATCGCGGTGAGTAGCGCGGCCAAGTCCGTGACCTCGGGTTCGCGAGCGCAGTTTTCGAAGATGGAGTCGCCTTCGGCGAGGACGGCGGCCATGAGGAGATCTTCGGTGCCGGTGACCGTGATCTTGTCGAAGACGATGTGTGCCCCTTTGAGGCGGCCGTTTCCGTTGTCGGGGCTGCGGGCTTCGAGATAACCATGATCCTGGGTAATGGTGGCGCCCATGGCTTCGAGGCCGAGAATATGAAGGTCTATGGGTCGGCCGCCGATGGCGCAGCCTCCGGGCATGGCTACACGGGCGATTCCGGTGCGGGCGATGAGCGGCCCGAGGACGAGAGAGCTGGCTCGCATAGTCTTGACGATCTCGTACTTGGCGACGGGATCCGAGAGGATGCCGCATTTGATGCGGGTGCGATGCTGGGCACGGCCGTAGCCAAGTTCGACTTCCGCTCCCATGCTGGTGAGAAGCTTGCGCTCGGTCTCGATGTCGCGGACCTGAGGGATGTTTTCGAGGATGACCTCATCTTCGGTGAGAATGGCGGCGGCCATGCACGGGAGAGCGGAGTTTTTCGCTCCGGAGACCTTAATAGTTCCGAGAAGGGGATTGCCGCCACGTACTACAAACTTGTCCATCCTCTCAGTCTACGGAGATTTTCCGTGGAAATGGGTAGCTGGGCGGGTACACAAAATGGGGTAGTACCTGAATGAAAAAGATCGGCAGCCAGAGTGACATCTCCGGTGGAGGAGGCCTGGCTGCCGTGGTGGTTAGAGATCGGCTTGTGGGCTTGCCAACGGCTGCGTCTGCGTGGGAGCACCATGATTACGCCGATGGGCGTGAGCCTGCTGGAGTTGCTCAGGCGTGAGCAACGCAGAGAGCTGCTGACGCGTCTGCTGCTGGATGGCATGCATTTGTTTGTGCATGATCATGGGCGACATCGTTGTGTCGTTCTTCAGTGTGGCAATCTTCTGGTCGCGGTCAGCGAGGATTGGCTCGATCTTTGCGGATTGGTCAGGTGAGAGGTTGAGCCGCTTGCTGAGTCGTGCAGTCTCCCGCTGGGGATCGTGCTGGTGGTGGCGCTTCGCGGCCGGGGCGGGCGCGGGTGCTGCGGGCTCTTGTGCGAGGACCAGAGTGCCAGAGAGAGCCAGTGCCAGGGAGGATGAGAGTAAAAAGCGATTCATGTGCGGTGCTCCTTGTTGCGGCCTGTTTGCCGCATACTGGTAAGAAAAACACGCGGTACGGGAAATGTTGCGGTATTTCCTCAGTCTGAGGAATTGCGTGGTGGAGACGTCGCAGAAGAGATTGATTCGATGGGTCTATTCAAAGGTCTCAAGGCTGCGAATTTGATGCAGACAGATGAGGAGCGGGACCGCGCCGAAGATGCCGAAGCTACAGTCGATAAGACGCCAGAGAAATGGGATACCGCGAATTGGTCCTGCGATGAGGGCGAGTGGAATGACCGAGACACAGGCAACGACGCCGAACTGAAGAACCCATTTGTTACGGACCGGATCGCGCAGGGGCCCGACGAAGACGATCGCCAGAACGAGATGGGCGAAGGCAAGCCAGTCGGTTCCATAGGCGAGGAAGGGGTATCGTTCGCCTGTGTCCTGGAGGGCGGTGTGGACTCGGGTGAGCCAGCGAATGATCGTGTCCGGGAGAATCGGATGATTTGAGAGAAACGATGCTAGCCAGCGGGTTTCATGGTCGAGGGGGAAGGCGGTTAGTCCGCTGAGAGTGAGTCCGATAATGAAGATAAAAAGCCAGATGCGAATGGAGCGCAGTAGTTGAGGTTTGGTCTGAAGGGTGAGCGGCATCTGCGGCCATGGTAGCTGATGTGTTTTGCATGGAACGACGGAGGCGAATACCAGGCGAAGTTGAATGGTGTGAGTCTTGCATACTTGGTAATGCCCCATTTAGGTACAGACTTGATCGAAAATTGTGGATAATCTGGGCTACTAGTCTGTTTTGAGGTGTGTGAATGGCGCGTCCATATTGGTCCGGTCGAATTCAGGTCTCCCTTGTCTCGTTCGGAGTACAGCTTTACGTGGCTACCGAGTCGAAGAACCAGATCAGCTTTCATCAGATAAGCAGAAGTACGGGCGAGAGAATTCGCCACCAGAAGGTTTTGCAGAGTGCTGCGGAGTCGGAGAGCGATACGGCGGCGACGGCTGTTGGCAAAGACGAGATTGTGAAGGGGTATGAGTATCGTAAAGGCGAGTACATTCTTGTCGAGCCGAGCGAGCTAGAGAACCTGAAGGTGCCGTCGAAGCACACGATTGACGTCAGCCAATTTGTGACCGTTGATGAACTTCGGCCCGAATACATCGAGAAGCCTTATTTTGTGGTGCCAGAGAATGACAGCCAGGCCGAAGCGTTCGCAGTGATTCGGAAGGCGTTGCAGGAGAGTGGGAAGGTCGCCATCGGCAAGGTTTCGTTTGCGGGGCGCGAGAACATAGTTGCGATTCGTCCTGCGGGCGATGATGCGCACGGCGGCATGATGGCGTATACGCTGCGATATTCCACCGAACTGCGCGACGAACGGACGTATTTCCGCGATCTGAGCAAGGTGGAGATCAACGCAGAGTCGCTGGAGCTTGCCGAGTCCCTGATTGCGAAGAAATCGACAAAGCTTGATCTCTCGAAGTTTGAAGACGGCTATGAGGTTGCGCTCAAAAACCTGATTGACGCCAAGATCAACAAGATGCCTGTGCCGACGGATGAGGCCGAGCAGCCGAAGAGTAACGTGATCAACCTAATGGATGCATTACGGAAGAGTTTGGGTGGAGAGGATACAGGCTCGAGCAAGCGCGTGCCAAAGAAACCCGCGGCGAGTGAGAAGAGCGATTCGAAGAAGGGAATCGGTTTGGTCAAAACCGCTACGAAAGCTTCAGCCAAACGAAAGACCGCTTAACACTGGGTCCGGTAGGTTTCCGCTGGGTGCTGTCCAAGCCGATACATGTGGTAAATCACTTCGCAGCCAAACCAGGCGAGAGAGGCAATCAAGGTCCATCCGCAGCGGTGCTGGGTGGCTGCAAGCCACGTTGATGGGTGAGCTAGTCCGATGGTGAAGTGATGGCGTACGTGACAGAGAATCACTGCTGACGAGACTGCCCCCACGGACAGCACTGCCCGGAGACTCTGTCCATGGCCTATTTGCCTGGTCATAACAATTAGAGTTCGAGCCTGGAGTCGTCGATCGCGAGGCGAACGTTGCCGTCGGATTTGGTAAGACGGCGAACAGCTTCCATCTTGTCGACGTTGGCTTTGAGCATCACGACCGCGATGGGGATGGATTTCCCGGCAGACTTGATGGTGCGAATGGCGGTGTCACGGTCGATGTCGCAGACCTTCATGAGGACTCGGATGCCGCGCTCGACGAGCTTCGCATTCTTCATGTGCACGTTGACCATGAGATTGTCGTAGACATAGCCAAGGCGAGTCATTGCGCCAGTCGTTATCATATTGAGAATCATCTTCTGGGCAGTCGCGGACTTCATGCGCGTGGAGCCGGAGATGACCTCCGGGCCGACCTCGGTGACGATGGCAGTGTCAGCAACATCGGCCAGCGGTGTGTTTTGATTACAAGTAATCGCAGCGGTTTTGGCACCACGAGCGCGAGCGTATTCGACGGCCCCCACAACGTAGGGCGTTCGGCCACTGGCTGAGACGCCAATGACAATGTCTTTGCGGGTTGGACGCCGCCGGGCAATGTCACGCTGGCCGATCTCCGGTGAGTCCTCATTCACATCGGAGGCGGAGGCAAGCGCTTTTGGGCCGCCTGCCATGATGTATTGAACTTGTTGGGGAGCGGTCGAGTAGGTGGGAGGACACTCAGATGCGTCCAGAGAGGCGATTCGGCCGCTGGAACCTGCTCCAACATAGATGAGACGTCCCCCATCGCGAAGGGAGCGGGCGACGGTATCGATAACGATGGCAATCTCAGGGAGTGCCTTCTTCACGGCAGCTGCTACCTTCGCGTCTTCGTGGTTAATAATGCGTGCAATCTCCAAGGCTGACTTGGTGTCTAGCCCTTCGGATGCTGCATTTGCGGTTTCCGTCGTGAGATCTTTGAATTCCTCGGCGCCTCGGTTGACGGGTCTCGATGTAGGGGCCTGCTCTAGCATGGTAAGGGTTGCCATAAATTGTCCTGCGGTGCTGCTTTAGCCATTCTAGTCCTATGGGATGGGAAAAGCTCTAAGAAAGGATTTCCGAGATACGCCCATGGGAACCAAGAGGAGAACAAGATATGAACTTTGGTCGGGGTGTGCAGGCAGCCTTTAGCCAAGGTGTGGTTCTAGACGTTCCACAAGGCATTTTTTTGCGAGTTTTTGGGGATAAAATCGTCGGCCGGAATTGTAAGATATAAGTTGGCAACCGAAGAAAATCGTCTTTTTTGGTCCGAGGCAAGTAAGATGCGTCAGGCCATGAGCTGGTCCGCGGTTGCATCTCGCTTGTTTCTGCGTCTAATCAAGGGGAGGTCCGAACAAGCACGTGCAGACAGACGGAGAGACGGGGTTGGATTCGAAAGATAAGTCTGACGTCGAGGGTTCGGTACGCGCCCGTGGGGCGATTCATGCCTGGTTCTGGGACCTGATGGTGGCGGTGGTGGTTTCGACTCTGATTATTTTCTTCCTCTATCAACCTGTTGTAGTGGAAGGAACCAGCATGCTGCCGATGCTGGAGGATCAGGATCGTTTGATTATCAACAAACTGGCTTATCGAGTGGGCGATATCCAGCGAGGCGACGTAGTGGTTTTTATTTATCCGCGCGACCATGAGAAGAGCTATATCAAGCGTGTCATCGCACTTCCTGGTGACCGATTGCGGATCGACCATGGCGAGGTATTTGTCAACGGTGCCCGGGTCAAAGAGCCATACGTACCCAGGCAGTTTGAAGACGACCGCTCGCAGTCGGAGATCACGATACCATCGCATGAGTATTTTGTGATGGGGGATCACAGATCGATTTCAAGTGACAGTCGAGCCTTCGGTCCGGTGGATCGCGAACTGATCTACGGCAAAGCAGCGTTTGTGTACTGGCCGATGGATCAGGCTGGCGCCGTGCACTAACTCTATTTGGCGTAGTAGCCGGCTCTTGACCGTACAGCGAGGCCGGGACTGGTGGTCTGGATAACAACTTTGCGATAAGTTCCGTCGCGAACGGGGTTCGTCGACTGGTAGGCCAGGTCGTAGAGGGATCGCAGGTCTCCGGCTATCTCGGCAAAGTCTCGTTTCAGCTTCGTAGAATGAAAATCGAAGGCCTTACCACCGGTCAGCGAAGTGAGATGATCGAGTGCGCGCATGCCGTACCGATCGCGCGCATCCATCTTTCCGTGTGTTAGCTCAGTGTAGCGAATGGCGTAGATGAGAACGTCCGCATTCTGCGCAGTCTCGATAGCGTCGATGAGGTCGTGCTCGCTGGAGTTCTCTTCTCCATCGCTAAAGATAAGCAGAACCTTGCGCCGCTGGTGGATGGCAGCCAGCCTTTCTGTAATGCTGAAATAGACTGCGTCATAAAGGGCCGTGCCGAGTTTGCGCTGTTCTTCGGGACCAATCTCCGGAAAGTTCAGATTGCCTTTGTCGAAGCTGCGGACGCCGTCCATAATTGCCTGTGCGGAGGCAGTGGCGTCGCTGACGAGTCGGAGGTGATTGCCGAAGCAGAGCGCGAAGGCCTCGTCGGTTGGTTCGAGGACTTGTTTGAGAAAGGCCTCAATGTCCTTTTCATGTTCCTTGACGAATTTCTCCTGGCTTCCGCTTTCATCAATGATGAGGCCGATGCTCAGGGGGAGTTGATTATCGTGGGCGAAGAAGCGAATCTTCTGCGGGACGCCATCTTCAACGACGGTGAAGTCATTCTGAGCAAGACCGGTGACGATGCGGCCGTCGGCGTCGCGAACACTGAGCGTCGTGTCAATCAGGTGAGTCTCGACCTGAATGACAGGGACACCTTGTGCAGAAGAAGAGAAGCTCAATGAGAGGATCGCAGGGAAAAAAAGAGAGAATCGAAGCAAGATGCCCACCTGTTGTACGAAATGACATGGTTAACAAGCTTGAATACGAAAGCCGCACAGAGTTGTTCCAAAAAATGCAGGATAACGCATCTCTCCGTGCCCAATACGAGTAAACGGTTGCCTCGGAAGAGAATTTATCTTCGTACAACGAGTCTCTACGGTGTCGAATCAGACTTAACCAGAACGGATGAAGTTGGTCATTGGTACAAGGAGAACCGACATTGAAAAAATTCTTGATTAGCTCATTTTTAGGTCTGAGTTTGCTTCTTCCGCTGGCTATCACGCCGGCTTCAGCTGATGCGCAGGTCGTTGTGAAGGTAGGACCGACGCATCACTATCGTCACAGGTATCGTCAGGTTTACTACCGCCATGGCCACCGGTACTATCGTTACTACTATCGCTAGCGAGTGGTTCCTTAAGGTCTGAGCCCGCGTCTCGGCGCGGGCTCGGGCGCTTACCGGCGTGGTGCGAGCTATTTCAAAGTTGCAGTCGTAACAATCTGAGCGAAGGACTGTGGATCGAGGCTGGCACCTCCGACAAGGGCGCCGTCGATATCCTCGAGGCAGCAGAGAGCCTGGGCGTTATCGGGCTTGACGGAACCGCCATAGAGGATGCGAATTGACGCAGCAAGTTCAGGACTGAGTGACTTGGCAATCTGCTCGCGGATGATCTTATGCGCTTCTGCGGCAATCTCTGGTGTAGCGGTGCGTCCTGTACCGATGGCCCACACCGGTTCGTAGGCGAAGACGACAGTGCTTGAGGTGGTCGGGTCGATGCCTTCGAGGGCGATGGAGACCTGAAGCTCCAGAACGCTGCGGGTGAGATCGGCCTCGCGTTCTTCAAGCTTTTCCCCGACGCAGACGATCGGAATGAGACGATGGGCGAGAGCGGCCTTGAGTTTAAGGTTAACGGTGGTATCGGTCTCGTTAAAGTACTGACGGCGCTCGGAGTGGCCAATGAGGACGTGCGTTGCTCCGATGGCGTTGAGCATCACAGGTGAGGTTTCTCCGGTGAAGGCGCCTTCATCCTTCCAATGCATGTTCTGTGCCCCGACGAAGACGGGCTTGGATCTGGCAGCGTCAACGAGCGCTGGCAGACAGGGCATCGCAGGGCATAGAACGATCTCTGCGGCGTTATTTTGTTTGATAAGTGGAAAGAAATTGGTGAGGAAGGCCGTCGACTCCGCGGGAGTTTTGTACATCTTCCAGTTGGCGGCGATGAGTAATTTGCGCATTTGGCTATAAGTATTTCATTTTCATTGCATCGTGGAAAGGCGAGAAGTTCGGTAAGAGATCCGAGCTTCTCCTCTATTTGAACCGCTGATTCTCCGTAAGCGCGGCGACGCCAGGGAGAGTTTTGCCTTCGAGGAATTCGAGGCTGGCTCCGCCACCTGTGGAGATGTGGGTGATGCGGTTGGCTACGCCTGATTGCTGTACTGCGGCGACCGAGTCGCCTCCACCAACGATTGTCGTGGCGTCGTGGTTACGTGCGACGGCATGAGCGATGGCGTTGGTGCCATGGGCGAAGGCTGGCATTTCAAATACCCCCATAGGGCCGTTCCAGATAACGGTGCGGGCCTCAGTGATCTCGTCTTCGAAGAGCGCAATGGATTTGGGCCCGATGTCGAGTGCCATCAGTTCTGCGGGGAAGGCTCCCTTGCCCGAGAAGGGCTGAGTCTTCGCGTTGGGAGCGAATTTGTCAGCGAGAACGTGGTCGACGGGCAGAAGAAAGCGAACGCCCTTGGCCTCCGCCTTTTTCAGTGCGGCTTTGGCGACGTCGATCTTGTCGCTTTCGACTAAGGATTTGCCGGTGCTCTGGCCCTGCGCGTTGAGGAAGGTGTAGGCCATGCCTCCACCAATGATGATGGCGTCCGCTTTATCGAGCAGGTTGTCAATAACGTCGATTTTGTCGGAGACTTTGGCGCCGCCTATGATCGCAACGAAAGGCTTGTCAGGCTCCGCGAGCGCCTTGCCGAGATATTTGAGCTCCTTCTCCATGAGCAAGCCAGCGGCAGAGATTTTGACGAAGTGGGTGATACCTTCCGTCGAAGCATGGGCGCGGTGGGCACTGCCGAAGGCGTCGTTGACATAGATATCGCAGAGCGAGGCTAACTTTTTAGCGAAGCCGGGATCATTTGCCTCTTCTTCCGGGTGGAAGCGCAGGTTTTCCAGCAGAAGGGGCTGGCCGGATTCGAGGTTGGCAGACATCTCGCTGGCGATGGGGCCTACGCAGTCGGGCGAAAAGGCCACGTTTTCGTCGTCGCCGAGGATATGGTCGAGAAGCCCGCGGAGATGATCGACGATGGGGCGAAGGCTCATGGAGGCGACCGGCTTGCCTTTGGGACGGCCGAGGTGCGAACAGAGAATAACCTTGGCTTTGTGGCGAAGAGCATATTCGATGGTGGGGAGAGTCTCACGGATGCGGGTGTCGTCGGTGATGATGCCGTCCTTGAGGGGAACGTTGAAGTCGACACGGATGAGCACGCGCTTGTCAGTAAGATCCAGATCGCGAATAGACAGCTTGGACATTCAGATTCCTTACGGTTGGTTTTTGAACGAATCAACTCGATTAGCCAAAGCCAATGATATCGGTTTTGTGGCTGCGGCCATAGTCCGGTGCCAAAGCTACGAGTTTTTATACGGGATATAGCGGCGCGCAATGAGTGCGATAGGTATGCCAATGCAGAAAACGAGTGCTGCAACACCATTAATCAGAGGTACAAGGGGAGGGGTGGGGCGCGGCCCGATCTTTGAGAGTGGAATAACCACGTAGTTCATAACGATGTAGACGACGATGCCGTAGAGACCTCCCCACACAAAAGGATGGCGGTGAAGTGGAAGATGGCGGCTGGCGATGAAGTAAATGATCGCTACTGTCGTCGCGATGAAGTAGTGGAGCACAGCGCCAAGGACAGCAGAACGAGTGCCCGCTGAGAAGGCGGCACGACCCATAAGGCCAGACGCTATGCCATCGAAGATGCGTGTCGGTGGAACCCCCCGCAGGCCGTAAAAGATCAGAGCGTCGGAGAGGTCGAGGGTTCCGGCAATCAGACAAGCCAGCCCGATTGCCTTGGCAAATTGAGGGTGAGACGAAGGCCTGGTTTGCATGAGGAGATGATTGTAGCCGCCAAACTGCAAATTTAGGGGAGAAATGCGTCGGCTTCAATCTCAATTCGCCACCTGGGATTGAGCAGAGCCGCGACCACGACCATGGTAGCGGCGGGGCGAATGAGGCCGAAGAATTTACCGTGGATACGGCCTACAGTCTCCCAGTCTTCTACGTCAGTGAGGTACATGCGCGTGCGATAGACATGCTCGAGAGAACCACCTGCGTTCTTGAGGGCCGCGGCAATCAGGGTAAGGCACTGGTCGGTCTGCTCGGCTACGTCCGCGTCGTCAGACCCAACGGGCCCGGTGCCCGAGACGTGAATATGGTTGCCGATGCGAACGGCGCGCGAGAAGCCAATGATGGGTTCAAAGGGAGAGGTGCCGGGGATATTCTGTCGAGTCATCTGCGACCAACCTTGTGGGTTAAGTTTCCTGAGTTGATACGGAGAGTTTACCGCGCAGGTCTGCGTTTTCGGCTTCGAGCTTTGCGAGTCTCTCGCGGACTGGAGCAAGCACGTCCTCTAACTCTTCGACTGTGAAGCGTGGAGTGATGTGTTGCGGACAATTCCAGTCGAAGGCTTCGACATGAATCAGAATGACTCGTTCGACAACGTCTCTCTTATCTGCGGGACGGAAAGATTCGATCAACGCCGGTGCTTCGGAATCATGTTCATGGACCTCAACACGACCGAGAATTTTGAGGCGAGTCTGGTTGGGGTAGTCCATGAAAAATAGCGCTACCCTATTGTCGTGATCAAAATTTCCGAGGCTGATGTACTGCTTGTTTCCGCGGAGGTCAGCAAATCCGATTTGCTTCGGATCGAGGACTCGCATGAAACCCTTCGGGCCGCCGCGATGCTGGATATACGGCCATCCAGTTTCACTGACTGAGGCCATGTAGAAGCTGTCGCGCCGCTTGATGAACTCCTGTTCATAGGCGCCGAGAGAATCGTTCGGCAACCCTGTCTGCTCTACTCGCTCATATTGAAGACGGCTACCGTGTTCCAGTTGATGTTCTTTGACGAGGGGTGTGAACGCTATCTCCGAAAAGCGACGACTCATTTTGTTCTCGATCCCGGCAGGTGGACTCGCTGCCGAGGGGATTTGATTCTTCAGAGAGCCGTAGGATTCAAGATAGCCGAAAATCAGGGATTGTCTGCGGTCCGGGCTCGCGTATTATCTGCAGAATTGCGGAAATCGGATCGGGGAGGACTACAAACTTGTGCTTTTCAGCGGCGGCAAACTTTGTCGGAAGCGGTGTGCTTGGAACGATCGGGGTCGCTACATTGATCCGGGTGAAACACAAACGGGAGCTGTTGTTTGCTTCGCTGCCTACACTGTTTGCGATTCACCAACTGACCGAAGGTTTCGTATGGCTCGGGCTTGACGGCGTGATGTCTGCCGCAGTGACGCACAATATGGGAGCGGCCTTTGTGCTGTACGCGCAGGGGTTGCTGCCGTTCCTGATTCCCCTGAGCGTGCTTCTGTTTGAACCCGATAGAAAGAGCCGCCAACGAATGATTCCGTTTCTCGCGGTTGGAACAGGAACCACTCTCTATATACTTTGGGCGCTGATCGCATATCCTCTGCACATCTTTGTGAAGAACAACAGCATTGTCTATATCAACGACGGGACAAACAATACCTTGGTGGCGGTGTTGTATGTGATCGCGACATGCGGCTCGCTGTTTTTTTCCAAGGTTCGCGATATGGTAATCTTCGGCGCTGCGAATCTAGTGATTCTGCTGATAGTGATGGCCGTGAAGCGGTATGCCTTTACTTCCCTATGGTGTGCCTATGCGGCGGTGGCCAGCGTGATTATTCTGGTTTACTTCTGGAAGAGCAAGCTGACGCGGCCGTTCAAGTATGCCGATGCGATCTTTGGGTAAGGTTATTTTTCGATTTTGAGGATGATCGCACTGGCGGAAGGTACCTTCACCTGAAAGGACTGACCGGACGAGGGGATCGGCTGCCAAATGCCCTTCCATTCGCCATATGGGGTGATGGGTGCGCTGCCGAGTACCACACCGGAGGTCGAGGACAGGCCCGGCGCGGCCAGCGTAAGAGAGGCGATATGCCGGTAGGTTTTAGGCAGGGACGGCGCGATAATGGCCGGTGGTTGATTGGGATCGATCTCTTTGTTGATGACCGTGAGGTAGATAGTTTCGGTGGTATCGCGTGTAGCGTAGATCTTGAGTGTGTCCGTAGCGCCCTCAATTTTGGGTGACAGCAGTGTTCCATGAGCGGTCAGATCGAAAGATTTCATGGCGTACGCGATGGGATGAACGTCGAGGGTGCCGTCGGGACGGCTCCAGAAGATTGCATACCAGCATGGCGCTTGATGGTCGGCGGCTGCGACCGTGTCTCCGGTATGGAAGTTGACGCCAGATGCTCCGTGACTGAGCCAGAAGTAGAGATAGTCGAGCGCCCAGAGAGCGCTGGCGAAGGTATTGCTGACGTCCTTGGCTCCTCCGTTGTAAAAGCTGTTGGTCTCCTCGATCCGGTAGTGAACGTTGGCGGCCTGAGTAGTGGGTACGAATGATCTGGAGTAGTTGAGATATCGCTGCTCGAACTTGGTGGAAAGCAGCTCGTTGATGCCGGCCGCAGGGTCCGTGACCTTGCCACCTGCTCCGCCGGGGTACGAGTGCTGGGTGAGCCAGAGGAGCGGCAGGGAATGATTGAACTCCCGGATGAAGTCATTGGCCCAGACACCAGGGTTAGTTGTTGCGGGCCCGCAGAAGTGTACGTTCGGAGCTACGGCGAGGACGGCCGGCGTGTATGCGCGAAGATCTTCAGCGTATTTGAGGAAGGTTTTCTCATAGATGTTAGGTTCATTGCCTATCGAGAGGCAGTCGATCTGTGAGGAGTAGTGATCCATCAAATATTTTGCGGTTTGAGCGACGGGCGGAATGGATGACTCGCGAAGGCGCAGAGTGTAGATGATCTTTGCGTCGGCTAGTTTGGCGAACTGGAAGAGCGGGTCAATCTGGGATTCGGTGGGGATGGGGATGGATGGAGTATCTGCGGTGTTGCCGCCGATGCGAAGGCTGTGGATGCCTAGAGTGTGAAAGAGCTGGATCAGCGGTCGATTGTCTGGTCGGAAGTACAGAGGTGCCCCATCCTCGTGCGGCAGAAGCGTAAGGGTCTCGAAGCTTACTCCCAGAAAATTTGCCGGGATTTGGGTTGTGGGAGCCTGTGTCTCAAGTTCAATATGGATTGGCGATTGAGATTGACCGGAGTTGCAGAGGAAGAGGCAAAGCAGAAGTACGAGAGGTCGAGGCATGACCTCAAAAGTATGTCATGAAATAAAAGAGGAGAGCGGCCGGCGAATCCACTCTCCTTGTTTTATTCTTGCAGATTGCTAGAGGCCCTTCTTCACGAGGAAGAAGATGAGGTCTTTGACGCGGTTGGAATAGCCCCACTCGTTGTCGTACCAGCTGATGACTTTGCCGGTGTTGCCGATAACCTTGGTCAGCTTGGAGTCGACAATGGAGGAGAGCGGGTTGCCCTTGAAGTCAGAGCTGACGAGTTCTTCGTCGGTGTAGCCGAGGTAGGACTTCAAGGGACCGTCAGCCGCAGCTTTTAGTGCGGCGTTGACGGTTTTGACGTCGATGGGCTTCTCGGTCACGAAGGTCAGGTCGACGACCGAGACGTTCGGCGTTGGGACGCGGACCGCGAAGCCGTCGAGCTTGCCATCCATCTCCGGGATAACGAGCTTTAAGGCCTTGGCTGCGCCGGTGCTGGAAGGAATCATGCTGAGAGCAGCGGCGCGTGCGCGACGGAGATCCTTGTGCGGCGTGTCGAGGATGACCTGATCGTTGGTGTAGCTGTGAATGGTGGTCATGATGCCGCTGGTAATGCCGAAGGCATCGTGAAGAACCTTCACAACAGGCGCGAGGCAGTTCGTGGTGCAGCTCGCATTCGAGATGACGTTGTGCTTTGCGGCGTCGTATTTATTCTCGTTGACGCCGAGGACGACAGTGATGTCCTCGTTGGTAGCGGGGGCGGAGATGATGACCTTTTTGACCGTCGAGCCGAGGTGAGCCTTGGCCTTTTCAGCGTCGGTAAAGAAGCCGGTTGATTCAACGACGATCTGGGCGCCTACGCTGGCCCAGTCGAGCTTGGCAGGATCACGCTCAGCAAAAACTTTAATCTGCTTGCCATCGACTGCGATGAAATCAGCGCCGTGGGTGATCTCCTGCTTGAGATTGCCGAGGATGGAGTCGTACTTGAGAAGGTGGGCTAGGGTGGCGGGGGTGGTGAGGTCGTTGACGGCGACGAATTCGATGTCCGGGTTGCCGATCGCGCTGCGAAATACGTTGCGTCCAATGCGGCCGAAGCCGTTGATACCTACCTTGACTGCTGCCATGATTTTCGATTGCTCCTGTCGTTTGCTGCGATGGTTTTTATGAGGTGTGTGACGCTTGAGAGCGCGGCAAAACGGCCAGCGCCCACCAATTCGGATGCTAACACCGCGAAGAGGGCGGCGCAAATGAAGTGCAGGGCTGCCGCCCCCATGTGAGAAGGAGGCTACCGGACGGAATCAGGGTGGATACGATGTTTTAGAAGTTGAAGAACTTCTCGCGGAGAGCGTCTTCGTATTCTTTCTTTGCCTGTTTGGCCTTTTCGCGAGCGTTTTCTTCTTGGAAGCCCGCTGCTTCCCAGGTATCGATCTCCGCTTCGGAGTGGTCACCGGAGGCGAGAGCCTCTTCTTCGCGGATCATACTGATCCAGTTGGCCACCGCTGTTCTGTAAGCGGCCTGCATCTGGTCAAGATTGGAGATTTCGACGGTCATCGTTCACCTCACTAGGCCGAGACGGTACCCCATTCTCATGAATGGAGGATGTTAAGCAGGGCAGAATGGACCAGATCGTATTTGGGTTCGGATAGCAGAAGGGCGCGGCAGGTGTAGTGAGAGGTTCGTGCGATTTGCGGCTGCCTTCTGCGCTGTGTTACAAGCGTCATATGCGCGAGTTGCGCGAATGGATAAGCGAAAAGATGAGACGACGTCCTAGACGTGGACCGAATGAGTCGGAGTCCACGGGGAAGAGTGGGCAGGAGTTACCCGCCAACCAACCAGCTCCATTGAGGCCGAGCTATCCGGAAGACATGCCGGCACCCGCTGAGACATCGTCCCATGCGGCAGAGAAGCTTTATGACGAAGCAGCCCCCGCTGCTGAGCCTGTTGCTGCGAAGCCCGAGCCAAGGATGGTCGTGGAGACACAGCCCGAATCGCTGGCGACCCCACCGGTTGAGCAGCCTGCCCTGAAGTCGCCTAAAGGTTATGTGGTGCTGACGATTGGGCTGCCGGGCTCCGGAAAGACAACCTGGTACAAGAGACGCGGGGTCACTCCGCTCTCGAGTGATCTGCTGCGATCGCTCCTATTCGATGACATTACTGAGCAGCGCTATCAAGGGTTGGTATTTTCCACTCTGCGTAGCCTGCTGCGTGCCCGACTGATTGCCAAGATGCCATGGAACTACGTAGATGCGACAAACCTTTCCCCGCATGAACGTAAACAGTGGATCAAGATGGCGAAAAGCTTTGGATATGAGGTTCAGGCGGTCTTCTTCGATGTGCCTCTGGCCGTCTGCATGGAGCGGAATTCGAAGCGCGAACGCCGCGTGACCGACGACGTGATGCAGAAGATGGCAGAACGCTTGAAGCCACCAACCTTCAAAGAAGGCTTTGAGAAGATTACGGTGGTCCGAGTGAAAGGGCAGCCTGGAACAGCGGTTGAGCCGGTAGCTGAGGCAGTTTCTGACGGCGTGGAGTAGCTCGCCGAACTGACGGACAGTTAGAGTAGGGAACATGCCCACGGTTGGCGTTGAGTTCGCGAAGGTGAGCTACACGTTGCCGGGAGGTGCTGACGGCCATACTGGGCGTTCTTTGTTGCATGAGGTCTCGCTGCAACTGGATGCGGGGACTACGACGGCTCTGCTGGGGCGGAGTGGGGCCGGAAAGACGACTCTATTACGCATGGTGAATGACCTGGTGTCGCCGACCTCGGGTGAAGTGCGGGTGGGGGGAAAGGCTACGCGAGACTATGAAACGGTGCCATTGCGACGGAGCATTGGGTATGTGATCCAGGAGACGGGATTGTTTCCTCATATGACCGCGGAGCGCAATGCGGGGATGGCTCTGGAGCTGGCAGGACGGCCGAAGGCTGAAATTGCGACGCGCGTACGCGAAGTTCTGGGGTTGGCGGGGCTGGATTACGACGAGTTCAGAGAGCGGTACCCCTGGCAGCTCTCGGGCGGGCAGCGGCAGCGGGTGGGGCTAGCGCGGGCTCTGGCGACCGATCCGATGGTGCTGCTGATGGATGAGCCGTTTGGGGCGCTCGATCCGCTGACCCGGGCGGAGATGCAGACGATGCTGCGGGGTCTGCTGGAGAAGGTGGGTAAGACTGTTCTGCTGGTGACGCATGATCTGGATGAAGCGCTCTATCTGGCGCAGAGGGTGGTATTTCTCTCAGAGGGAAAAGTCGTGGCGGACCTTCCACCGGAGGAGATTGTTGGCTCGGATAATGCTTATGTAAGGGATTATGTGTCGGCTGTACATCGTGCGGTGTCAGCATGATGAGCTTTCTCCATTCTTACGGTTGGGAGGTCGGCCGCCTAACGTTTGAGCACCTCTGGTTGACGGCTTCTGCGATGTTGCTGGCGGTGGGGGTGGGATTGCCGTTGGGAATCTTGCTTACGCGGCGCCGAAGACTGGCTCGACCAGTGATTGGATTCGCGAATGTAATGCAAACGGTGCCGAGTCTGGCGCTGTTTGGGTTGCTGCTGCCGGTTCCGTGGCTTGGGGAGAATGCGGCCCGGTTGGCGATTGTCGCGTTGACAGGATATGCACTGTTGCCGATTCTGCGGAATACCTATGTCGGAATTGGTAATGTCGATCCTGAACTGATTGATGTAGCAAATGCTTTGGGAATGAGTAATATCCAGCGATTATTTAAGGTTGAACTTCCATTGGCGGCTAGCGTAATTCTCGCTGGGTTGCGGACCGCGACTGTTACCTGCGTGGGAGTGGCTACGATTGCTGCGGCAATTGGGGCTGGCGGTCTGGGGGAACTGATCTTTCGTGGCGTCGCGAGTGTGGATAACGGGCTCGTGCTGGCTGGAGCGATTCCGGCGGCACTCCTTGCGTTGGGAGCTGACGCGATTTTGGGGTGGCTGGAGGGGCGCCTGTCGGTGCGACGGTCATGAGGTACCCCGCTGCCCGTACAAAACTGCGCAAAATCTTCGAAGGAGAGACTTCGGGTCTGGACTCCAAAGCGTCAGTCGGTCCGGACTGCGGCAACGAACGTGGTGAATGGGGGGTATCCGGGAGAGCAGATTATCAAGTCGGGACAGCCTGGTCGACGCGGCTTACTCGGCTAGTGGTCGCTTGCATTGCCTTTGCCGGAATTTCGCTGATCAGCTCTTGTGCACCCCCACGGTCGTCGCGGATTACGATCGGGGCCAAGAATTTTACCGAGCAGGTGGTCCTGGGGGAGTTGCTGGCACAGGAGATTGAAGCAGTGACAAGGGAGCCGGTGGACCGTCGGTTTTATCTGGCGGGCAGTTATTTGTGCCAGCAGGCTCTGGTGAGTGGGCGGATCGACGGGTACGTGGAATACACCGGGACGGCGCTGACCGCGATTCTGAAACAGCCTCTTCCTCCGGTTGGCCATCGTGATGAGGCCACGGTCTATGGCCGGGTGAAGGTGCTGTATGCTTCGCGCTACCGCGTGAGGGTTGAACCCGGGCTCGGATTCCAGAACACTTTTGCGATGGTCGTGCGTGGAGACGCTGCGCGGCGCCTGGATTTGAAGACCATCTCTGAGGCGGCGAAGACGGCTCCTACGGAGAATGGCTGGCGGCTGGGAGTGGGGTATGAGTTCGAGTCTAGGCCGGATGGTTTGCCGGGATTGATGGCGACTTATGGGCTGAAGCTGGATGGTTCGCCACGAACGATGGATCTTGGGTTACTGTATCGGGCACTGTCGAGTGGGCAGGTAGATATGGTGGCGGGAAACTCGACGGACGGGCCTATTCAGGCGCTGGGGTTTGTGGTTCTTGAAGACGACAAGAATTATTTTCCGCCCTATGAAGCAGTGCCGCTGATGCGGGAGGACTCGTTGCGGCGGCATCCGGGAATTCAGGTGGCGATGGATCGGCTGGCGGGGAAGGTTTCGGCAGATGAGGTGCGTGGGATGAACTATGCTGTCGATTCCGAACATCGCGATGTGCGGGATGTGGTGACGGAATTTCGCAAGGGAAAAGGACTTTAGCGAGTGCGGGGCAGTGAAGGGTAGACCGCACTCGCAGAAAATCGTATGACGCACAAGAGCACCAATTCAAACCCGACCGACGACGGTCGTGAGATGCAGAGCGTGTTGAACGGATTTCGTTTCGCGCAGTCTTTGTAGCGATACCAGGTGCAACAGGATGGCGATCGGTACCAGAAAGACAGGAATCATCACGAGTGGGTATCTGCCGATGAGTTCGTTAGGATGATCGAGAGCGAGGAGCTGCAAGGGCGATCGCGAGGTGAGGAATCCGGTGCCGACAGCCACAACCAAATCGGCGAGGCCCAAAAGATTCCAGGTTCGCATTAGGGCATTGGAATAACGCCATCCCCGAGCAGTGGCTAGGGCGACGAAAGGAGCGGCCAGGCCGACGAGGACATCGCCTATTCCAGCCGGCATGGCAAATTGAGCGGGCAACTTCCCATCTGCTAGGAGAATAAGAAAGATAAGGCCGGCTACGCGAAAGAGCTGCACGCCTACGAGCCATGGTTGCGGTATTGTCCGGACGACGTGCCGGAAGGACGGCCAGCGCAGATAAAAGAGAATACCCAGAGCGATCGGGATGAGAAGCCCGTACTGGATGGTTGGAATACGCGAGGCCGTTCCGCCATAGAACCCGAGGCGTGAGGGGATAAGCGCTGCCGCATAGAAGAACGCAATCAGGATGACGCCGCTCCAGACAGCGCTTCTGCGCTCGGGCAGTGTCCAGGCGGCTTTCTTCAGTGAGTGGTTGAGACCGAACACAAGAGCCGTGATGGTGGCCAATGATTCCAATAGCATGACGGGAAATAGATAACCGGGTGTGGATGGGCTCATCTCAAATCTCCTTTTTGGAATTACCTTTCGGTGAATAGCTTTTAGAAAATAGATGTAGATACATCTAAATCTGATTCAGTTAATGATTCGGCGCTTGTTCCCGGATTCAAGGACCTGATATAGATGTAGATACAGATATCGAAGGCAATGCCATCCAAATCCGTAAAAACTAACGCTGCACACGTGATTTCCTTGCCCTGCATGTGTGCGAATCTGCGACGGGCTGCACGTGTGGTTACCCAGCTTTACGACGAGGCGTTGCGTCCGAGCGGTCTCCGGGTAGCACAGTTCACGCTGCTTCAAGCGTTGCATATGGCTCCGGGGATCTCTCAGAAGCGGTTGGCCGGGCTGCTTGGAGTGGATAGCACGACGTTGACGAGGACGCTATCGTCTCTTCGACGCAAAGGCTGGCTGAATGCGGAGGCGGGCAGCGATCGCCGCGAACTTCGGCTCGGAATCACAAAAGCAGGTCTCGAGGAGTACAAGCGCGTTCTTCCATACTGGAATGCAGCACAGAGGCGACTGAAGAAACAGTTGGGCGATGCGAACTGGGACCAGATAAGCGATGCTGCGATACGTGTAACCGCGGTGGCTACATCGAGAGAGGAATAAGACGATGGATGCGATGCCGGAGCCTTGGTTGCGAGGAACGTTGACGGAGGTGGATGCCGTGCGACGTGGAGTGCTGCATGCGTTGGAGCTGGCTGGCGAGGATGTAGCACGCTGGACTGGTGAGTTGACTGAGGAGCAGCTTGAGGTGCGGACACTGAACGTGCCTTCGGTTGGCTTCCAGATGCGACACATTGTACGAAGCCTGGATCGGCTGCTGACGTATGCGGAGGGGCGGCAGTTGAGCGAGGAACAGCTTGGAGCGTTGAAGAGCGAGATGGCCGGCGGCTCGCGTGAGGCCTTATTTGAGGAGTTTGCACTGGGGCTCGAGTCCGCGTTGCAGAGAGTGAGGGCAATTGCGCCGGGGAGTTATGAAGAGGTGCGTGGTGTAGGCCGAAGGATGCTGCCAACCAGCGTCGGTGGATTGCTTGTGCACTGTGCCGATCACACGCAGCGGCATGTCGGTCAGTTGGTGACGACTGCAAAGATAGTTATGGAGCTTAACCCGGCATCGGCTGGGGCCGGTCGTGAAAATCGGTTCGATACTGCGTTATAGTTATCGGGCTCACCGGATGAGGGTCCAGCCTGATTCAGAATACTTGCGACGATAGGGGGTACGAGCATGGCGACCTGGGATAAGGCGGCCGCTGTGGCTGCTCTCGATGCAAACGCGCAGCCCCTGAGCCAAGGGCTTTGTGCCGAATACACGCGCCGGGCGATAGAGGCAGGCGGCGTGACCCTGGTAAGGCACCCCGATGCGCAAGATTATGGATCGAGCCTGACTGCAGTGGGATTTGTCGTCCTGATGTCTCCCCCCCCGGTCTACCAAGCGGGGGACGTAGGGATTGTGCAATCGATTCGCGGTCATCCGTTCGGTCATATGGCAATGTATGACGGGACGTTCTGGGTGTCCGATTTCAAGCAACTGCATGGTTTGTATCCGGGGCCGGCCTATCGAGCCGCTCAGCCCCCGTTTACGATCTACCGCTTCCCATGAATGACTAAGCAGGTTTTGCCATGACTGGACTGAGAAGATGACGAAGCGCTTTGTCAGACTGATCTCAATCGGCTTCCTGTTTCTCGCTCTGGGCGGCGCGAAGCTACTTGTGGCAGACCCTGCGCCTGCCGCGAAGCCGGGCGTGGTGGCCGCTGAATTTTATAAGTGGTATCTCCACGAACTTGAACAAAATCACGATCCGATAAGTAAAAACGAGCGATCATTGTCGCCTTACGTATCCGCTTCTTTGTTGCGCGAATTGAAACGCATGATGCAAAGCCCGAATGGCATTGGCGCAGATTATTTTCTTCAGGCGCAAGACTATCTTGATGACTGGCCGACCCACATCTCGGTTGGCGATACCAAGATTCAGTCGGGGATTGCGACGACCGTAGTAACGCTGGGTGAAAGCCCTGCGAATCCCTACCGCCTCGCGGTGACGCTGCAGCAGGAAGGCGGGAGTTGGAAGATCCGCCGTGTGAAGAGGCTTCCCCGAGTGGTCAAGAGCGGTCAGTGAGGTTTGAAGAGACCGCCGAGCGCGTTCGAGAGCGGATCGGTTGACTTGTTGCTTGAGGGTTTGGTGGTTCCCTTTGTGGTGCTTCCGCTGGTTGCACTGTTCACTATTCCTCCCATGTTGGGGGTGAAGGTCGGGTTGGAGGTGGTGCCTCCGATGGCCACCGGGACTCCGTTGCGGAGAGCGGCTCCGGCATAGTTTCCGATGACACTGCCTGCGGCGCCTCCTGGGATCATTCCCATCAGCTGGCCTGCGATGCCTCCTGCGCCTGAGGCAGACCCGCTTTTGCCACCGAGCACATTGGCCACGCTGGTGAGTTTGAGGATGACGTTGTAATTGAGAGCGCCGGCTGCGCTGATGGTCCCTGCTCCTGTTGCCGACCCGAGCGAGGGAACGATGACCGAGACGTTGTCGGTGCGTACGTTTCCGCTGTTGATAACGACGTTTGCGCTGAGGGACTGGATGACCGTGGCGGAACCGGGTTTGATTCCAGCGAGCGAGCTGAGCGGGCCTAGTTTGGAACCCAGATCGAAGCCGGCCAGGCTGGTGTTGTTGACGCGCACAGGGCCGCTGATGATGGGATTGGCGACCGAGCCCGTGACGTTGAGGTTGGTGGTGAGGGTTCCGCCCTGGAGACGTGAACCTGTGGGGAGATGGACGCCGACAGAGGGCAGGAAGGCTTCCAGTTCGTCGATTGATGCGTCGTTGCTGCTGACCTTGAGGTTGACGGCTGTGTTGGAGCCGGTGGTCTGGTAGGTTCCGTCGACATTAATGATCGCCTTGCCGATGGTGATTGCGCCTTTTTGAATCTGGCCCGCAAGAGACTGCAGGCTTTGTGCGAGGGTGAGCTGGATATCGACAGGTTTTGCTGAGGGCGAGCCGTTCTTGGCGACCCGAAGACTCTGGACTCTGCTGGAGACGTTCGCGTTGAGGTTTTTGCCGTCGGAGAGTGCGCGGAGATCGACATCGGCGATGCCGCTGATTCCGGCGTCGGGGGCCACTACGCCACTGGTCGCAAGATCGAGATGCGTAATTGCTATGTGGGCATTGGCGGGCGTGGAGGCTGCGTTGGCCTGATTGAGAGGACCGCCGGTGCCGTCACCGGTGAGCGACCCACCGCCAGGGATTTTCGCGCTCAGTTTGAAGGGCGATGCAGCCGTGGGGGAGACGCCGGTGAGTTCGGCATTGACCTGCTGGTAGATGGCTGGTGTGGTCTGTCCGGCTGACGTGATTTTGATTTCGCCGTTCTTAATCTGGAGATGGTCCGCTGTGAAGGTGCTAAGCATGTTGTTGCTGTCAGGGGTGGGTGGCGGTGCGGCGGCAGTGGGCTTGTTGTCGCGGACGAGAGTGAGTTTGGGCGTGTCGACGAGGAGATTGGCCACGTGGAGCTGCTGGCCGTTCCATGTGGCTTGCAGGTCGATAGCATCAATCATTCCGCTGATCCCGGTCGTGGAATCGAAGAAGCCGGTAGCTACGGGATCGATGTGCTTGGCGACGAGGTGGTTGGTGAAAGGTGTGAGAGAGGCATCCTGCGCATTGATGGGACCTGCATTGCCAGTCAGGGTGACAGTGCCGTCAGCAGGCAGATGGGCAGAAACGGTAAAGGGGAAGGATTTCTGGAAGGAGAAGTCTTTGGCTTCGATATTGAGTTTGTCGTAGGTGTGACGCGGGGTCGGAGGTACGCCGGGAGCAGGTTGGATGCCGACGGTTACTTCGCCGTTGGTGACAGAGACGTGCCCGACTGTCAGGTTAGGAACGAGGGAGCTGGACTCCTTGTTGGCAGAGGGATTCTGCTGAGCGCTGCCGATGGTGGAGTAGTTCCATTTACCGCTGGCGGCGCGGAGCAGGGTGATCTTCGGCGAATCGAGATCGAACCCGGTGATATGGATCTCCCGACTGACGATCAGGGGAATCATCTCGATGCCGATTTTGACCTTGGAAGCCTGAAGAAACGGCTGGCTGCTGAATGCAGGATCGTCGGAGAGCGTGGCGTTTTCAGCGACAAGGCTGCCGGCTAGGATGGATAGGTCGAGTTTGCCGAGAGTGACTCTGCGCCCGAGCGAGGTCGAGAGCGACGATTCGATGCGCGTGCGGAAGCTGTCGGCGTTGAGAAAGAGCGGGATGGAGATGACGATGAGAAGAAGGAGCGCGACGATGCTGCCGAGGACGATCAGGACGGTGCGGCGAGGAATTGCCATGCGTGACCTCTCGTGACTGCATTTAGTCAGTGATTCTAGTCAGATGATGAAGACGGAGTCGAGGGTTGCAGTTTTGCGCAATGAGGCCATCATCCCATGGGTAGATTTTGATACCGGTCGTTCGGTTGGTTGACCATGCGGGGTGGATGGCGTTGAATCGCGGTGAGGCTGACGATGATCCATGTAGAGGAAGTCCGGGCAGTAGGAAAAGAAACAAGAGGATGGTTCGCCCTGGCGCTTGTTTGTGCGGCCATATCGTTTGCTTGTGTGGCCATTCCGATGTATGTGATTCGACCATTTCGCCCACAAGGGGCGCAGGAGCTCAATTTCGCGCTGGCGATCCGACACGCGGGGCTGTGGCTTTCGAGTCTGTGTGCCGTAGTGGTTTTGCTGCTGGTGTTTCGACTCTGGAAGATCAGCGGGTTGGGTTCCAAGATCGCATTAGCTGTGTCGCTTGTCTTCGCGACCGCCGGGGCTGTTCTCACTCACATCAATATCTTCGAGAAGATGTTTCATCCTTATGATTCGCCCGCTTTTGCTGGAGCGAATGAGGTGAAGGTTGATTCGGACGATAAGGTGTTGGCTGTCAGGGTGGGGGAGCAGGCGCGTGCCTACCCGATCAGGACGATGGGGTATCACCACATTGTGAATGACACGTTGGGGGGTGTGCCGATTGCGGTGACTTACTGCACGCTCTGTCATACAGGGCTGGTCTGGAATCGAGCCATCGATGGAAAGACATTGCACTTTCGACTCGCCGGTATTAATAACGGAAACGCTCTGCTGCGAGATGAAGAGACCAGCAGTATATGGCAGCAAAGCACAGGAGAGGCTATCTTTGGGCCACTGAAGGGGCGATTCCTGCAGCTCGTTCCGAGCGATGAGCTAACGTTTGCTCTGTGGAGGAAGGAACAACCCAAGGGATTGGTGTTGAAACCGGACGCCACTTACCAGGCCCAATACGAGGCTAAAGATTGGGAAATGCATATCGCTACGACACGAACAGTGGTCGACACGACGAGGTCAGGAGTTGGACCACATCAGTTGATGGTTGGAGTCACGGTGGCAGGCCAAAGCAAAGCTTATCCGATTGAAACAGTGCTTGCGGCGAAGCTGATTCAGGATCGGATTGAGGATTCGCCGGTTGTGATTGTGGTGGGGCCGGATGGAGTTTCGATTCGTGCGTTCGCGGTTATGCAATCAGCAGTGGGCCGGGCTCTGGCCTTCGTTGCGGGAGAGGGCGGGACGGTGATGAGGGATACACAGACGGGAAGCATGTGGAACTTTCAGGGGTGTGCGGTCGAAGGAAGCCTCGTTGGGCAGTGCCTGAAAGAGATCGACGCGCACAAAGACTATTGCTTTGATTGGATGAACCACCATCCAGGATCTGCCATCTTCAAAGGGTAAGCTAGCTGACGAGGTGGCCCATCTTTTCGCGCTTGGTCTGAAGATAGCGTTCGTTCGTGGGCTCGGATGGAACTTCGGCCGAGATGCGCTCGAGGACCTTAATACCTGCCTGCTCCAGAGCTTCAACTTTTTCCGGATTGTTGGTGATGAGGCGGACGGCAGGGACGTTGAGCTGCTTAAGAATGGCTGCGGGAAGTTCAAAACGGCGGCAGTCCGCTTCGTAACCCAGTTCCAGGTTGGCTTCGATGGTGTCCAGGCCCTGGTCCTGCAATTCGTAGGCACGAAGCTTGGCCATGAGACCGATGCCGCGACCTTCCTGCTGCTCGTAGAGAAGGATTCCGGCTCCGGCCTCGGTGATAGCGAGCATGGCCAGTTCGAACTGCTGGCGACAGTCGCAACGCAAAGAGTGGAAAACGTCGCCGGTAAGGCATTGGGAGTGAATGCGGACGATGGGAGGAGCGGAATGAATGTCTCCCATGACGAGAGCGATGGCGGATTCAGTCCGGACGGCCGGTGCAGGGATGTTGTCATTGCACTGAGCAGGGTTTTCGACGACACCTTCGAAGCCGAAGATTCGGAAGCGTCCCCAGCGGGTGGGGAAATCGGCTTCGGCTACTTTTTTCACGCTTGCGAACGGCATGGTCTCATTATACGTTTCGGTACCCATAATTATTGGATTCTGTAGGTACTAGATTCGATGCAGCGGATTGATTTCACACTGGTTGGGCGATGGCATGAGCGTAAAGTAGAGGTGTGACCCAGATCGATTCCAAGCTGATTCTGATTACGCTGCTGGTCGAGCTTGGCGTAGCAGCCGCGGTATCGAGTTCGCTGGCGCGGTCCAAACGTTTCAAAGATTTACTCCTGAAGGTTCACCGGACGCCGAAGCAAACAGCGTGGCTGGTGGCGATGATCTGTGCTCCGCTGACGCTGGGTGTCTGGGTTCGCACGACTGTTCCGAACTTTCTGGCGGCGGACCTTTCGTTTGAGACGACGATTCTGCTTGGGATACTGGTTGGGCCGATTGCTGCCATGGCGGGCGGCGCGGTGCTGACGATTCCCGCGCTGTTGCATGGCGAGTTCTGGGCGCTGCCAGTGAATCTGATCGTGGCGGCGATTTCGGGTGCATTCGGGCGATTTACTGATCCCGAAGATGTGTGGTCGTTTTCGCCGATGATAGACCTGAGCATCTACCACTGGGTGACTCGCAATCTGCGACGGCCGAAGCTGGACCGACAGATTCTGCTGCTGGTGCTTGTCTTTGGCATGCAGTTCGGGACGAGCATGTTGTCGATGTTTTATCCGCGTCACTTTTTTGAGCTGTATTCCAGAGAGTATTGGGTGGAACTGGCTATCTGCGCGACGGCACCGATTGTCGTGGGCATTCCTTTGAAGATATGGAACGCGATTCGAATTGAGCGCAAGCTGGAGGAGCAGGGAAGACTTTTGCTGGAGGCTCGGCTGGACGCGCTGCAAAGGCAGATCAATCCGCATTTTCTGTTTAACACCCTGAACTCGATTACATCGCTAGTGCGTTCCCAGCCGGAGCTGGCGCGCGAGATGGTAGTGAAGTTGGCGAACATTCTGCGCGTACTGCTGAAGGAGAGAGAGGCATTTCTGCCGCTGCGGGAAGAGCTTGCGTTTACCGACGACTATCTGGACATTGAGGTGGTGCGGTTCGGAAGCAAGCTAAACGTTGTCAAGGAGATTGCAGACGAAACTCTGGATGTGGTCGTGCCTGGAATGCTGTTGCAGCCTCTGATTGAAAACAGTATTAAGCATGGGC